>Ga0307517_10007459_pt1 | contig 15925 bp, 14 predicted proteins | sample 23_EM_MG_FD_194515 | JGI IMG/M metagenome (GOLD analysis project Ga0307517, IMG submission 194515) | Populus trichocarpa ectomycorrhiza microbial communities from riparian zone in the Pacific Northwest, United States - 23_EM | ecosystem: Host-associated > Plants > Roots > Unclassified | place... | reverse complement strand
AAGTGGTCAACAATGTCCAGCCGAAAGAGCGCGACATTGCCATGGTGTTCCAGAACTATGCGCTCTATCCGCATATGACGGTCGCCGACAATATGGGCTTCTCGCTCAAACTGCGCGGGGCGAGCTCCGAGGAAATCTCCGGCGGCGTCAACCGTGCCGCGGAAATCCTGGCGCTGACCCCGCTGCTCGACCGTTATCCCCGGCAATTGTCCGGCGGCCAGCGCCAGCGCGTCGCGATGGGCCGCGCCATCGTGCGCGATCCCCAAGTGTTCCTGTTCGACGAGCCCTTGTCCAACCTCGATGCCAAGCTGCGCGTCGCAATGCGCACCGAAATCAAGGAATTACACCAGCGGCTGCGCACCACGACGGTCTACGTCACCCACGACCAGATCGAAGCCATGACCATGGCCGACAAGATCGTTGTCATGCACGACGGCATCGTCGAGCAGATGGGGACGCCGCTCGAACTCTATGACACGCCGGCCAACCAGTTCGTGGCAGGTTTTATCGGCTCGCCATCGATGAACTTCCTCAAGGGCAAAGTGAAGTCGAACGGAGTGGCCTCCTTCGAGGGCCCGAACGGCGTCAAGCTGCCGCTTAAGTCGGCGCCCGCCAATTCCGAGGGCCAGCCTGCGGTCTACGGCGTGCGGCCCGAGCATTTCACGATCGCCGATGATGGCGCCGAAGCGGAGATCGTCGTGGTCGAGCCGACCGGCTCTGAAACCCAGGTCTTCGCCAAGCTCGGCGGCGAGCAGGTCGTCGCCGTGTTCCGCGAGCGGCATCAATTCAATCCGGGCGACAAGATCCGGCTCAAGCCGGATCCGTCGCTCGTGCATTTGTTCGACGAGACGACTGGCAAGCGACTGAATAGCTGAGCAATAACCAAAAATATTTCAACGGGAGGCTGGACCATGCATGACTTTACTCGCCGCTCTCTACTTCAGGGCGGCACCGCGCTCGCTGCCGCGGGCGCTCTGACCGGGCCTGCACTGCTGGATTTTGCCAAGGCCTGGGCGCAAGCCTCGCCGTGGAAAGCAGAGCCAGGCGCCAAGCTGACCGTGATGCGCTGGAAGCGTTTCGTGCCGGCGGAAGACGATGCGTTCAACGCCATGGTCGCCGCCTTCAAGGCCGCAACCGGCACGGAAATGAATGTGTTCAGCGAGTCCCTCGAGGACGTGCAGCCGAAGGCATCCGTGGCCGCCAATACCGGTTCGGGCATCGATCTCGCCTGGGGTCCGTTCACGCTACCGCAGCTATTCCCAACCAAAGTTCTCAAGATGAACGACGTTGCCGATTACCTCGGCAAGAAATACGGCGGCTGGACCGACGCCGCCGCGAACACCTGCAAGCAGGGCAATGACTGGCTCGGCATCCCTCCCGCCACCATCGGCGTCTACATGACCTATCGCAAGTCGGCGCTGGACAAGGCCGGCTTCAAGGAATTCCCGACAGACTTCCCGGGTTTCCTTGCGATGTGCAAGGCACTCAAGGCGAACAATACGCCGGCCGGCTTTCCCCTCGGTCATGCCACGGGCGACGCCAATGGATGGCTGCACTGGGTGCTCTGGGGCCACGACGCCTGGACGGTCGACAAGGACGACAAGGTCATCATCAACTCGCCGGAAACGGCGAAGGCGCTGGAATATTGCAAGGCGCTTAGCGACACCTTCATTCCCGGCACTGCGTCCTGGAACGACAGCTCCAACAACAAGGCATACCTTTCGGGCGACCTCTATTGCACCAACAACGGCATCTCGATCTACGTTGCGGCAAAAGACGATCCGAAGATGAAGGATCTCGCCGACGACACCTATCACGCACTGTACCCGGTCGGTCCGATCGGCAAGCCGACCGAACTGCAACTCGTGGTTCCGATCCTGGCGTTCAACTTCACCAAATACCCGAACGCAGCGAAGGCTTTCGTTGCCTTCATGCTGGAGAAGGAAAACTACGACAAATGGCTATTGGGCGCGCGCGGTTATCTAACTCACACCCTCAACGCCTACGACAGCTCACCAGTCTGGGCCGCCGATCCGAAGAATCAGGTGTTCAGCCAGGCCAGTAAACGCGCGCTGCCGGCGTCGGGTATCGGCAAGGTCGGTGAAAAGGCGGCGGGCGCGCTCGCCGACTACATCGTGGTCGACATGTTCGCCAATTTCTGCACCGGCGCGAAAGACGCCAGGACTGCGATGTCGGAAGCCGAACGGCAACTGAAGCGCATCTATCGCTGACAAAACTGGAGCGGGCGGCAAGTGACCGCCGACCGCTTTTTCGCATCTTCAACCGGGACGTAGCTCATGGCTGACATCGCGCTCCAACCACGGATAGCCAAACGGCAGATCCGCGAGGCCACCACGTGGGACCAGATCAAGACCAACCGCAACTGGCTCGGTTTCTGGTTCATGATGCCGGCGATGGGGTTCCTCATCTTCTTCCTGGCCTATCCGCTGGGCCTTGGCGTCTGGCTATCGCTCACCGACGCAAAGATCGGACGTCCCGGCCATTACATCGGCGTCGAGAACTACGCGTGGCTGTGGGATGATTCGATCTTCTGGCTCTCGGTGTTCAACACACTGCTCTATACGTTCATCGCCAGCGTCATTAAATTTGCGGTCGGCCTCTACCTGGCGCTGCTGCTGAACGAGAACATGCCGTTTAAGGCGATCCTGCGGGCACTGGTGCTGATCCCCTTCATCGTGCCGACCGTGCTGTCGGCGCTGGCGTTCTGGTGGATATTCGATTCACAATTCTCGATCATCTCGTGGTCGCTGAAGCACATGGGGCTGATCACCCAGAACATCAATTTCCTCGGCGATTCGACCTGGGCCAGGATCTGTGTGATTTTCGCCAACATCTGGCGCGGCGTTCCGTTTGTCGCGATTACCCTGCTTGCCGGCCTGCAGACGGTGCAGCCGTCGCTCTACGAGGCGGCGACGCTGGACGGTGCGAGCAGATGGGAATTGTTCCGCCATATCACCTATCCCTTGCTCACCCCGATCATCGCGGTCGTGATGACGTTCTCGGTGCTGTTCACCTTCACCGATTTCCAGTTGATCTGGGCCATGACTCGGGGCGGTCCGGTCAATGCCACCCATCTGATGGCGACCCTGTCCTATCAGCGCGCGATCATCGCGGGTCAGTTAGGCGAAGGGGCCGCGATCTCGAGTGCGATGATTCCGTTCCTGCTCGCCGCGATCATGGTTTCCTGGTTTGGGCTGCAGCGCCGGAAATGGCAGCAAGGTGAAAACAATGACTGATCTCCCCGTAACCCAGAAACCGGTCGATCTCGGGTCCATCCTGTCGCCGGCCCGGACCGATCACAGCGAAGGCATGAGCTATCTACAGTCGGTGCCGCGCCGGCTGGTGACACTCTATCTGCCGCTGGGGATCATCGTCGTCGTCCTGCTATTCCCGTTCTACTGGATGGGACTGACGGCGATCAAACCGGACGAGCAACTGATCAACCTCGAGACGTACAGCCCGTTCTGGACCTGGAATCCCACTTTCAAGCATATCTACAAGCTTTTGTTCCAAAGCCATTATCCGCTTTGGCTTTGGAACACCATGTATGTCGCGGTGGGCGCTACCGTGCTGTCGATTTTCGCGAGCGTGCTGGCGGCCTATGCCATCGTGCGGCTGCGCTATCGTGGTGCACATTGGGTCGGCGGCCTGATTTTTCTTTCCTATCTGGTGCCGCCCTCGATCCTGTTCATTCCGCTCGCCACCGTCGTGTTCCAGTACGGCCTGTTCGACTCGCCGATGGCGCTGATCCTGACCTATCCGACCATCCTGATCCCGTTCTCGACCTGGCTGTTGATGGGTTACTTCAAGACCATTCCGTTCGAGCTGGAAGAATGCGCGCTGATCGACGGCGCCAGCCGCTGGCAGATCCTGATCAAGATCGTGGTGCCGCTCGCGATCCCCGGCCTGATCTCGGCCTTCATCTTTTGCTTCACGCTGTGCTGGAACGAGTTCATCTACGCCCTCACCTTCCTGCAATCGACACAGAACAAGACGGTGCCGGTCGCGATCGTCAACGAATTCGTCGACGGCGATGTCTACCGCTGGGGATCGCTGATGGCGGGTGCGCTGGCAGGCTCGCTGCCACTGGTCATCCTCTACGCCTTCTTCGTCGAGCATTATGTGTCGGCCATGACGGGGGCCGTGAAAGAGTGAGCGCGCGGACCCGCACCTAAACCCCTTTTGACGAATTTTCTCCACGCGAACCGGTTCCCGCTTCGCTTGAAAACGCCGGATCGAGACTGAAATGACAAACGTTTTTGGAAACTACATCGCCGGCGAATGGATCGCCGGCGAGAACATTGCGCCGAATATCAACCCGTCCAATACGAACGTCGTTCTTGGCGACTACGTGCGGGGCTCTCCTGCCGACGTGGAACGGGCTGTCGCAGCAGCAAAGGCCGCTTTTCCGGCTTGGTCGCATTCGACACCGCAAATGCGTCACGACGTCTTGAAGAAGGTGTCGGACGAAATTGTTGCGCGCAAGGATGAGCTCGGCAAGCTCTTGGCATGTGAGGAGGGAAAGACGCTGCCGGAAGCAATCGGCGAGGTCAGCCGCGCAGCCCAGATATTTGCGTTCTTTTCAGGCGAAGCGCTGCGCCTGTCCGGCGAGAAGCTTGCGTCTGTCCGTCCGGGGATCGACGTTGAGATGACTCGCGAGCCGCTGGGTGTGATCGGCATCATTGCGCCTTGGAATTTTCCCATTGCAATCCCTGCTTGGAAAATCGCTCCCGCGCTTTGCTATGGCAACGCTGTGGTGTTCAAGCCGGCTGATTTGGTGCCTGGCTCGGCTTGGGCGCTTGCCGAGATATTGTCGCGCTCGGGGCTGCCGGCAGGGGTTTTCAATTTGGTGATGGGCCGGGGGTCGCAAGTCGGGCAGACCCTTATCGATCATCGGGATGTAGCCGCGATTAGCTTTACAGGATCGGTGAATACCGGCGCCAGAGTAGCGAAGTCGTGCATCGCGCGCATGGCGAAGTTTCAGCTGGAGATGGGCGGTAAAAACCCGCTCGTTGTTCTGGATGACGCCGATCTCGATGTTGCCGTCGAGAGTGCAGTCAGTGGCGCTTTTTACGCGACAGGCCAGCGTTGCACGGCATCGTCGCTCCTAATTGTCACAGATGGAATTTACCAGCGGTTTGTTGCAGCATTACTCGATCGTACCAAATCATTGGTGGTTGACGACGCTATGAACCCCGGGGCGCAGATCGGTCCGGTGGTCGACGAGCGGCAACTGGAGCAGAACCTGTCCTATGTCGATATCGGCAAGCGCGAAGGAGCGACGCTGTCGTGGGGCGGCGAGCGCTTAAGCCGCGAGAATCCTGGCTTCTATATGAGCCCAGCGATTTTCACCAATTGCGAGCAGAGCATGCGAGTTTGCAAAGAGGAAGTATTTGGCCCGGTTGCAAGCGTGATACGTGTGAAGGACTACGAGGCCGCGCTGGCCACCGCCAACGACACGGAATTTGGGCTCTGCGCAGGCATATGCACCACGAGCCTGAAATATGCTGCTCATTTCAAGCGGAATGCTGAAGTAGGCATGGTGATGGTCAACCTGCCAACGGCGGGAGTCGACTATCACGTGCCATTTGGCGGCCGGAAAGGCTCGTCCTACGGGCCTCGCGAACAAGGACGTTATGCGGCTGAATTCTTTACGACGGTCAAGACGGCATACGTTCAACCTTAGTGCTTGCTTGGTGGTCGGATGCAGTCCGCGGTGATCCTCTCATAGAGTCATCGAACGCTTTTCTCCCTATACGAATACGCAGATCCGCCGCCGTCAGCGGGGCTTGCCACCAGGCGGGCAAATGCCGGCATGACGCCCTAGTGCGTTTCTCCCATAGACTTGCCGGAGTCTCGCAAGAGACTCCGGTCTTTCTGGATCTGACTTGTCGTTCGGAATTGGAACACTCCGTAATGGCCGTTCGTCTGGCTGAGGTGGATCCCCAGGGAATGTCGGTTTGCGCCGATTTCGTTGCAAAAGTCGGTTGAGACAAGACACTGTTTATGCCGGACCCAACATTCTCTTCAGTCTGAACCAGCTTCTCACGTCTTGCATGGCAGGCGGCACGGCCGAACAATGCCTGCATGACCAAAGAAAAACAGGATCCAATGCGCAACACCGGGTTGCGTGCAGGCCTCACCCACTATGGCGACAGCGGATTCTCCCTGTTCTTGCGCAAGGCGTTCATCAAGGGCGCCGGGTACAGCGACAGTGCGCTCGAACGCCCCGTGATCGGCATTGCGGACAGCAGTAGCGACTTCAACCCCTGCCACGGCAACACGCCCCAGCTGCTGGAGGCCGTGCGGCGCGGCGTGATGCTGGCCGGCGGCCTGCCGATGCGGTTTCCTACGATCTCCTTGCACGAGAGCTTTGCTGCGCCCACCTCCATGCTGCTGCGCAATCTCATGTCAATGGACACCGAGGAGATGCTGCGAGCGCAACCGATCGACGCGGTCGTGCTGATCGGCGGTTGCGACAAGACGGTGCCCGCGCAGTTGATGGGTGCCGCTTCCGCAGGTCTGCCCACTATTCAGCTCCTCACCGGTAGCATGCTCACGGGCTCTCATCGCGGCACGCGCATGGGTGCATGCACCGACTGCCGCCGCCAATGGGGCCGTTTGCGCGCCGCGGAGATCGACGAGGCAGAAATAGCTCAGATCAACAGCGAACTCGTGCCCAGCGTGGGTACCTGCTCCGTGATGGGAACGGCCTCCACGATGGCATGCGCGGCCGAAGCGATGGGCCTGACCGTGCCCGGCGGCGCTTCGCCGCCGGCAGTGTCCGCCGCGCGACTGCGCGTTGCGGAAGAGACCGGAGCCCGGGCCGTCTGGCTGGCCAGCCAGCGCCTGGGAATCGGTCAAATCCTTAGTGCAGCGTCGTTCGAGAACGCATTCCGGGTGTTGCTGGCGCTCGGTGGGTCGACGAACGCCGTCCTGCACCTCACGGCCATCGCCGGCCGGGTGGGCATCAAGCTTGATCTGGCTCGACTGGACGCACTGAGCCGGGAAACGCCGCTGCTGGTCAACCTCAAGCCCACGGGCGAGCACTACATGGAGGACTTTCATCGGGCCGGCGGCATGCCCGCACTGTTGCGGCAGCTGCGTCCTCTGTTGAGACTGGACGCCGCTACGGTCAACGGCATGACGTTGGGCGAACAGATCGACGCCGCCCCGCCTGGGTTTGATCAGAATGTGATCCATCCGCTTGACCGGCCAATTCAGGCTCAAGGCGGCATCGTTGTTCTGCGCGGCAACCTCGCACCCGGTGGTGCCATTCTCAAGCAGGCGGCGGCCGACCAACGGCTGATGGAGCACGAAGGCCGCGCCGTCGTGTTCGAGGGCCTGGACGATTTGACCCGTCGCATCGACGATCCCGCCCTGGATGTCGGCTCTGAAGACGTACTGGTGCTCAAGGGCATCGGGCCCTTGGGTGCCCCCGGCATGCCAGAGGCCGGCTACCTACCGATTCCCGCCAAGCTGGCGCGCGCGGGAGTCAAGGACATGGTGCGGATCTCCGACGGCCGCATGAGCGGAACGGCATTTGGCGCCGTGGTGCTGCATGTGACGCCTGAAGCCGCCGCGGGCGGGCCACTGGCGCACGTTCGCACAGGCGACCGCATCAAGTTGAGCGTCGCGCGCCGCGAACTCACTTTGCACGTAAGCGACGAAGAGCTGGCTCGCCGGGCTTCCGAGTCGCCCGTGATTCAGCCGAGCGCACAGCGCGGCTATCTCAAGCTGTTCCTGCAGTCGGTGACGCAGGCCGATCGCGGCGTTGATTTTGAATTCCTTCAACCTCCGGGGAAGTAACCGTGAATATCTTGTCTCCAATCGAATACGAAGACGCCGGGCCCGAGGTTCGCGCTGTCTACGACGAAATCCGCGCGGTGCGAAAGAGCACCGCCATCAACAACTTCTGGAAGACGTTGGCTTACGACCCCGTGTTACTGCAGCTCAAGTGGAAAGCCGTACGCGCGGCGATGGCGCCAGGCCAGATCGACGCGCTGACGAAGGAACTGATCTACATGGCCGTGGGTGTCAGCCATGGAAATGACTACGCACTGCGTACCCATTTGGCCGCCGCGCGTGCAAAGGGTCTGACGGACGCCATGTACGCCGAGTTCATGACGGTCGTGCAGCTCGCCGCGGGCAACGTAGCGCTGATCAACGGATTGGGGATCGAACTGGACGCTCATCTCAAGCCCGGTGCACCCACGAACAACACGATTGCAAGCACGTCAGAGGAGAACAAGCATGAGCACAACTGAGAAGCCTCTGTTGGAACGGCCGCTGACACTCAGCCTGGAGGGAAAAGTCGTCGCGATCACCGGCGGCAGCAAGGGTATCGGCCGTATCATCGCCGAGGCCTGCGCCTACGCCGGAGCAGACATTGTTATCGGCAGCAGGAACCAACCGGAAGGCGAAGCGACCGCCCAGGTACTCCGCGGCATAGGGCGCCGCGCAATTGCGTTGGCGCTGGACGTGGCCGATGTTGCGAGCACCCGCGAATTCGCCGCGCGCGCCTGGTCCGACATGGGTCGCATCGATGTGCTCGTCAACAGCGCCGGCATCATCGCGATCAATCCAGCGATCGACGTCTCCGAGGAGGAGTATGACCGGATTCTCGGCGTCAACCTGAAGGGCGCTTTCTTCGCAAGCACAGCCATTGCACGAAAAATGATCGAACAGGGCGTGCGCGGAGCCATCATCAACATCGGCTCCCAGTCGGGCCACATCGCGGCACCATTACGCGCCACGTACGCCGCATCCAAAGGCGGGTTGAACCAGCTCACCCGCACCTTTGCCGCCGAATGGGCGCCGCATGGCATCACGGTCAATGGCGTGTCGCCCACATATACCAACTCCGAAATGCTCACGAAGGCGATGGAGAATCCCGACTTCGCCCGCCGTGTGGCGCTCGTGCCGCTTGGCCGGCCAGCGGAGCCGGAAGAAGTGGCCGCAGCTGTTCTCTACCTGGCCGGCCCCCATGCCCGCATCGTCACCGGCCACACCCTGCTGGTGGATGGCGGCAACACCATTGTTTGAAAGCATCATCATGAACCCCAACCGTCGTACAGTGCTATCCGCATTTGTTAGCGTCGCCGGTTTGGCCTACGCTGGAAGCGCCTGGGCCGCGTACCCCGAAAGTGCTGTGCATATGGTGGTGCCCTATCCGGCCGGTGGCGCTACCGACATCATTGGACGCTTGTTGGCGCAGCGGCTGTCCGTCGTATTCAAGCAGCCGGTAGTGGTCGAAAACCGTCCCGGCGCCAGTGGGAACATAGGCGCAAGGGCAGTGGCAAAGGGTGGGGCCGATGGCCTTACGCTGCTCATGGGTGCACTTTCCTCTCATGCCGCAATGGTGACGCTGACCGGCACGCGCGCGGGCTACGACCTGCTCAAGGACTTCACGTCGATTCAGGTCGTCGGTGAGGTGCCGATGGTGTTCGTGGTGCACCCGAGCTTTCCAGTCGAGAACTTTGGTCAGCTGGTAGCTTACGCCCGCGCCAACCCAGGCAAGGTCAGCTATGCGTCCGGGGGAGCTGGTGCGCCGCACCGTATGACCATGGAGCTGTTTCGAATCCAAGCGGGGCTGGAAATGCTGCACGTGCCGTACAGAGGCAGTGCCCCCGCGATAGCTGACCTGATTGGCGGACAGGTCAACATGATGGCCGACACGGTTCCTTCGGCATTGCCATTTATCGAGGCCGGCACACTTCGTGCGTTGGCGGTGACCACCTCGCGGCGCGTGGCAACGCTACCCGAGGTGCCGACCGTGGCGGAAGCGGGTGGGCCGCCCTGGAAGGACTTTGACGTGTCGATTTACTACGGATTGCTCGCACCTACCGGCACGCCGGCGGAGGCGTTAGACCGGCTCAATACCGAAGTGGCGAAGATCATGCGCGATCCCGAGGTTCAGAAAAATCTGCAGCAGCACGGCGTGAACGTCCTGGCGCCGCAGACACTGGCAAACGCCAATGAACGGCTGAGCCAGGAGGTTGCGCGTTGGAGCAAGGTGATCACCGATGCAGGCATCAAACTGGAGGAATGACCTGGCTTCCCAGTGAAAATTGAGCCTTCCATTTATTTCAATTGGAGATCACCATGACCATCCACCCGCTTGCCTTTGCCTTGCTGCTCGCGAGCGCCTTTTCGGCCCACGCGCAGACTCCCGCCCCTCCGGCGCCGATTTACGCCATCGACTACGGCGACCCGATCACAGACGCCCAGGCGGCCAAGGTAATGGACGCCGCCACGGCGCTGGCGCGCAAGAACGGATGGCGCGTTGTGATCACGGTGCTCGACTCCGCCGGCCGCACCAAAGTTCTGCAGCGTCTCGACAACGCGCAGTTCGGTTCGCTGGAAGTGTCGGCCGGTAAGGCCTATACCGCAGTCGCCTACAGGCGCAGCAGCCGCTGGTACGCGCAGCAGGTTGCCGCCGGGAGCATAGGATATATGAGCGTACCAGGTGCGCTGCCGCTGGCAGGGGGCGTGGCTATCATCGTGGACAACAAGATCATCGGCTCAATCGGCGTGTCCGGTGCTTCTTCAGACCAGGACGAGCAAGTTGCACTCGAGGGCGCCAATGCGCTGCGTGCGCCATGAACGCACGCCAGGTGCTGGCTTGGGTTGACGACGCGCGGCCCTACGAAGATGCCATTGAGAAACGCGGGATAGCGGGCCGGGTGCAATTGCACGCGCTGCCGCGCGGACAGCAGCCCAAGCCAGAGCTTCTCGATAGAGCTGAGGTGCTGCTGGCGTGGGATGCACCCGTTGGACTTCTCGATCGCATGCCCTCGTTGCGTTGGCTCCAGGCTCAAACCGTAGCCGCGGAAACCTGGCTTGCGCGTCCCGATCTGCGCAATGACATTGTGCTGACAGTCGCCCGGGGCGTCCATCGCGTGCAGATGCCCGAGACGATCCTGGGTGCGCTTTTCTGGATCACGAAGCCGTTTCGACACGCCATGGCGGACCAGGTCGAGGCCCGCTGGACGCGGCGCACGGGTGAACCGTTAGCCGGAAAAACGCTATGCATCGTCGGATTGGGGACGATCGGCACGGAGCTGGCGCGCAAGGCTGAGGCGCTCGAATTGCGCGTCATCGGCGTCTCGCGGCGCTCAGTCGATGTAGCCCACGTGGAAACGGTGTACACAACCGCTGAGGCCGAGCAGGCCCTCGCGCAGGCGGACTACGTGGTGCTGCTGATTCCTCAAACGCCAGAAAACGAAAACTTCATGAATGCGGCGCGGCTCGCGGCCATGAAGCCCGACGCCTGGCTGCTCAATTTCGCACGCGGCACGGCCGTGGACGACAGCGCGCTGATTGCAGCGCTGAATGCGAAAGCCATTGGCGGCGCGATCCTCGACGTCTTTCGCGAAGAACCCCTGCCCCAGCACAACCCGTTATGGCGCACACCGGGCGTGCTGGTACTCCCCCACGTTGGCGGCTTGCATCCCCGGCGCGACGAGCTTGTGGCCGAGTTGTTTGCGGCTAATCTCGAGCATTGGCTGGATGGCGAGCCGCTTCAAGGTACAGTCGACCGTGATCGGGGTTACTGACATAGTGTGGAAAGTAATTGCCGTATTCCTGGCGGCGTGGGCGCTGGCTTCGCCCGCGCGTGCCGACGAGGCGCTGTGGTCGTTGCTAAAGAGCGGTGGGCAGGTCGTATTGATGCGCCATGCTGTAACCACGCCGGGTGCGGGCGATCCCGAAGGCATGATCCTGAACGATTGCAGTACGCAGCGCAATCTGACAGATGAAGGCCGCGCACATGCCAGGCGTGTCGGGGAAACTGTCCGCACCCGCGGGGTCTTGGTGACACAGATTCTGTCCAGTCCCTGGTGCCGCTGTCTGGAGACGGCGCGGCTGGCCTTCGGTTCGACCCCCGAGGTATCCACCGCCTTGAGTAATTTGTTTGGGCAGAGCGATCCAAAGGGGCAGCAGATAGAACGGCTGAGAGAACTCATTTCACGCAGACCCGTCTCGGGCAACATAGTGCTGGTTTCCCACGGATCGACAATTCAAGCCGTAACCGGCGTCTCTCCGGCCACCGGAGAAATGATTGTGATTACGCCGCACGGTGCGGGCAAGTTCACCGTAGCTGGCAGGCTGGAAGTACCTGCGCGCTAGTGGTGCGCCGCGGGCCACGAGGGCCTGGAGAACGAACTCTTCTAAGGGACACGACCATCTAACTATTGATGTTGAGGAGTACGAATTGATCAACATTGCATTTTTAGGCCTAGGCGCGATGGGTTCGCGCATGGCTTTGAACCTCCTCAAAGCTCGACACAGTGTGACGGTATGGAACCGCGACCCTGCGGCCGCCATCGGGCTTGTTGCCAAAGGAGCTAAACAGGCCAGCAGCCCGAAGGACGCTGCTAAGGGTGCAGCCTTTGTTTTCGCGATGGTCCGGGACGATGGTGCATCCCGCCAAGTGTGGCTCGACCCTGAAAACGGTGCTCTAGCCGGGATGGCAGAGGGCACCGTTGCGATCGAAAGCTCTACGCTGTCGCAAAACTGGGTTCGTGAGCTGGGTAACGAGACAAGCAAATGCGGCGTTTCGCTGCTTGAGGCACCGGTTTCAGGCTCACGCCCCCAAGCGGAGTCGGGTCAGCTGATCTACCTGATCGGCGGCGATCAATCGACCTTTGATCGCTGCGAACCGCTCCTGAAAGTACTAGGCTCTGCCCTGCATTTTGTTGGTCCGTTGGGTACCGGTTCACTGGTAAAGCTTGGCACCAATGCATTGCTCGGAATTCAGGTGACCGTGCTAGCGGAGCTGATGGGCATCCTTCAGCGTCATGGAGCGGATCCATCCCGCGTGTTTGATGTCATTGGACAAACCGCGGTCTCAAGCCCAGCCGCCAAGCAAATGGTCGGCTTGATGCTGGCGGGCGACATTTCGCCAAAGTTTCCGGTTGAATTGATCGAGAAGGACTTCGGTTATGCGATGGATGCCGCAGGATCCCAAGAAGCCGCGCCAACTATTGCTGCAGCACGAGACATTTTCCAGAAGGCCATCCGCCACGGATTAGGGCAATCAAACATGACGAGCGTCGCGCAATTGTTTGTCAAATAAGCTGGCCGAAGCCGAGGTGCCGTACGACCAGGTGTTCGAGATGGAGAACATCAATGGCGAGTTCGGCCAGGCCGATGTCGCCATCTTCCTGGGTGCCAACGACGTGGTGAACCCATGCCGATCCTGGAGGCCGACATGGCGGCGGTCTACGAGGGCCTGAAGAACGAACTCTTCTAATGGACAAGACCATGACGGTGTTCGGCGACGCGAACAGGGTCGTCGAAGACACGGGCAAGGCGATCGAATGAGCCATTGGGCGTGGGAACCAACTTTCCATTCAGTCTGAAGCAGCCTCCCGCACCTTGGAGCCAGCGCCGTGGGCTGCGACTATTGCCTGCACGTCAAGGAGATCCCATGAATCGCATCGCAACTTTCGCATTGGTGACGCTAGCCGCCGCCACCAACGCCGTTCAGGCCAGTGGCTTTGAACTGCAGAGCAAGGCCCTCAAGCAGGGCGTAGGAATCGCTCCCGAACACTACACCAACGCCTTCGGTTGCACGGGTGGCAACGTGATGCCGGATCTGAGCTGGAACAACGCCCCTGCGGGAGCAAAGAGTTTTGCCGTCACGTTCTATGACAAGGACGCGCAGACCGGCAGCGGCTTCTGGCACTGGGTTGCCTACGACATTCCGGTGTCGACCATGTCCCTGCCGGGTGGCGCCAATGGCGGAGCGCTGCCGGGCGGTATTGTGGAAGGCAATACCGACATGAGCAAGCCCGGCTTCATCGGGCCCTGCCCGCCGCCCGGTCGCAAGCACAACTATGTCTATACCGTGCACGCATTGAAAGTGGACAAACTGCCGGTGGACAAGGGTGCCAGTTCGGCCCTGATCGGCGTCTTCCTCTACCAAAATACCCTGGCATCGGCCACCCTCCGCGTCACAGCGGGCCCCCGGAAGTAGGCTAGGGCAGCAATGCCGCCTCGCCTCTCGCCTTCGGTGTACGCTCCTGGCCTGACCACTCAATCAATCGGACTGGCTACGGCCAGCCGGTTATCTCCGTGATCAACTACATGCGCGCATCGCCATCGGTTGAAGTAATTGCAGAAGCGAAGCAATCCGCACCTTGGATCACGATGGTTCATGGCGTGTCTCAAGATCGCCGCCTTTTCGCGGCACAAGTCGAAGAATTCCGTCGGAGCTTTCGCATCCTCCTGATCGACTTGCCTGGCCACGGCCGCTCGGCAGGCATCCCCGGCCCGTACGGACTTACCGAATTCGCCCTAAGCATCGAAGCAGCGCTGGATGAAGCGGCTGTTGATGCGTCACATCTTTGGGGAACTCACCTGGGTGCAGGCGCCGGCTTGTTACTGGCGGCCCGCGCCCCTGAGCGCTTCCATTCACTCATTCTCGAAGCGCCTGTTTTCCCCGGCAGGCCGCTACCGGCCGTTGCTCTGATGCTGGAACGCATTCGATCCACGGTACAACGACTAGGCATCGAACATGCCCGCAAGCAGTGGTTCGAGGAATCAGAGTGGTTCGCCGTCATCCGGCAGAACCCGACCCAATGCCGCGCGCATGAGCATTGGGAGATGATTTCGGAATTCTGCTGCAGCCCCTGGCTCGATCCGGGCCTGGCGAGGCCGATCGAGCCGGTAACAACTCAGCTCGCGTCGCTTCAGGTTCCCACGCTGATTGTGAACGGACAGCATGATCTCGCCGACTTCCTCGAGGTCGCGGATGCCCTTGAGAGATTGCTTCCAAACTGCCGCCGCGTAACCATTCCGAACGGCGGCGGATTTCCCTTGTGGGAATACCCTGAGAACGTGAATGCAGTAGTGCGTGGATTTCTCGCATCATGAACCTTGCCGCCACGTAAGCGCGGGGAATAAATCAGCCTAACCCTCTCCGCGCGCCCCTGCCTAAACCGTGTTGATTCCGATGGGTTGGACACAAAGGCTCTCGACAGGCCGATCGAGTTCTTCGACAAGCCGGCCAAGCACAATCTCGCAGATTGGCGTAGTATGCTGCCCTACGCGCGAGTGACCAGATGCACACCAAATTGCGACGTCATTTGCCCGCGTACGCCTCAAACAGATCCGTACTGCATTTGGTACTGCACGCTTCATCTGGCTGTCGCTAAGTCCTGATGAGACTTCACTTTTTCTGGAGAGTCGGTCCAATCCATCATGGGGGCAATGCAAAACCGATGCGCTAACATACTGATGCTATTTCGCTTTATCGTCTCGTCTGGAATAGCTGATTTTTGGGCCGACACAAATTCACAGATGCTATTGTGGCATTTTCCTTTCGTTTCAAGTGCTTAAGTCGATCGCCTTTTGTCCCTCGATGACACCGCACCTTCTTGGGTACAGCATTGCAGTACCGAATGAGCTCATGCAGTACCGCGCTAGCTCCGATCGTCTTCACGAATCCGTTTGCCTCGACCGCAAAGTAACGGGCCGCTCTAGCGAAGCCTAGGATCGAACAAGCGCTATCGTAGTTTTTGGCGGCGATAGAGCAAGCAAACCTGCGAGCGGCGATCCCCGGTTCGCGTTTGCGTTATCAAAACCGCAGGCTTGCGAGAGCTTCAGCCATATTGGGCTCGAAAGAATGAGCGTTGCCCTCCTCGAAAGCCTGACGTCCGCTTTCCGCGCAAGCGGCTGCCCCTCCCCGCCAAGACGCATTTTGTGAAGGTTTGCGGATGCCGGCCCCATGACGGTGGCGCGTCGCACGCCGGGGCCGGCGTACGCAAACCCCCAAGGGAGGAAACCGCGGGATGTATGGCGAGGTGGGGCGTCAGACGCTATGGGGATTTTGTCGCTGGCGGTGTGCGTCCGGCGGTGGTTGAGCGCGTTTTGCGGACGCGAGTCGAGAAGGTTGACG
>Ga0307517_10007458_pt1 | contig 15928 bp, 7 predicted proteins | sample 23_EM_MG_FD_194515 | JGI IMG/M metagenome (GOLD analysis project Ga0307517, IMG submission 194515) | Populus trichocarpa ectomycorrhiza microbial communities from riparian zone in the Pacific Northwest, United States - 23_EM | ecosystem: Host-associated > Plants > Roots > Unclassified | place... | reverse complement strand
TTATATTGGCTGACAAGGAAGCTGGCAGGGGTCCTCAAAGACTTGGCACATCTGGTCTTGCATTGCATTATGCTAACATGATCAACCAGATAGATAATATTGTAAGTAAAGCTCTTTATTTCATCATTAATCACATACATATTATAGATGGTATGATTTTTCTATGTTGAGATTAATTCAACTGAAATATCATATGTTATTAGACTTCTCGACCCACCTCCCTACCTCCTAATACGAGGGACAGTTTGTATCAAGGGATGCCAAACAGTGTTAAGGCAGCTCTACGCTCACGGTTGCAGATGGTTGATTCCAAGGAAGAGGTACGCGCGCGCATATTTTTGTTCTGCCTGTTTTCTACTTTTTTCTTCAAATGGAGATTGAGGATAGGTGTTTGTTCTTTCTCTTGCCTCATGCTCAAACTCATTACATAGCTGCTTTCCACTATGTTTCTCTGCAGTTCACAATGGCTCTGGTCAAAGGTGAAATGGAAAAGACTCTCCATTGGCTTGCGCCCATTGCCACAAACACGACCAAGTAGGTTATATAAATGAGAGTCTAATTTAACTTCCCTCATATTCCTTAAACACGTGTAAACAAGATAAGGGTTTCATTTGGGAGTGGTTTTCACTGCCTGGCTTTTGGTTTTCTTTATTCATTTTCCCTCCTTGAGAATCGGCATTATTGTCTTTGCATTTGTGTTATGCTTATTTCCTTTCTGTTTCAATTGGCTCCAGAGCACATCAAGGCTTTGGATGGGTTGGAGAATGGGCGAACACTGGGTCAGTGAACGCCTTTGTGCTGTCTTTGTGTTGCGAGGGTGTAATTCACCTTAGCAGCAGATGAGTGACACTGTTTTTTCTTTTTTGACAGAAATGATTTCGGCAAGAATACAGCCGAAAATACTAACCTGATCCGCCTCCAGACACTCTATCACGCAGATAAGCAGAAGACTGACCTATACATCCTTGAACTAGTGACATGGCTTCACCGGTTGATAAATTTAGTTAGACAGAGAGATCATGGTTTCTCATCTATGCCTGTTCGATCTCCAGCTCGCAGGGGACTGGTTTTCCGCACCAAGATGCAACGAATTCAATCCCAGAACCACGATGCCCAACTTTGTCAAGAAGATCGAGATTTGTTAGCCAATGCGTGTCAGAGGAGATTGGTCCCAGGAATAAGCAAAAGTCAGGAATTTTCTTTAGACAAGAAAAGAGGGCAGGTTTTGACGTTGAGCAGGAGTGCCGGAAACTCACCGGTTAGAAGGTTTGCAGCAAGACAAAAATCAGACCATCAAAAAACTAATATTATGGATGTTATGGATGGCCTAGATAACACAATATAAGACCATACTTAATGTAGTTACACTGAAGGCATTTGGCTTCCCTTACGAGTTACGAATCTCATCTGTCATGTATATTCTTTTGTTAAATTCCCATTCTATTGTATATACCTTATATATATGATAATATTTATATGCAGCAGTATAAATATTATAGTTTTACTGATCTCTCAGTTCCATTCCTGGAGGTATTAGAAGAGATGGATGGCCGGTTCTGCTATAGTTTCCAGCATCAAGACTTGTATATTATTCGGTGAAAAAAACGAAGCCACCAGGTGCAAAAGAAAGCCACAAGAGAGGCAATTAACCACAGAGAAACCTATACCAATCTTTGGTAACTTATGTACAGGCAATTTCATCCTTTCTTGGTACACAGCCATGCGCAAGAATCACAAACCTTAGTATTAAAAATTTCTGATATTTCGGCACGATGCAAGGTAGACTTGATTTCGTTTCCTCTATAGAATCAGTAAGGTCTCATCTCTGTTCTTAAATTTTGAAATTTCTCAATTCTCAAAGCAATTTTTGTAGGTTCTATAATGTTTATTGTTAACTGCTAATGGAATATGGGGGTGAGCTTAGCTTTTGAAAATCTTCTCTCTTAGGTAATTTTAGACATTAAGGTATTTTGCTGAGATGTTTATCATGGGATTTGAAAGGAGATGAAGTAAGATAAAGAATGAAGAATATGATTTTTTTTTTTTTCATTTCAAATGAACTTTTACATTAATTATTTAACCGTGGGTAAAATACTGGTAAATATAGCACTTTAAAAATTTAGAATTTAAAATCTAATACGAATTAAGATTGATTAAATCAGTTTTTATGGCTTGATTAACCCGGTTAAAATGGGTTAAAACTTGGCTGTCAATCTTAAATAAAAAATGAATAAAGTAATATGTTATTATTTTAATAAAAATTATTTAGCCAATAATATATAAATTATAAATTGACGTAATAATCCATCTAGTAAGTTACTTTTTCGAGATAATTCTCATGTAAAATATGGCAACTATGCTGGTAAATTTTAAACCATAGGACTAGAAGTATCAAAATCCCTTACTTATTTTGGGCCGAATGGCGGTGGCAGGAGAGCTGTCATGGCTCGGCAAGCACTCCCTCTGTTCGAAAACTTTAGCCACTGCCTTTGTTCAGCCACAAAAGCTTCTTTATCACAAGCACATGCCCACATCCTCAAAACTGGCATTTCACTGCCGGAGACCATTCAAATATTCTCAAAGCTCAATCATTTTGGTCACGTAATCCGCGTCTTCTCTTACATGCTCACACAAGGTATCGTGCCTGATAGCCGTGTCTTGCCTACTGTCATCAAGACATGTGCTGCGCTATCGGCATTGCAAACCGGAAAACAGATGCATTGTTTTGCATTGGTATCTGGGTTAGGTTTGGACTCCGTTGTCCTGTCCTCTTTATTACATATGTACGTTCAATTCGACCATTTAAAGGATGCTCGCAATGTGTTCGATAAATTGCCTCAACCAGGTGTGGTTACGTCTAGTGCTTTGATTTCGCGTTTTGCGCGGAAGGGGCGTGTAAAGGAGACAAAGGAGTTGTTTTATCAGACAAGAGATTTAGGTGTTGAGCTTAATTTGGTATCGTGGAACGGTATGATTTCAGGTTTTAATCGTAGTGGCAGCTATCTTGATGCGGTTCTTATGTTTCAAAACATGCACCTGGAAGGATTGAAGCCTGATGGAACCAGTGTTTCTAGTGTGCTTCCAGCTGTTGGTGACTTGGATATGCCGTTGATGGGGATTCAGATTCATTGTTATGTTATTAAGCAAGGTTTAGGACCGGACAAGTTTGTGGTTAGTGCGCTGATTGATATGTATGGTAAGTGTGCGTGTGCTTCTGAGATGTCAGGAGTGTTCAATGAAATGGATGAGGTTGATGTAGGAGCTTGCAATGCTTTAGTTACCGGGCTCTCACGAAATGGACTTGTTGACAATGCGTTGGAGGTATTTAAACAGTTTAAAGGGATGGATCTGAATGTCGTTTCATGGACGTCCATGATTGCCAGTTGCTCTCAGAATGGAAAAGATATGGAGGCTTTGGAGCTTTTTAGAGAGATGCAGATTGAGGGAGTTAAACCGAACTCTGTAACGATCCCATGCTTGTTGCCGGCTTGTGGAAATATTGCAGCATTACTGCACGGGAAGGCAGCCCATTGCTTTTCACTTAGAAATGGAATCTTCAATGATGTTTATGTGGGTAGCGCGCTGATTGATATGTACGCTAAGTGTGGAAGAATGCTGGCGTCTAGGCTTTGTTTTGATATGATGCCCAACAGGAACTTGGTTTCTTGGAATTCATTAATGGCTGGGTATGCAATGCATGGAAAGACTTTTGAAGCTATAAATATTTTTGAATTGATGCAAAGATGTGGGCAAAAGCCTGATCATGTTAGCTTCACTTGTGTATTATCTGCATGCACCCAAGGTGGCTTAACGGAGGAAGGTTGGTTTTATTTTGATAGCATGTCCAGAAATCATGGCGTTGAAGCTAGAATGGAGCATTATTCATGCATGGTGACCCTTCTTGGTCGTAGTGGAAGGCTGGAAGAGGCATATGCCATGATCAAGCAAATGCCATTTGAACCAGATTCTTGTGTTTGGGGTGCTCTACTTAGTTCATGCAGAGTTCACAACAGAGTGGATTTAGGTGAGATTGCAGCAAAGAGAGTCTTCGAGTTAGAACCAAGAAATCCTGGTAATTACATTCTTCTGTCCAATATTTATGCTTCGAAGGCCATGTGGGTTGAAGTAGATATGGTGAGGGATATGATGAGAAGTAGAGGTTTGAAGAAAAACCCTGGCTACAGTTGGATTGAAATCAAGAACAAAGTGCATATGCTCCTTGCTGGAGACAGTTCCCATCCACAAATGCCCCAAATTATTGAGAAGTTGGCTAAATTGACCGTGGAGATGAAAAAGTCAGGTTATGTTCCACATACTGACTTTGTGCTACAAGATGTGGAGGAGCAGGACAAGGAGCAGATCCTCTGTGGCCATAGTGAGAAGCTGGCGGTAGTGCTGGGGCTTCTAAATACTAAGCCAGGATTTCCGCTTCAGGTTATCAAGAACCTTAGAATCTGTCGTGATTGTCATGCTGTTATAAAATTCATATCCGACTTTGAAAAGAGAGAGATTTTTGTTAGAGACACAAACCGGTTCCATCAGTTTAAAGGTGGAGTTTGTTCTTGTGGAGATTATTGGTGAACGAGTAAATGCGTTTGTGGGATTGCTGCTATGATTCTTAACAATACTGAAGATCCTTCTTGTAGAACGACTGGGAGATCAGGTGAGTATTGTCTGATAAAATCTGAAGCTGACTAAATGGAGTTAAAAAATTTCACTGGAGAAGGATTTACATTAAAACCTTTGTAAATGTTTTGGCTCCCTGGGAAGACCCGTCAGTGCTACCTCTAGTGGAGCTCGTTGACAAGAACTTTTGGGCATTTTAAAATCACCATCAGCACTCATTTTGTTCATCCAAAATATTCTGATTCTGAATTGGTGATGAAATGAAAATATCATGCTGAAACCAAAACCAAATTCTACTCTCTGACCCCTTCTCCGGGCCTCTTCACATCTGTGCACGTGTATGTAACGACACTGCATCTATTGTGAAGTGCTTCTGCACTTCTGTGCTCCGCTTATTGTTTTGATGTGTGACCTTCTCTATTGTGAAGTTTTGGAATTGTATATTATCCAGGGCAATTGTTGAACATTCATAGTCAGCTCGAGGCAATCCAGCTGAACCTTTAATTTTCTTTTCACTTGATTATGCTTTTTATTCTGTTAATAACTTAAAGTTGTTCATATGCCCTGGCTGGCTCTGAACTTAATTCATCTGTTGATTATAATCATATCCACACGTTTACACACTGTAACTAATCATCAAAATTCAGGAGTTCTCTGCGGCCAATAAAAAGAGGGAACTTTTGGGCATTGATCTGGAGCACTGAAAACTCTCCGGTTGGGGAGATTGGTGCTTGGCATGGCAATTTCACCCAAAGCAGATGGACCTAAACCAGGCCAAATGGTTAGGAAATTCTTAGATCCAATCAGGTTTTGAGCCGGGTTCGGGTAAAACTTAAAGGCAGAAAAATCAGGTTCGGGTTGGTTATGGATATTGGTCTATCCAACTTGAACCCGAACCCGACCTGAATCTGAAAAAATTACAAGTATACCAAGCTAATACTAAATAGTTGTAAATTATGACATTCAGGTGTTTGTGTTTTGAGGTGTTTGTGTTTTGAGTTTGGGTAATGGATATCCTATTGGTACTCAAAACCTAAGAGGATCTGTATAAAAAAAAAATCCATACATATTTAAGGCAGGTTTAAATAATTATTTTGGGTTTAGATTGGGTATCAATAATATAAAATCTTAACTGTAGGCATCCATTGTCATCCTTAATGGATGAAAGACAACATGGATCATCAAATACCTGTATTCGGGATGTAATAGATGGCCTAGATTCCTAGCAATAAGAGTTTTTTTTGTCTAATCCTGCTGCAAGTATTGGCTTCCCTTCTGAATCGCATCTTTCCATGCATACCCTCTTGTTAAATTTCCCATTCTAGTCCACAAGGCCCTTGTTTATGATGATATCTATGTCACAGCAGTAATAATGACATTGATTGGTAGCTAGTGGATCATATATTTTCTGGTTCAAAATCATAGATATATGGCGTTCTATTTCTGAACAGCAAGATGGTTTTATTGCAAGATTATAGTTGTTGAACTAGTTTGGCTTGCTTCACTTGCTTTCAACTGCTTCCTCTTTCATGCCACTTCCTATCCCAACTGCTCCTACTCGAGTTTAGCAGTTAAAACTAGCAACGTGTGCTAAATTCCCTGGTTATATAAGGTCTCTGGTGCACGAATGCATTGAATTCATTACAATGGGGGTCTCCAAGTCACGCAAATATTGTATTCTTCTCTATGTTTTTCTCATCTTCCTCGTTTCTTTTATTTGCAACGCACAAGCTTTATCAACAGTTGCAGATCAGCATGTCCTAGACGTGCCACCAAATGATGAAAATACACCGGCTCGTGCTTCTCCTCCGGTTGCTGCTCCTATTCTAAACAACGTGCCTCCTTTTGGAAAACCATTAAGCAACCAAGGGCAACAGTCTCCACTGGGTTACCGGCAGCAACAAGAGCTGAATAATCCACCGCAAGACATTAATCAGCCTCGGTCAAGCCTTACTCAACCACTTTCTTCTCTGAACCAGCCCCTCTCAGGCACTAGTGTGCCCTTTTCTGCTTTGAATCAGCCTTTCGGGGCCAGTGATTCCCAAAACTTACTGAGAAACCTTCCTTTTGCCAGTGGAGTTTCTGTGGAGAAAACCTCTACTGATCTGGGAGTCGTTTTATTTCCCCTCATTACATTGATGGCTACGCTCTAGTTTGCCACTATAGCCGATTTAGGAGCATCATCAGCCAATCTGCCTTCCAATCTTCCATCCCCTTCCCGGCGGTCGGCAACTTCCATGTTACCTTTTTTTTTTTTAAGTGATCGTGTTCGTGTTCATGTTCATGTTCATGTGAGGATGGTTCCACACTACACCAGTGTGGAGAAACATCTGAAACCTGTACCTTAATATGATGATTTGAACATATTAAAATATGTTCTCTTCATCTATGTTTTATAGATGTTATTTGTATTTATTTTTGTGTTTTAAAAATATTTTAAAAAATTATATTTTTATATTATTCTGATGTTAAAAAAATTTTAAAAAATAAAAAAATATTATTTTAATATATTTTTAAATATAAAATATTTTAAAAAATAATTACTATTATATTTTCAAATAAACTACTAGATTGTACATGCTATATCTCTAATACGAATGAAATTTGTTATATATAAAATAATTAATAGGAAAATGTTTTCAAATTTTGTTATATTTGTTTTGCATTAAATATTTTATAAAAAAAAAAATATACACTTAATTACTTAATTTAGTTGAAATATTAAAAAATATTTGTAGTCATAACGTTTTGTAAAATATTTTAAGTACATTTTAACCCACATGCCATCTAATTGTTTTCACCACCACAGGTGACCACCACTCTCGCCATTGCTGCTAGTGTAGTTGCTGTTGTAGGCTTGCAGCCACACCCATCGTGGCTGCTAGTGTAGTTGCTGTTGCAGGCTCACCCATCGTGGCTGCATCTGATATCAACATCAACCCCACCTCTTTTTAGTTATTATTGCCAGCATCATCAACACCTTTGTCACAGCCGATAACACCCCGTCATTGTTATTTTATTATAATTATATTTTTCATTACACTGTTAAATTTTATGTAAATATATTTTTTATTCGTAAAATATTTAACGTAAATATATTAAAATATAAACTCTGTAAAATATTTTATGCAAATCACACACCCATTAAATATATTAAAAAGTTATTTATGCAAATCACACATGTATTAAATATATTAAGAAATTAAATTTAGATGTTTACATTTTACTCACGACTCGGAGCAGGAAGAAATCTAGTCTCACGGGAAATTCTGTTGGGGCACATAAGAAAATTAGATTTTACTAGTTTTAGAGTAAAAAATTAAAATTATTCAAACAGAAAGCTGAAATTTTTTTTTCCCGGAGAGCCGGCCCGGACCCCTGCCAGTCCCGCTTGTTTCCACCACTGCTCATGACGCAAAATCTAAGTGTTAAAAAAAAAAAAACAAGCCACCCTCGAAAACCGAGAGATATTCCTTCGTTTACCAAGCTGCATCACTATCGGTTAGAATTCCTCTCGAATGTCTTGTACGCGGCTGCAAACTTGGAAACATTAAAGAAAGCTGAATTTTTTGGTGACTCCTTCAACTTAAAAAAGGAGGGTGGTTGGGCTAGTTGACTCGGGGGCTGGAAGGCAGAAGCTAACAGCATTCCTTATGTCTTGTACGCGGCAGCAAACTTGAAAACATTAATTTTATGCACTCTTTCACCGTTATTGGCTGATAAGGTCTTTCATAATTTATTTGCATGTTAGACTGATTGCCGAAAAGAATCTGTCTTTTCTCCGCGTGATTCCTTGCCCTTCTCCGAGTAAAAATTTCAGTTGACATGGAGAAAAGGGTCCTTTTGAATAGAAGTCAGTGATTGTTTGGTGTTATTGTTGAATTGTTTTGCTATTTAATATAAAAAAATTAATTTTTTTATATTTTTTTTATTATTTTAGTGTACTAATATTAAAAATAAAGTTTAAAAAATTAAAAATAAATAATATTATTTTAATATATTTTTAAGTGAAACACAATATCTATTATATTTCTGAAAAAACCATTTTAATCTAAAACAAAGGTGTTGGGAAACTAAAAACAAACGACAATTTTTTATGAATTTTATTTTTTAGTTTTACACTAACAAAAAATTAGGAATTTTCTTAATAAAATCTCTTCTTTAAAATTTATTAAAATTTTATAAGTTCTTACACCTGCTTCTAACTTGCCAACTCAAAATTAAAATTAAAATTTTGGGAATTAATCTTATAATCAGATGATAACATTAAATATACACAATAACAAAGATTTATTTTTTTGTGGATCAACATTTATTAGATTAATCTATTGTCAAATCATAATAACTTCTAAATTATACAACAAGGATCAGCGAATCTTTTCAATTTTACTTCCGTAAATTTTAATCAATTGACCTCCCTTCCATAAAAAAAAAAATTCAATATCATTTATGTTTAGAGAAAAAAATGATTTGTATGAGAGAAGTCTTTCGAGAGAAATTAAAATAATATTAGTGATCTCTTACAATGGATTACGTGGTAGCTTCAAAAACTGCCACGTATATGTGGTTAACTTCTAAAGCAGGTAGTCTTAACATTACGAGGTTTTTTGTTTTATCTCTCAAGAAGACGGGCCCATGTTTTCCAAAGCCCTGCATTTCCTATATAAAGAGCAGCATTGATAGGGAGGGAGTCATGGGGAAACTCAAAAAAAGAGTCTGGTATATATGATGTAAGGGAGGGGGGACAGAAAGGCACGAGAAAGGGCCACAAGGAAGTAAGAGTAGAGTTAGAAGAAATGAGAGAAGAGTCTAGCCAAACTAAAAGAGAAAGCTAATATAATCTCTCTGCAGAATGCTGCAAAGCAACATCGTCTAGATCTAAAACATAAGATCAAGCCGAAGTTGGTTTGCTGCACTCTGCTGGGAGATTAGATTAGTTTCCTCTTTTAGTTTGGCAGCCTCTTCTCTTGTTTCCTCAAACTTTTCTCTTACTTCCTTTTGTCCCTCTCTTATGCCTTTTTGTCCCTCGCTAATCTCACCCATCTCAGATTTTATGTGTCAATATAGGTCAATATTGATCGAGGAATGACCCTCGAAAAATATACCAGACTCTTTCTTGAGTTGCTCCATCATGTTACTTTGTTCACCAGAGAGTATAAAAGCTTTAAAATAGAATGGTTATTTTCCTGACACCAGCCTGTCATCTTGGTTCTGAAGCTGAAGTTCCATTTCCATCTTCAACGAATCACTAATTTATCAGGTATGCTCTTTTTTTTTTAGGAGTTATGGGTTGCTCTTGGGTTGTTTTCATGGACTTTTATAATCTGCAACAAGCCCCTTCTCCAATTAAATGCGTGCAAAGATTTCTATTTTTAGCTCTGCATCAAACAAGGGATAAAGAGGATTTTTCATTCATGAGATTTGCTGTTTTCTGGTCAGGAATTGTGATGTTCTTTGAAGTCAAAATAATCAAAGAACAATAAGAGGTGTTTGTTCTGATGGAACGGAAAGTGAAAATGCAAAAGCAGGGGAGAAAAGAAGAAGATTTTTTTCTGTACACGGAATGGTCGAGAAGAAAGAGAATGGGATCTGGGAAAAGGACACCGCAGAGGTACAGTTCCTGGGCCCTTTTCGCTGCGAATCTATGGTCAACCCCTCCCAGCTGTTCGCTCAACAAGTGATAAAAATATGCTCTACTTGTTTGGAAAGCCTAAAAGCAAGCGAGGAAGCAGTCCAAGTAGGGCTGCCGATAGCAACAAGCGACAAATGATCCACAAAGAAACCAAAAATCCTACTGGTTTAACACGTGACTGTCACACATCTTCATCTTGTCATATTTTGGACCTTACATTGTGTGATCTTCCACCAGGTAGTTGAATTAAGAATAAACTTTTTTATTTATTTCCGACCATTATACAAATGAATAGTACAATGAGTTGTTTCCTTGTTATGTTGTTAGAAGAATGTGGTTTTTTTCTTTCCATTTTCTTTATCTGAACCGTCCCTTCTCCGGCCTTTTTGAGTGTTTCCTTTTGGGGCCAGTGACGATGGAGGAATGAGGAGGAAGGTAAACATTATGTGTAGCTCTGGACTAGTATGCTAGAGGTCCCATGAGGTCTGTGTAAACCATGGCCTAGCCGCCCTAGCATAGCTGATGAAACCTGTCTGAAGATTAACAATTGCTGTCTTTTTTAGGTTCAACTCCACGAAAACAAAAACTGGGTCGACTGAAAATAGCCCAGATCAGGAAGCCTTACCCAGACACACTCCCGTAGCTCTTAGAGATTGATCTTCAATCTTGACCGAAACACCCTCAACCGCCCCCTTGATTTCATCCTAATATGGCAACCAACATAACTCTTAACATGATGGAGGATGTTCTTCCACCATGCAACAAAAAGCAACAAGAAAGAAGAATAAAATCCAATCATATCTTTCACAAATGTGAACCCATCTCCTCGAAGTAATATCCCAATTAATTATTAATTGCGGGGTTTTGTCCCTCTTGAGAATGTTTTTTTTTTTTTGGCTTTCAATCAACCTTTATGGTTATGTAGCCAGCAGGACTAGATTACCAACAGTTCCTCTTCAGAAAAAGGTTCCCATGGCCTTATACGTTTGAAGTCCATTTATTTTCTAGATGGCTACTTGGATTACCGAATATTTTAAGTTTTGATGCCCCGACCTAACTAATTAAACACACACAAATAGGATTAAATTATCACGTATTGCTGCACTATTAATTTTTAAGATACATTGTACATATGAAGTCGACCCAATCCAGAATATGGGAGGAGCTCAACCTTAAACAAGGTTATACAATATCCGATTTGATTTTAACGCTATCTAAAATGGGTATGGAAATAGAGAGCATAAAAATCTAACTCAATCAACCCGTTATAATTGTCTCTGTTTTATCTTTTAGAGTTGGAGTAGTATATATTTTTTAATATGTGCCTGCCGAGCCTGTAAGGCATCCGATATTTCTTTCCTTCCCCTCACCTTCATTTTCTTTTTTATATATTTATTTTCGAAGTCTTTTTATCAGTATTTATTGCTGAAGTTAATTAGTGTTACAATTTAGATTCAACTTTAACAAGCTCGAAGGTTGATGAACCTGGCCAATGAACCTCGTAGCTTCATGACCCTAATGCCAAGAAATAATTAACAATAATGTGTTCATGCAGCCTCCTTTGGCAGGATCAATTCTTTATTCTAAAGAAAAAGGGGCGGTCGATTGTTTATTCAATCAAATGATTAAGTAGAAATGCAGCGGATTCCAAAATAAAAATAAAAATAAAAATGATAGAGACCAACACTGTCCATTTCATTGTACTTAGCTCATGGGAATTTAAAAAAAAAAGGACTCGGGGAACGAGATAGATGGGTTTTTTTAAATATAGTCAAATTAATAAAAATTCTTTGTTGCTATTGAATTTATATATTTAAAAATAATAAAATTTAGTTTATTTTATTTTTTGTATTACCCTCCCTACCTTTTTCTTATTTCTTCAAAAGTCTTTTTTTAATAAAAAAAACTGGACGGGTATTTTTTTAAAAATAGTTTTAATATTTTTTTTTAGAATTGCAAATTAAAGGAGTTGATCTCTTATTTATTTTTGTAGCATTTTTAGATAATAAATTCTATTTAAAATTCAATTTTTAATTAATACTCAAAAAGATTTTAAATATGAAATTTCATTGAAATCTCTTAATTGTGAAATTTCATTGAAAATAATTAGCCTAATTCATTTTTGAGTTTATGGACTACTCAACAAGTTTAATACAAATATTTAAATTTGTTTAAATAATTAATTTAATAAAAATTATTTTGAATGTGAATCTTTTCACGTTTAATTCTACAATCATGGTTATAGAATTAAAAAAATTAACAACACGTCAATTATACAAATGATATGAACAGTTTTAATAAGATTTAAGAAAATTATCAACTTAATTCATAATTTGATGCGATAAAATAGGTTCAGCTAATAGTTTTTCAAACATGGAACTGATAGGTTGATTTGTGATAAAAGCACCTAGTTGACCCATGAGATGCTGGTTGGATCAATTAGTAATTTAATCGGTTTATAATCTATCAATTATTGTCTATCATAAAATATATATTAAGAAAAAACATTATCTAAAATGTGGTGCAATTTTACGTAAAAGAGTAGTAATATATAATAAAAAAAGATATAAGAAACCACAAGAAATTGATTATTAAATTAAAAGGATTAAAAATACTAATCAAACACACATATAAATAACTCAGTATTTAAAACTCGGTTACCCCTGGAAAAAAACTCTTTTAAAATTACCTCATTGATTTCCATCCCTATCAAGATTATAAAAACAAAAAAAAATAACTACATGCAATAAAAAATTACATAATTTTTTTACAAATTTATCAACCGCCATAAAATTACTCGAAATCATAGTCAAAGTGCCGAGATTCCTCGAAGAGTATTTTTTTAGTTTCTACCCAATAACAGGGATATTTTTTTCAGCGATACCCTTAAAGAATTAACAACTTCTTTTATTTATTTTATAGGTATCCTCTCTTTTTTATACATCTGCTATTCTGATAACTTTTGTTTTTTATATAATCAATATAGATAAAAAAAATATTTGTTTAATTAAATACCGTCTATATTTTGTATCGATATAATTGTATTTCAAACTTTAATTTTATATAAATTAAAATATTTTTTATTTATAATAATTTATTTTTGCATAAAAAAATCTGTTTTCATAATAATTTTAATTAAAAACGTAATTTTTAAAATCACAGTTAAAAATATTTTTTAAAATCTATTTTTTAATCGCAATAACCACCATCCAAACACACAGTTGGGGGGTACGACCAGTTGATTGCGTGGTACCCTCAAACAAAGAGTCTGGTATATATGATGCAAGTGTCATTCCATAATCAACGGCCTAGATTTTGATTTGATCTTTTTTTTTTTTTAGGCAAAAGGAAAAAGGATGAGGTTGATGAGATTAGCAGGGGGCAAAAATGCATGAGAAACTGAGAGAGGGCCAAAAGGAAGCAAGAGGAGAGTTTGAAGAAACGAGAAAAGAGTCACGCCAAAGTAAAAGAGGAAACTAATATAATCTCTCTGCAGAATGCTGCAGAGCAACATCAGCTAGATCTGAAACATAAGATCAAGCCGCAGTTGGTTTGCTGCACTCTGCTGGGAGACTAGATTAGTTTCCTCTTCTAGTTTGACAGCCTCTTCTCTTATTTCCTCCAACTTCTCTCTGACTTCCTTTTGCCCTTCTCTTATGCGTTTTTGTCCCCTGCTAATCTCACCCATCTTATTACTTTTTCCCATCAGACAGTAATTCAGAGATTTAAAATGGCATGGTTGGTTTTTCTGACACCAACCTGCCATCTTGGTTCCGAAGCTGAAATTCCATTTCCATAATCACTGATTAATCAGGTATGTATGCTCTTTATTTCTTTTGGGTTTTATGCGTATGCTCTCGTGTTGTTTGCAAGGATTTTTATAACCTGCAACTAGCACCTTCTCCGATTAAAAGCATGCAAATTAAGATTTCTATGTTTTGCTCTGGATCAAACAGGGAAGAGTAATTTTCTGTGAAAGCAGTGTTTTCTTTGTGGGTTTACTTCGCTTGGAATAAGCAACAAGAAAGAGGATGGACACTGGTAAAAGGACACCGCAGAGGCACAATTGCTCCGCAGTTGTCTTTTTTCCTGCGAGAACTTTAGTCAACTCCTGCCAGCTGTTCGCTGAACAAGAGATAGAAGGTGCCCTACTTCGGAGAGACAAAGGACAAGTGAGGAAGCAGTCCAATTGGGCTGCCAAGTGACAAGAGACATGTGATCCACGGAGCAACAAAAAATTCTACTGGGATCCAATTGCTTAGACTCTTTTAGACTTTTAGTTGGTTAAGAACAAATTTTTTCTTCACAAATCTTACCATATTTTACACTTGTGGGAACGCCCTGCAGGTAGTTGAATTCAGAATAAAGTTTTGTATTTCCGAGAATTATACAAATGAATAACAGTACAAAGAGTTGTTTGATTGCTTCCTTGTCATGTTGTAAGAAGATTGTGGTTTTGATCTTTCCATTTTCTTCGTCTGTACCATCACTTCTCCACCCTTATTGGACCGTTTCCTTTTTGGGCCAGTTACGATAGAGGTGTGTGGAGAAAGGGAAACACTCTGTGTGGCTCTTGTTTTAGTTTGTGATTCTGGACCGGTATGCTAGAGGTCCGATGAGGTCTATGTAAACCATGGCCTAGTTTAGCCCACTGAAGCTGATGATGCCTGTCTGAAGATTAACAATTGCTGTCTTTTTTTAAGTTCAGCTCCCGGAAACAGAAAGTCAGTCGACCGGTAAAAGCTCAAATCAAGAGCCCAACACACACATATTCTAGTAGCTCTTGGATAGCGATTAGTTACTGTTTTAAAATAAAAAAATAGAAAAACATAAAAAATATACATATTTAATTGAAGAGAAAAAAACATATGTATAAAAATAAATTTCCCAATAAGATAATTTTAGAATGAATTTCTATATTTTTAAAATAAAAGATAGAAAGAGAGCATGTCTCCATAAATAATATTTTTTATTTTTTATTTTTAAAATATCCTTGATAAAAATACAATTCTGTCCTTGTATTTTTTTTCTATTCTATTCTAGAATAACAATCACAAGCTACTTTGGAGATTGATATTAATATTAAATCTTCATGGAAACACCCCACCTCCTTTTTTTCTCCTAATATGAAACCCAACATAACCATAACATTCCAAGTCAGAAAAGCAACAAGAAGCAAAATTATAGAAGACTAGAACCCAATCATATATGTGAACCCAACACCTCTAAGTAATATTCAGAGTATTAATAACCATGTAGGTGGTAGTCCAGTGGTAAAAACTTGGGATTAAGCGGTTTACTTTCTCTGTGGTCTCAGGTTCGAGCCCTGTGGTTGCTCATATGATGGTCATTGGAGAATTACATGATTGTTAACTTCAGGGTCCGTAGAATTAGTCAAGGTGCGCAAAAGCTGACCCGAACACCCACATTAATCTAAAAAAAAAATCATAGTATTAATTGTTGGATATTGTCCCTTACGAGAATGTATTTCTTGCATCGAATCAACCTTTTTGGATACGTAGCCAGTAGGATTACATTACCGACCGTTCCTTTTCAGAAAAGGTTCGCATGGCCTTCCACGTTTGAAGTCCATTTATTTTCCAGATGGCTATTTGGATTACCCAGCGAATTAGTCCTCCTCTTACTGACCATTGCAAGTCTTGATGCCCC
>Ga0307517_10007457_pt1 | contig 15929 bp, 14 predicted proteins | sample 23_EM_MG_FD_194515 | JGI IMG/M metagenome (GOLD analysis project Ga0307517, IMG submission 194515) | Populus trichocarpa ectomycorrhiza microbial communities from riparian zone in the Pacific Northwest, United States - 23_EM | ecosystem: Host-associated > Plants > Roots > Unclassified | place... | reverse complement strand
TAAAGAAAAAAGAAAGAAAGCAAAACATTATGGGTTTATTTTCTCACACCCTTTAATTTTTGTTACTTTATAAAGTTTAATAATATGACTTTTCTCTAAAACTATTTTTTAAAACTATATAAGAAAAAATAAACTATAAAAAAGTTAAGTTCAATTAAAAAAAACCCATCAAATTCGTAAACCGAGGCAACCTGAGTTACCTTGGCAAACTTGTAAACCACAGTAACCTCATATAAAGGAAAAATAAAAGGAAGCAAATTATTACAAAGCTAAATTCTTAACAATCTCAATTTTAAAAGATAAAATCGACAAAAATAAATTTGAAAAAAAATCATTAAAAAAAAAACAGAAGGAAAAAGATAGCAAAACAATATGGATTGCTATCGTAATTCACAGTGCAATGGTGTTGGGTGAACAGCGGTTTCCCCAACATCCTTTAATTTTTGTTACTTCATAAAGTTTAATAATATGGTTTTTCTCTAAAACTATTTTTTTAACAATATAAGAAAAAAATAAATTATAAAAAAATCAAGTTCAATTAAAAAAAACTCACCAAATCTATAAATTGGAGCAATCTGGATTACCTTGACAAACATGCAAACCACGCTAACATCATAGAAAGACAAAATAAAAAAAAAATTACACAAATAAATTTTCATCCATCTTAATATTAAAAAATAAAATCAATAAAAATAATTTAAAAAAAATCATAATAAAAAAAAACAATTAATATAAAAAAAACACTGTAATAATTCACAACTATTTTGTGAGGAAATCTAAAATACTTTTCCCACGTAATTTACCTTTTTTTATATATATATAATTATAAGGAGACTTGCTTCTGCTACAGAGACATGAATCAATGATCACTGATATGACTCAAAATTTCTATAGGAGGAGCACCGCAAGCTGCTTCCCTGTTACAAGTCCACTTTGTTACTTAGGCCATGGCTAATGCATCAGAAAACAGCACATTGGCCATGGGCTTATGGCCGACACTAATGAAAGGGCAGATGAGCAAAATCCACTTTTGGAAGCAAATCCTGGAGTGTAATAAGTTTTCAAATCTTCCCCAAAGTAATCATCACATGCAAATAACTACGGCAATCAGCACTATCAAGATACCAGTTACCACTGCAGGTCCACCTTTGAGGATGCCAAGTTTTCTTTATACTGGTTTCATTATCGTAGGCGGATCACAGCATTATACCTTTAACTTTCCACTCAATGTTTTCTTAACGCAGTTGAACTTACTTGTCCAGGGCTGATATCATATTCCATTACCATCTTAAATTGTATATAACCAAATCATAGCCATTGGATTTGTAACTTAAAGGTCCAAAACACTAAAGTACTGGAAGAGAGTTAACAAACATAAGCCGCAGGACCATTTCTTTAGCAATTTCTTATACAGCAGTGTGCATATTCAAACACAAAATCTGTGATTTCCAACTTTAAATCCATATGCACATCCTTTTGCCATTCTTAAAAACAACATGTAGGCCCACTACCCTGAATCAAACCTTCTTTTTCCTACTTTACTTATTCCACACCCCGTTATATTTAAAGAAACAACAATTTTAATCTCCAACAAAACTTGTTTTAGAGGTTTTTTTTCCTTACAAACACTTAGAGATGCTTCCACTCCCTCCTCCACCAACCTCCCCGCTGCCCGCAGAACCATCTCCACAACCAGAAAAGCAAGGCTTTCCAGTCTCTCTCAATCAGATAGTCATATCAAAGCAAGCCAGAAATCAACAAAGTTCTTCGGCAGAGACATCAAATTCTGACAGCAAGAAATTAAGCAAGCCGCCAATATTCAAACATCCTCGACCTCGCCGTACCAACCCAGTTATATGGTGTGGTGCAATCCTCTGCCTCATATTCAGCCTTGTTCTCATCTTCTTTGGAATAGCAACTTTGATTATCTACCTTGTCATTAAACCAAGAAATCCAGTGTTTGACATACCAAACGCAAATCTAAGCAGCATATACTTCGATTCACCAGAGTATTTCAATGGGGATCTTACCTTCCTCGCAGACTTCTCCAACCCAAATCAGAAAATTGATGTGAGATTCGAGTATGTGGATATAGAGCTCTACTTTTCGGATAGACTTATAGGAACTCAAGCTCTTCAGCCTTTCACACAAAGAAGTCGGGAAACAAGATTGGAATCAGTTCAAATCATATCAAGCTTGGTCTATTTGCCCCAGAATCTTGCTTTTGAACTTCAAAAGCAGGTGCAGAGTAACAAGGTCCACTACAACATGAGAGTAACTTTTAAAGTGAGATCTAACCTGGGTCTGCTCCATTATTCATACTGGTTACATGGAAGGTGTGAGATAGAGATGACTGGCCCACCCACTGGTGTTATCGTTGCCCGAAGTTGCAAAACAAAGAGATGAAGAAGAAGAGATTTTTAACTTTTCTTTTCCTGGTTTGTTCAGATTGATGTCTAAATAGATTTTTTATATATATAATAAGACATGGTCTGAAAAATTTTGTGCTATGGATCGAACAGAATTCTTCGAGGTTGTAATTGTCTAAGGCCATAAATATGTTATTTTGAAACCTTAAGCTCAGTAAACACAGACAATATTTCATTTTGGTACTTCCGCCACCTAGGTTTTCAATGAGCTAACATATGAAGTGAACTAGCATAAAAAATGTCCAGTCAAATTAATACCTTAAATTATGTAAGAGGAAAGGATAAAGCACACAGTGTGGATAAAATTGAGAATTTTGATATTCAGACACATGCTTCGATTAAACAAATGTGCTAGAACCACCTTTAATCAGCTAAACTAAAGTAGCTTATTATCTAATTTGAAGTTTCTCGGCACCTTGAGTGTAGGAATTCAGATAACTTCTGTGAATTCAAAGCATTTCACACAAATTTATTGACAGCGCTTATCATAGAAGGACCTCTAGACCTTCCTACGCTGATCTCCCAGTTAGTAAATTAACAATATCTAAAAGCAAGTATGAACAATTGAAACTCACATTCAATGGAATTAGCAGCAGCAGTGGTGAAAGGATTACAAAATTAACTTATGTAAACAAAATTCATTCAAGATTTAAAAAATATGCAACTGATTTAAACATCTCCAAGATCATTATTAGTACAATTTTACTTTCTGACTAAACACATTGTCTTTAACAACTTAAAGCTAGAAACAATAATTGGAACTCAGCTATACAATCAAATGAAAGAAGAAAAATTAACCTCTATTTTCATCCCCTCTTCAGCTCCCATCAACTTCATCCAGCGTCTTCGCTACAATAGACAATGCATGTAATCCACTCTGCAACTCGTCTTGCAACAAATTATAAATCAGCCTATGCCTCTTCACTAAGCTCTTCCCGTCAAACTCCTTAGAAACAACTTTCACATTGAAATGTGTCTCCCCATTACTCCCTCTCACACCAGCATGCCCAGCATGCTGATATGAAATATCCTCTACTTCCAATTCAACAGGACTTAGCTCCCTCTCCAATTTCTCCCTAACCCTTATTCCCCTACTCCCTAAAGCCTTCGAATTCGATCCCTTTTCACTCCCCTCCGGTCCCAAACCCTCACCACCATCAATTTTCGCATCAAAACTCAAGCCTTTGACTGAATTGTCACCAGAACTTTCAACACCAACATCACCATTTGAGCCCAAATTTTCAATTTTTCCCTCATTCTCACCACTACCATCACGAAGCTTCGAGCTTTCAACAGCCCCACTTCCCTTTTCAGCTTCCATATACAATTCAAGTGTTTTCTTTTGCATCAACTTCAACATATTCAAAAACCCATTATTCCTAGAAGGTGTCAAGCTCTGCGGCAACCCAAGAGACACAACAAAATCGGGAGAAACCCTCAAAACCTCCTCAGCCGGCCGACCCGAAAGCCCTTGAACAAGTAAAGCAGCAAGACCCTTACTTAAAACAGAATCAGAATCAGCTTCAAAGACAACATTCTTCTCAAAATCCAAATAAGCCCTAACCCAAACTTGAGAAACACAACCTTCAACTTTATTCTCCCTAGTTTTAAACTCACTGTCAAGTGGTTTCAAATTCTTTCCATAAAAAAGTAACTGCTCATACTTAACTTTGGGTTCTTGAACCGATTGAAAAAGCTTGATGATCTCTTGAAGCTTTGGAGGGAGTTCGTCAATTGGTTGCAAAGACATAGAGCTTGATGGTGATGCAAGTAAAGGTTGAATCTTTGTTGGGATTTTTTGGAAAGAAATAGGTTTTGAGAAAATAAAGAAGGAAAGATTCGTGGGTTCTAAGGAGAAAATTAAGGTTTTTGTTGAGTGAAGAGATCTTGGGAATTTTGTGGTCAATATGCGAAGAGAAGTGGAGATTGAAGTGGAAGACATCGTTGAAGAACACAGAACTTATGCAGAGGTTTCTAACGAGGAAAGGATATAAATGGATTGTGAGAGAGAACTAAACGAGAAGTTGACATTGTTTTATTTTTTTACTTATCACTATAATTTGATAATCTTGTCTCAAATAATTAAGTAAAATAATGTGCTTATAGTTCACAACATGGTTATTAAATCCAACCCGAGTATTTATCAGAGGTCAAGTAATGAATTGGACATGTTAAAACGATTTCTTTAAAAATAAAAAACAAAACATTGTTGTTTTGACATATAAATTAAAAAAATATAAATATAAATAGATTATTTATCAGATTTTATTTTAATCGACCCGTCATAAATTAACTTAATTTTTTTAGTAGTTTCTCACAATGTTGCATGCAACTTTCTGCCCCTTCATCTACCAAAAAGAAACTAGCTAGTCATGACAGCAAATCTATGTTTTGCCTCATGAAGATTTGAGCAGTGAACTCCAATTTGAGTTCTACAGAACAACAATAACTTTGCTTGCAAATGGAATTAATGCTTCAATTAATATTTATGTCTAGGGAAAATATTCAGTCTGCCATCATGCAGCTTTTTTGCTGGAGCAAGAAGAAAATATTGTGTAAACTTAGGCAAGAAATTCCTGTAATGTCCTGCCTATGTCCATCGCATCATCTCATATTTTTCCTTCAGAAACCTCCTCTCTTTCTCCCACTTGCGTCTATCGTCATCATACTTGGCCTGCAATCTTTCCTCCATGATTTTCAGTTTCTCCCTGAATTCGTCTTCACATGTTTCTTTTGCTTTTCTCAGCTCTTCTTCACGAAGTGCTCGGTATTTCTCGAACTCATCTTCCAATTTGTTCACCAATATTCCATCCCAATATGGAATGTTTTCTTCACTTGTAGCCTTCCTCAATATTTCAAAAAGTGCAGATTTCATGATTGAATCCTCTCCTTCATCCTGATCAAGTGCATTCTTTCCATCAGATTGCTCTACGTTGGTCTAGTGAAAGTAAATTGTTAGTAAAGGGATACATACATACATACATACATACATACATACATATAAGAGAGAAATATTAGACAATCATGTTTCCTTGGAAAGAGAACTAACCCTTGAATCAGAATTTTTTAGGCTTCTGTGGGGCTTCAACCTTACCGTGTTAGCTTTTTCAATCATGGCACACTTATAGCATAAGAAATTAGATAGTACCAAGATAACAAGACCACAGCTTCCAGTGTTAGCACTGCACAGTAAGAGACAGAAAGCAAATCTTTGAACCCAGAGAGCAACAGTGGTGGCATCCATTGACACGCCCCTTCACTAGCTAGGGTACACCAAATATGTGTCACTGTATGCTATATAGAGAGAGAGGTCGAGCTCCTCTGTAAACGCTTGTTTTGGTGGGCAATGACGAAATTTTGGGGGGCAGGTTAAAAATTTGCCTATTTCTCAAAAAGGAAGTTGGAGAATTTTTCCTGTCTTGGTATCTTTCCTATTCCTATACACAAAAAATATGCATGATTATTCCAACTTTACCTCTTTCAAGGATTTATAGTATCTGCAAGCAATGGCATTTTGTCTCGACCCAGAAATAATGGAGACTGTAAAGATAAAAAAAAAGACATGTTTTTCATATCTTTTGTTTTGAAGTATAAAAATTCATTTAAAATTGTTCTAAAAATATGTTTATTTTATATTTCTATCTTCATAAGGCAAATTCCTGTATAGTTCAGCAAAGTCCATTTCGTAACCCGCAACGTAGTAATCTGGACACTGCAGAAAGGAATCATGGAGGAAAAACCATTTCCAACTCAACGCAGATAAAAGGGATACAAGATTAAGCTAATGTGGCAGTTGACACCAAAGCTAAAGCAACACAAATGTGCAGTCTAAACAAAAAGTAATTTGATGTCTGGTGCAAATAGTGGAAAGCTCTTGGGTGCCCTAACCTGTAACTGTTGACATCCTGAAAGGGAACATCAGTCAGATAGCTTTTTGTCTGAAGGGCGAGGTCCACAATGCTTGCATGGTTGTCAGGAAATCACCTCTGGTGGTGCTGCGCAGAGCATGTAAAAACAATGGCAGTTTCTCTCCGGGTCAGAGACTTGGCAAACGCGTGATCTTTCAAGAAGGTAAGTACGAACTGCAGCAGCACCAGAGATCTTCCCATGCTTATCAAGTTGTATCTCAATAAACTTTCCAAATCGACTGATTGACCACCCTTTTTTGTTTTACTGTAAGTTTAACACAAATTTTTAGAAGAAAGTAGAACGTAGATAGAGCATCTAAAATTCACCTTGAACTGTTGTTTTTGACAGTTTATGCGTTCCCAAATGCTTCCAACAGTGAATTGGACTGAAGTGGAAATCAACGACTCCACTCAATCAGTTTAATCTCCGTTATTAAACCCTGTCTGATCTGATAGGTGAATTTAAAACCTGACTTGAATTTTGACTTGGATGGATTTCCAAAAAAACATTGTTTTAAATATATTAAAATTAGCCTGTTTAGTCCATGACTCTGACGTGCTGGGATTAATAACTTTGAGTTCAGTAGTTGAATCATCGAAAGGGCAAGATGCTGTCACAGTGAAGAGGGTTCTGTCTGGTTCAAGATACCATTAAAAGTAAAAGCTCTAGTAATGACAGTGTTAAAGGGAAGCATGTCTGTTTGATTGGCTTAGATTTGTTGTAATTGAAAGTTGATGGGACTGTTTTAAAAAAATATTTATTCATTTATAAATAACTCTAAGCAATATATTATAAATTAGAGAAAAAAATATTATAAATTAGTTAAGAAAAATATCAATATACCCTTATATACTGAGCTTACTCAAACTCAAATTTGAACACACACACACACACACCAAAAGGCAAAAGAAATTAATTAATTGGCATTCCAAGGAAGGAAAATACAAGTTGTAATTGCATACATAAAATCACCAGCCCCGTAAAGTCATAAACAGAGACTCAGAGAGAGGCCTAGTACTTGTACCCCTTCTCAAACAAGCTCTCTGAAGCCAACCCACCAGCACCTCCTCCAGTATACTTGCCAAGAGTTGCCTCTGAATTTCCCTTGCACCTAACCAAGAACACCTCTTGAGCTTTCTCAACATTCTCCTTCTTTCCAGCCCATGTTTTGAGCGTGCTTTTTTGCAATGCTCGGCCGAAAGAGAATGATAGAGTCCATGGTTTCAACACCTCAAGCTTATTCATTGCATTGAGGTTCAGTGTTGCTTCCTCCTCACTTTGCCCACCAGACAAGAACACGATGCCTGGTACAGCTGGTGGAACAGTTCTGCGTAGCGCGGTCACTGTGTACTCAGCAATCACCTCAGGTGTTACCTGTACAGAATCAAGTTAGCCCTTTTGAGATTAATTAATTATAAAGACAAGTATCAGATAATTCAATTAATTAGATTAAGGGTTGATGTTGATATTTTGATACCTTTGGGCTATCAGAACCTGGAGTGACCATGTTAGGCTTGAGGAGGGTGCCTTCAAGAAGAACATGCTGGTCATTCAATGCCTTGTAAACAGCTGCAAGCACAGTCTCAGTTACAGCAGCACATTTCTTAATGTCATGAGATCCATCAGTCAAAATCTCAGGCTCCACAATAGGCACCAGACCATTCTCCTGACAAATAATAGCGTAACGAGCCAACCCTTGTGCATTCTGCTGGATTGACAATTCAGATGGCTCAGTTGGGCCAATCTTGAGGACAGCACGCCACTTTGCGAATCGTGCACCGGCCTTGTAGTATTGCTGGCAACGTGCTCCGAGTGAATCAAAGCCTTGGGTTGTAGTTTCACCATTAGTCCCAGCTAATTCAACTACACCTTTGTCAACTTTGATTCCGGGAATAATGTTGTTTTCTTGGAGGACTTCAACAAATGGTTTCCCATCAGAGGCTTTCTGGTAGAGGGTTTCTTCGAAGAGGATGACACCAGAGAGGTAAGGTAGGGCTTTGCCGGATGTGAAAAGGAGTTCGCGCAGGGCTTGGCGGTTGGACTCAATATTCTCAACATTTATGCTCGATAAACGCTTACCAATGGTGCCTGTGCTCTCATCCGCAGCCAAAATGCCCTTCCCTGGTGTGGCAATGTACTTGGCAGTCTTGATCAACTCATCTGGAGTAAACAATGGTAAGAACCAACAACCTTAGAAGCTATATATATATATATAGGCTTGATTTGATAAGCTATCCATTATTATTTGAAGCTTCAATCCATGTGCATGCATGAGGTGAAACTCCTATCATTTATATATGAAAGTCTACCAGTGGCAACTTAACTGGATATCTGCCAATGAACTTGAAGTTCAACTGCAATCATATCCCCATCTCCAAAGAGGTCTCACATTTGAGCCTCTCCTTTGTAACCAGCAAAAAAAGATGGATATGCAAAGGAGAAAGAAACTGGTGCACTCTAGTTTTCAGTGTTCATGAATTCGTAGTCAAAACAATGCTTTAAAGTGAACTCGAGTGCTCAACTTAAGCTTCATGGAGTTCAAAAGGTTGGACATAGACAAGTGTGAGAGAGAGAGAGAGGAGTAATACCTGCATACTTTCCAACAAAGGCCGACATGGCTAAAGCTTTTTCTAGGATGGATATTGGATAAAGAAAGATAAATAGATACAAGACGAAAATGCAAAAACAAACTTTCTCAAGCACCACTCTATATAGATCATCTTCGATAGAATATACCAAAAGAAATCCACCCTACAAATGTCAACACGTGTCAAGAGATCAGCCCAACACAGATTATCATCCTTGGATAAAGCAATGAGTGATCACTCTCTTTGCCAAGTGGATATCTTTTTATTATATCTCAGCTCGAGAACCCTAAAAGCATTGTGTGGAAAAGGAAAAGCTCTTGCCTCGTCTGCAGCTTTGCTCCCTCCAAAATTTGAAGATATCGATGCAAACATCTATATTTGTCTCAGCCACTAATTTCTAACCATTAATGTCAATGTCCCTTCTAATTCATTTCAGCTTCATTTTTTTGATAAATTAATGCCCTGCTATTGTAGAGTAGAAGAAAACAAAAGGGAACATGTAGCTAGGATGAGAAAATTTGCATACACCACAATAATAGCAAAGAATCAAACAAGGATATTCAACCTCTAGTAGAACCAAAATAATGGTTCACAATAAAATTGTATCACCATATATGAGATCAAATATCTGGGTTCACAGATACATATATCATGAGGAGGTTGTCACCATCACGTTCCAAGTACGTGCCTGTAATCTCTCCTCTAAGCCATGCAATGACCGAGTAACTTTTTGATAATGGATTGTTTGCTCTCTTTATTTTTTCCTATGAAACCCGTCTGCACAGAACTAGGTGACAGAATCAAACACCTCCCTGTGTGACTCAAAGTTTCAAGAAAATAAAAATGAAAGGAGGAAACTATAGGTTTAATTTGAGTCAAAATTTGTTGAAAACTGAAATAGCACAACTCAGCAGATAAAAGAGTCCGGCAGTTTCGGCTGCTCGCCTCCAACTCTTCGCAGATTAATCAGCACAGCTTTTAATATCTCTATTGTGTAGGGGCCACCACTGGTTGGTACTCGTCATCTGTACCGAAATACCTATCTCCAAACTCACCCATACCAGGTATAACACGGAAATCTTCATTCAAACCAATTTCAATCTCAGATGTTACAATCTTTATTCTTGGGAATCTTTTGCAAACCACATGCACTCCCTGAGGTGCCTGGTGGACATAAATAGTATATTTGTAAACAGGAATGTCCAAAATTAATGTCTCATAACGAGTAGGCTAAAAATAAAACCAAAAAATCGAGTAGGCAGAACTCGCTTACAGATATGAGATTAAGAAATATGATCTGGGATTCCGGCACACCCTTGCTAATGAGTAAAGAAATAGCCTGAACAGCTGAATTGCCTGAACAAAAGGTAGAGAGTCATTAATACCAATTAGTGGAGCAAGAGATATACTCAATCGAGTAATTTTCATGTTCAAATTCAAACTTTCAATTGAGTCTAGAAGTGCCAGTAGCATTTTAAGACATGAGTAACGGTCTTTTCCGTCAAGTTACAAAGAAACAAAAAGATTTTTTATGAGTCCTCGAAGGTAGTAAAACTTTTATCATCACTAACTCATTCCAAAACAAAAATCTATAGTGAAAAACACAAACCTGTCCCTAGAATTGGATCCAATAGCAACACATGTCTATCTGAGATGTCTTGTGGTAACTTTTCATATATTAGCTGCCAAAGCGTTGAAGCATTGAGAGAATAACCAGAACTCAGTGATTGTATGACACATACAGATATGAAGTCAGACGCATGCTTGAAAACAAAGAGAGAAGCTTTTACAAACCTGCTGACCATTGTCACCTTCCCTATGAATAAGAATCTTCCCAATCTTGATGCCTTTACAACATGCTCGTAAAGCATTCTCCATACTCTCACCACTGGTCATAATGTAAAAGAGAATATTTAGTTGTTTGTCATGCAGTTGGGAAAGATGCAAGAAAAAGTTCATAAAATGTAAACAATAAGAAATTCGTTGTTGGGGCTACAGATTCCAATTCAGTTCCTAATTATCTTCCTCTAACCAAGAAACTAAATAATCAAATCAATCATAAGGCTACCCATTCATGTGATTGTAACAATGAACTTGAGAACTTAACACAGTCTAGCTAATGAGTTGGTTTCATAGTGCTCTTGCATAATATTATCTGCAGAAGAAATTCCCTAAGAATGCAGTGGGTATCAATCATGCAGGAAGAAAGATACAAGTTATTGCCAACTTATTGCCATCGCCCACATAATTCAATCTCATGTGTAGCTGGTGACAGATGCAAGAGAATAAAACATACTAGTAAGTCAAAATATTAAGCAGACAGTGGAACATATCAATCCACTGCTTCATAAATTGAGATCGTACAAGTACCTCCTAATAACAGAGACACCACATAACCTCTTACAGAAGTCCACACCAGTGTAAACTGACCCTACATCACACAGGAAAAAAATGTGGTGAGAAGTACGATCCGAGCAGTTACAGTTACAAAACTAAAAAAACAACCAGCTCAGATGAGAAATATGGACCCATCACTTAAAGAGTATGAAATGAGTAGGAGTAAGTCATCTTCCTAATCCTGCAACTACAAACGCACCATCACAAGTAATACAAGTTCTGTTACCAGGGTGCCAACATGCTCATCATTCATGTTTTAAGTATCTAGTAAAATGAAAGTATAAACCTTTTTATTTGAAGAATAAACATCAAATATTTCTCCAAGATTTCATCTCTCATTGACAAAATAAATACAAGGTAAAAGTAAACTTGAAATCAAGACCTGAGTAGCCTAAAGATTCTCAGAACACTGAGCTGTCAGCTTACCGGTGGGAGTGGTCACCTGCTTTTCCGTAAACGGTAGATGTCCCAGACCATGTTCAACAACCTGGCATGCGTAACAGGAGATTGGATGAGTGAACAAACTGAATAAAAGAAAAGGTCACTATATCGACTCTCAAGCAAAAAAAAAAAATAATAATAATAATAAAATAAACATTAATTAAGAAAATATAAACCCACCAAACGAATCAACCTATCAGCATAAAAAACAAAGTCATGTTTTGTTGTCTGAGAATCACGTATTAGAGTATGCATACCGCGTATCTGCATGAGACAGACAAGAATTGTTGGATCTAAATAAGCAAAGAAGCAAACAACAATACAGTACACAGAACCAGAAAAGCAGGTAAGATATGCTGCTTAATCAAGATTAATGTAGATCTCCATTAGAATACATAACCCCCATTGTTAGGTTTGATTGGTGAGTAGGATGCCATACCTGAAAAGTTGATTGAATGACATATAAATTGGGGTATATTTTACACAGATCATGTTGGCCAAGCTTTGTACGAATGTGTTGCACAATCAAATCAATGGCTACATGATTATCTCCTCCACGAGGAATGATGATGTCAGCATACTTCTTTGTTGGGAGTATGAAATCATCAAAAGCAGGCTTCACAAATTTTGAGTACTGCATCAAAAGAATTCTGTTAATTCCCACAAAAAGTCACACACCATGATAGCCTAATAGAAGAGATGAAAATTAGCTCACACGTAAAAGGCTTTCTATTGGTTTGCTTACTTTAAGATTATCTTGATCACTAAATAAGTATTTTAAATCAAAAGGAAAAAATAACAAGACTGCATAAATCTCATGTGATGTTGTTCACCCTCCAAAATTAATAGCAAATGAAAAGGAAACTGATTTTTTTCTTTAAAGATGGAGTCGACAAGGAAAAGGTGAGATTACAAACAGACTAAGTTCTTAACATCCTAAAGGTGAAAAGGGAAGAATGAGAATCATTTTGGGATAGCATGGGTAGAAAATAAGATAAAAAGAAAGGAAAGAACAAAGGGGAGATGTAGGAAATTACTTCTTATCTCTCTTGTCCAAACCTCACATGCTCTAAGTTGAAGAAATTGAGTGGGTACAGGCAGTAAAACATAAAAGTTCTTCATCAATTTTCCCTTGTTTTTTTTTTCCACCACATTTAACAACCAACAAAGGAAAATTTTAGACTCCCCGTATTTTACTTTCTATAAAACTGTAGAGAATAATGCAAGAAAGAAAGAATAATTCAACTTTTAGGCCCCCGTCAGTTCATGATGCAACCTACGAATTAAAAAACCACTAACCTGATCAAGTACTGTAGCAATATCTCTACCCTTCTCAACAATATCACGCCTTATTCTCCTTGCCAGACGTACATCAGCATCTGCGCTGAAAATTGAACAATGTCAAGTGATAGTGCTACAAATAAGTTATATTTGTGTGGTATATTGAATCATTTTATAAGGAACATCAGAACCTATTGGTTCCAAAACAAAATGAAAAGAAAAATGGCAGAAACATGTTGAGGAACTGAAACAACATAAAATTGTTGTGTTTGGCAATGGGGGAATGCAGAAAGTCAGGCATGTGTAAACATTTTGTTAAAGAAAAAAACCAATTGCTACTTGAGATAATCTGAGATACTGAAAAGGATAGGTTTCCAGTAAAAAGCTTCAATAACCCATCCAGCAAGGTTAAGGATTGTGATATTCCTCAAGGCTAAAACTAAAATATAACATGCCACAAAAGCTCTAGACACATTTTATGAACTCTCACATCTTCCAACAATGTCCCCCTATAGGTTATACTAGTTTGTATGCCCGCGCTACACTGCAGAGGGACCAAAAATTTTTAAATGCAAAAAAGAAATCAGGTCTTAGAGAATTCTTTGACACTGTTATTAAACTTGAAAATTCAGTTGTTTTGAAAAACAATTTCACTCAAGATAAATTTTCTTATTAATATATTTCTTTTTTATCTTAGCAAATGCAAGTTTTTTAACTGGAATCATTGTTTCTATTAAAAAAACAAATATTTTATGATTGTTAAAGCAATTTGAAAAAAAAAATTCAAAATAATATGTCCATATTTTATGTGATTGAAAGCCAAAAACATTATAAATGTGAAAAAATCATATTTAAAATCTATTTAAAGATTTTAAGAATAAAAAAAAAATTGAATTGAATTTTCAGGAACAATTTATTATTAGTAGTATTATTTTTATATCAGATGCATAATAATTAAAATCCAAATAATTAGATAGATGACATATCATCTATCTCCTGGAAGGAAATACTGCTGCCAGTGAGATTTCAACCCATGACCTACACCCATGCCATGCGCACTATGACATGTAATTGTTATAAAATGATTTAAAAAACATATTAAGGTGCTTCACTGTTTATATAATAGTAAAGCACCATAAGAAACTCCAGTTCTTTTAGTTTGTTTAGATAATATAGTGATGCCAAAGTTAATTGATAGCTGGAAAACTAAATAACCTGTATCGACAAATATCTTCATGTTCATCAGCTCTCGAATGCGAGGATCATGGAAAATAAGAATGCCTTCCAATATTATAACATCTGATGGATTGACCTGCAAAATATTTGTAGCAATGAGAGTTCAGAATGTGATGCACATTGAGGAATCAAACATGAGATTTACATTTCATGAGTGCAGTCACTAAACGTTGTACAAAGACATCATGGAAGAAGTATTCAAATATCGTGTAGGGAAATTTCAGCATGGTTATGGTAGTGTACTGGTAAGTGTAACATGGCATGTACAGCTGAAAGGAAACATTTGTCCACAAATAATTAATATGAAGCCACGCATCAAAAAAATATCACATCTGTACACCCTGGTCACTGACAAAAAGATCACAATCATTAATGTGGAAAAGTAAAAAACTGCTAATTACTGAAGTTTCACTTCTTTTTTTATTGTATTAATAGTTCCCTATTTCAAACAAGAGCCCCGTTTAGACAAAGAAAAAGAAGGAATCCAACTATGCAATTAGTATAATACAATCATAATATAGTATTGTTCCCTTTAGTTTTTCGCCTTTTTCTTTTCCTTGGAAATATAAATTCCATTATCTTCTGAGCTAGATCATGCTGCCTTTGTTCCATAAAATTCCATAGTTGACCATATATGCCACAGAACCCAAAATAACACAAGTCAAAACCCAAAAAATCTAGATATAAGTAAATTTATAGCTTCACTAACAATCTTGCTCAACCTTGAGAATTTTACAAGTAGCGTGTGAACATAGAGCCAGGCAATACAGTTACCACTATCCAATTAAGGTCCCACCTATCAGTGTCCAAGACTCCAAGAAGGGAGGATTTGAAATGGTAAATGGTCCTACCTTCAACATATTTGCATGAAACAGCTACTCATAACTCCTTTTGCAACCTTATGGTCACAATCTAATGACTTTACCCTCACTAAATAATGGCCCCTGGAAAATATATATCCATATAGATAACAAAGCCTTCAAGTAAATACCACACCAAAATCTTATAAAATTCTGAAGAACATTTGTTATGATAGTACAGAACCCAAGTTTATATGAAGCCAGCTTCAAATTGCAGATATCTGCAATAGGATTTGGCATATATCAAGGAGAGTTATGTTTTTCAAGACAAGGGGAGCATAGGAAAACTGTACCCTTCTTGCAGGAAAAACGTTTTTGTAACTCTTGAAGTCATAATTTGGAATATCTACTGCTTGCCCATGCCTCAACTTCTCCATAGCACATAGTAGTTGCTCAGTGTCAAATGCATCTGACAACAAGAGAAATATTTTGCTAAAAGGGCAATATAGCATTCACCATGCAAGAAATTTACCCCCACCATCTCAAAATAATTAGCCAGAGTTCTGCCCTTAAATACCTTCACTACAGGGAACATTGCAGCATGTTCGTGGTTTGGAAAATGATAAGAGCAAGCAGGAAACTCAATGCATGACATAAAAGAGAACAAGAACCCCCCCCCCCCCCGAATCATGCTTCTTTTGGTTAACAGCGCTGTAAGAGGAAATACTCACTATTCATTGTATCCAAGATCCCTTAAATAGCACAATGTATCTTAGAGAAGTCTACTCACCAGGATGGTCAAAGTTGTACTCGTGAACTCTTGTAAGTTCCTCTTCAGTTAGATCATG
>Ga0307517_10007456_pt1 | contig 15932 bp, 23 predicted proteins | sample 23_EM_MG_FD_194515 | JGI IMG/M metagenome (GOLD analysis project Ga0307517, IMG submission 194515) | Populus trichocarpa ectomycorrhiza microbial communities from riparian zone in the Pacific Northwest, United States - 23_EM | ecosystem: Host-associated > Plants > Roots > Unclassified | place... | reverse complement strand
TTTCCCTGTCCACTTCGTTCACACCAAACTGACAAATTTGCCACAGTTTGCAGATTACTTTCGCCTATCCTAATTCGAATTTTTCGAAGATTCGTACCATTCGGATGAGAAAAGGATGATAGAAATCACGATCACCAATCCTGGAAACCCCTCACAACCTCTTTCCCGTGGCATGCTGACGTGCGTCTGGACAATAATCCAAATATTTCTAAGTAGGACCATGCTATGTATTATACAGACTGGAAGTTTCGTTATGTTCGTAAAAAACTAAAAGTGTTAGCTAAATGTACATGACATATTAAATGGATACCGTTAACGTTGTGTCAGGGTATCACGGATTTCCTAGAAAGAGACGCGCATTCGACGATGGTTTATCGACTTGTGATGCACCCCGTATCTTGCCCAGCCAACTTCGCTTTGAAGGTTTCGGCGAGGACAATGGGACTGGTGGATGGGAGAAAGGGCTATTTGTCATGTCAGACATGTGTGCGGTTCCAAGGGGTAGCTCTGGTCGTTTGGGTGACGGTAGTGGTCGATTTGAATTGCGGTTGGGGGTAAAGCTTGATTGCAGGCTGCTCAACACTCGTCGAACGCGGGGTGTTCGATTTTCTGCGTCCTTCCCATCCGCCAGAAACGCATGTGCAGATATATTCTCCACTGCTTCGAAATCATCAGGCGCAGCCCGCTTCTTTCCAATTACGGTGTTTTCTGGTATGCGATCCACTTCCAGCCTTTCTGGTGTGCGAGCCTTGAAGACTGGCGTTCTGTTTCGTTCGGGTGTCTTGGGCTTCGGCAATGATGATGGCCCCGAAACGATGCGTTGAGTTGGAGTTGGATTACGGATGCTCGTGCTACGCGCACGAAGTATATGAGATGGTTGTGGGGTCTCCGCGACGGTAACAGCTCTTATGCGAGATTTAGGACCCCCGATTGATGTTGGGGTCTGATTTGTGGATTCTTGGGATTGCGGGGCGGATTGTTGTGCGGTATTCGATGCTTTTGCTGCCACCAGCTTTGCTTGAAGATTCTGAACTTTACGATTTAAAGACTCGACCTTAGTTAAGAGTTTCTTTTTCTCCTTGAACATTCTGCGGAATAGCTGTTAATGCCAGAAATATTTATGAACAGTAGACTCACTCAAGCACTCGGTCGTCATTTGCTTCAATTTCCGCACATTTGGAACGGAGGAGTTCCTCCATCTCGTTATTGCGTTCTTCAAGCTCATGAAGAGCCGTCTCAAAATTCGGGATCCGTCGCAGACTTGCTACTTGGTGCTGTAGGTCCGATGTTTCACGTTTGTGTTGCGCATTCTGTAAACTAAGGTTGACTTCAGCTGCCTTGCATGCTTTCTCTGAGTGCGATAGTTCCAGTTGAAGATGTTCCACATCCTCTTTAAGACTTGTGACAACATGCTCACTGCGAGTTGTTAGCAAGTCATTAAATATATCGCTATCGTGCTCACCTCTCCTTGCTCTGAGACTCGAGGTAACGATTGATGGATTTCAACTTTTGAATTTCAGCCCTTATAGTTGTGATATCCTGTTGAAGAACAGTCTTCTCATCCTCTGCTTTTCTGACTTGGTCTTCGGCCAGTTGGACTCTACCCTGAGAATCAGTGAGGTCGAGCTGCACCGCATGGAGTTGTTCCTTCAGTCCCTCCGATTGTTGTTCCATCGACTGCAATGCCAAGTCGTATTCCTCTCGGTCCATGGTTCGACCTGCCAACTCGTCTTGCAATCGAAGAGTGAGACGAGCCGCGTCTGCTTCGGCCTTATCAAGGAGTTGAATGTTTTCGTCGACTTCTTTTTGAAGAGTTTGCTGCATATTCTCCATGTCCCTTTGAGACCCGAGCTGCTCGTCGCGTACATTGGCCATGAAGCGTTCGTGGTCATCCTTCATGTTTTCGAGCATAGCTTCAAGTGCACACTTTTCCTTTTCGATGGTGTCGCTTGCCTGTCGAAGGGCCCGATAATCTTCAGATGCTTGTTTCAGCTCTCTTTCCAGTTCAGCTACACGCTCAGAATGTTCTTGTTCTGCTTTGCTCTGAGATTCCTTGATGTCATCAGTGCTCGTCTTCGTCATTTCGAGTTGATTCTCCAACTCCTTGATCAACGATGTAGCGTCTTCCATTGCAATTTGATGGTCGACTTCAGCAGACTTGTACCGGATCAGGAGATCTTCTAAAGCGCGCTCACTGTCTACGAGGCGTTGTTGTAGTAATGCGATTGCTTCCGCATGTTGTAGATTAAGTTCTACAACTTGCTTTTCGTTGTTTTCGGTGTCGATATGCATCGTGTCATGATCCTTGAGACGGGTTTCCAATTCCTCCAGCTGCTGCAACAGATTCCGAACGCTGAGCTCATGACCTTGCTGATTTTCGCTAATTTGTGTCTCGAGACGAGCGATTGTCGTCCGCAGCGCTCCCTCGCGGTGCGTGGCCGACTCTTTAGCACCCTGGACTACCTTTCGGGCACCAGCCGCGGTGTCAACAACCACGGCAATGAGATCAGTGACAAGACGTTCATTCTCGTTCCCAGCTTCCAATTCCTCCTCCAGAGCTTCGATACGCACAAGTGCCTCGTCTCTTGCCTCTCGAGCGTCAGCACAATCTTCGACCATCGCATCTTTTTGGGCCGCCATCATTTCGAGTTCAGCCATCATCTCCGAGAGGCGCTCCTCCTGTAGGCGAAGATTCGTTTCAAGACGTCGAATATCATGTTGGTGGATACCAATCTGTTCCGTGCGTCTCATAACTCTTGCCTCTAGCTCCTCGATATGTTCTCGCAAAGTACGCGTGGCTTCATTTGATGTCATATGAGACAACTGATTGAATTGGAGGTTGGTATATCGGGTCTCGGCGTTGGCAAGTTCGTCTTGCGCGTTCTGAAGGTCGGATGTCAAGTTCGTTACTTGCAGTGAGAGGGAATCGCGATCGGATTCGACAAGGTCGATATGTGCATTGAGTTCAACAACTGCTTTCTTGAGTTCGTCAATATCGTGCTGTGCCAATCGGATTTCCCTCTCCCACTCCGCATCCTTTGCTTCCAGCTGTTCCAGGAGGTCATCTCGTTGACTTGTCATTGCCTCGAGACACAGAACGGTAACGTCATACTTCTCCTCCAACAACTTCATATCGCCCTCCGCCTCAGGCGAAGCAATAGATGTGAGAGACGAGTGTTCCAAAGATGGCATTCGGCTGAATGCAATGGCCAAACCCTCCAGGCAAAGACCCAACTTATAAATTTCGTTGTTCTTCAAATTTAGATTATTTGTGTAGTCCTCCGTCACCTCCTTCAGGTGGGCATACAACTCATCCATTTCGTGCTTCATTTGATCTAGGGTTTTTGCAGTGGGGTCGATATCGGAATACACAGACGTAGACGAGGATGCCAACTTGCGTTCCAGTGCTTCAATAGTGAATCTCGATTCCGATTCCAAAAACGAGAGGTCACGTCGTAGGCCATCTCGCTCGACTCGAAGTCTGTCAATAGCCACAAGAAGCTTCTCCAAGTGACCAATGGTATCGGCCTGAGGTTGAGAATCATCAGCACTAGGTCCATCGCATATATGAAGTGATTTGTTGGCCCTGGCGCACCCACATGTCAGTCAGAGAAAAATTGTAAAAAAAATATATAAAACACCTTTCTTCAAAATATTCATCACGGAGTTGTCGCTCTTTTAATTCGCTTGCAAACCCATCTGCTTCCTGCCGGGTCTTAGCCAACGCTTTAAACGCCTCGTCCCTCTCTTTTGATACTTCAATGCATCTCTCTTCCGTTTGTTTTCTCTGGTGGCGTTCTTCGTTCAAGCGTGTTTCTAATCGGCGGAGTTTTTCTTTGTATTCTTTTGAGTCGTCGGCATCGTGCAACATAAGTTCAAGTGCAGCGATCTTGGCATCATCCTCTTCTATCCTTTTCAGCAGCTCGTCTTCTCTTGACCCGTCATTAAGCTGTTCTCTCAAAAATGCCAACTCTTCTTCCTTCTCGTCCAAAGCCGCTTGCAAAGTCTCGATTTGGACGTGCCACTTCCTCTCCATGGCAATCCTCTCGTTTTCGGCCTTATTCCGATCCTGCAATGCGCGAGATAGCTTCTGAGACATAGTATCATGTTCTGTAGCCTTGTTCGCTAGCTGTGAGCGAAGGCCGGTGACATCCAGTTCCAAGGTGTTGATTCGAATGTTGGAGAGTGACGACGACCTTGGCTTTGGAATCCGGCGACCAGGGGTGAATGCGGGAGCAGGTTGCGAGACGGTTCGTAGTTGTACTTCCAGCTCATTCACACGAGCTTCAAGTGTAGTTTTCTCCTTCTCGACTTTCGTCCAGTGCGCCTGGTGTTCGTCCGAAGTGCGGGAAATTCGTTCAAGGGTGGCCTCGAGGTCGCGCAATTCCCTGCTGCTTTCCTTATTCCTCTCCAAGGCATTGCTCAAGGCATTTCTGGCATTCTCTGAGACTATTCTTTCGTTCTGTAAGTCCTCCGACCTTCGGCGAAGATCTGCTTCGAGTTCTGTTGCTCGGTTCGCTTCAAATGAGAGCTATAAGGTACCATGAGCAATGAATGAGATATGATCGTATAGATCCCACCTTGTGTAGTGTCTCATTGAGTCTCTCTTGTAGCTCTTCCAGACCCGCTGTTTGTCTGAGAAGTCTATCTTCTTGAGCGGCGATTTGGGTGTCTGCAATCCAAGTAAGCCACACTACTTTAGCGGGACATTGCTAACAAACAAACCTTTGCTTGCGAGTTTTTCTCTGAAAGATCGTGTTTCCTCTGAGATGTCATTGGCACCCAGAGTCCAAGTCGACATGCTTAATGTTGACAACGATGAGAAACAGAGATTTCCGTAAAGCCACGTGCCCTTTACTCAACAAACGCGGTACGTGATGGTCAGGTGATCGCGATTGCTACATTTCTTACCCTGTCAGGACTCAGACTGAGATAGGCTCAAGAGTCAAGACTCTGTAAATGTCAACCAAGGACTACCTTCAAGAATTCCTCCCTATCGATACGTTTGCCAATATTTTGTTGGTAGAAAATGCAGGAGGGGGCTGGCCATCAATGTTTCTCTGTCGGCAATGAAATAAGCAAGATCGCCTGGAGCCTCAGATCGACGGTATAAAAACCACCCGAACACTTTGGGCGATCATCACCTTTTAACTACGACTTTTATTATTTTGTAACGGTACTGTCCCTCTCACTTGGCGATTTCGCTTGATTATTGATATTTCAACGCAGAAATCATGTCCAACGATACTGGCTATATCAATGGTGCCACCAAAGGGCGTGCCAATGGCCACCCCAGTAATCGTCCTGTACCACCTGCGATGTCGGCAGCCCCTTCCAGGGTTACATTGCACCTCGGACATCTCCCCAGCAAGAAGGACATTAGACCTCTTTGGCCAAGGACTCCAACAAGGGTGAATACTTCCACACCACATCGTACACCCCCATTTTTACTACTACTACCCGCCCTTATCAGATCGATCCCAACAACCCTCCCTGGCCGGCGTATCGGGGTTATCATGAATTCTCCTTCGCTCATGCTACGATGTCCAGTCGTCTTCCCACCATCTTGGGCAAGGCGGTTGACGACGCCGTCACTACTCTTAACACAGAGTCACTAGAAGAACGCGTTGTCGATCTCGCCCAGTGTATCGACCGCATGGGCGAACTCATGGCTGACCTCAGCAAAAATGCGGAACTGCGCCCCATCGTTGATGATGGCGAAGCGGAAGTCGCCCTTTGGAACAAAGCCATTGCAAAGTACTTCCAAGGTATCTCTTGTGTCTCTATTACACGAACACCAATTAAGTCACTCGCCATGCAGGGAAAGACTTCATGAACGCGCCGTGGCTATTCGCGGAAGCTTACAAGTACAGAAGACTTCACGAGTGCTTCAGTGTCAGTAAATTTTGGAGCGACTACGACGTATTCTACCGTCAGAAGGTATCTCTACCAGGCCTCTCTGATTTTAACCTTCTGATTTGTCCTACTAGTGCGACACTTTTTCGCGCTCAACTGATGCAGTCTTCGAGTTATCCATGCGATTCGCGGAACCTTTCAAGATTGCGGATAATCTTCCTGCCGATGAACGTATTGAGGCAGAGCGTCTCATGTTCCTCGAGTTGACTCAAGGTTAGTTTTTTTTTTGCTGGTATGCAAATAACACGTCTAAGTCTTGGTAGTTTGTCTGTGGGGCAACTCAACAGACCTTTCCCTTCTGATTAATATGACTGAAGAACAAATAAAGGCTCTACAATCAACAGGTGGAGAACATCTAGCTGCGACTGAGAAGAATATCCTTGGAAACGATCTCCATCGTCTGTGGGAGCACGTGAAATGGCTGCGAGACAAATCCGGCGGCAGGATCGATTTTGTTCTTGACAACGCTGGATTCGAATTGTACTGCGATTGCGTTTATGGTGCGTTGCATCCTGCGCGATAAAAAAGAAGTCATCCCTCATCACCTTTCATAGCCGATTTCTTACTTCAAAGTGGCCTTGCAACTCAAGTCAAGTTCCATGGAAAGCGATATCCATGGTTCGTTTCCGACGTCACGAAGAAAGACTGGGACTGGTTGTTGAACTCCATGGTGTACGGCCAATTGTTCCCGAATGCCACTGACGTCGAGATTGAATCACTCCGCAGGCTCGGTCAGCGCTGGAAGGTATGTAACCTGTTTTGCCTTGACCAGACATGAGTTGATTCGACCTATAGCAATACGAAAGAGAAGGAAAGTGGGTCTACGAGCAGCACCCATTCTGGTGTACTGGTTACACTTTCTGGGAGATGCACTCTGAAGCACCAGATTTGTTTCTTCATCTCTCCCGTTCGGATTTGGTGATCTTTAAAGGTGATCTGAATCATCGCAAGTTAACCTACGACTGTGCCGCCCCGGCCAGCACTCCATTTGACGTTGCCATTGGGTCTATGGCGAGTGCGGCGGGCGCTCCTGTCATTGCGAGTCTTAGAACCATCAAGAGCGACGTTGTCGTTGGACTTGGGCCCGACGGCGATGAGGTTGCCGAGCAGCTGGACAAGACAGAGCCTGGATGGAGAATTAGTGGCAAATACGTGAGTTAAGAGTAACTTGAATTTATACCGATCCTGAGGGACTAATTGGATTCTAGGCGATCGTTCTTGTGTCAGATGGTCGACCAGGCGAACCCGTTCAATTCTCTTAAATTATGAACCTTTTTTCTCGATATGATTCACCTCCTATTATAATTCATACACCTGCGATACCATCCCCGCCCTATTCAATGAACAGTACCATTTCAATTACAAAATTCGATATCATTTGGCAATAATACGTTTCATCCCAATATTAAATAAGTTATAATTCGAATTTCGGTGTGAAATGTTTCCTCGGTATTTGCCTGCAGACGGAGAAAAGGATTGTACATTACTCAAGTACACTATTGTTTTATGCAAGTTAAGAGAAAATTCAAAGAACAAATGTACGGATCTAATACAACAATAAAAAAGAACTAACGAGTACTTGCAAAAAAATGGACACCGGTCGCGAATGTTCCAAGATCTCCATCGAGTTTAATCGAGTTCGTCCGCCCAATTTCCTGGAAAGTGTCCACGGTCGTTTCCTCGTGGTGAATGTGGTGGGCCAGATCTCCTTCGAGCTGAAGGCGGTCGAGGCTGGCTGGATGACCTTGAATCATGATTAGGACTTCGATTTCCATTGTTGCCATTTGTGTTTGAATTTGGGGTTCTGTCAAACCCGGGAAAACCAAATAAGGTTTGAAACAGTCCGCTTGGCCCAGCTTGATTTGGACTGTTCTGGGCAGGGTTACGGCCTCCACCAGAACCTCCGCCCTCAGGACCCGAGCCCGGTCGAGGAGGCGTTGAGTGATGTTCCGGTTGTGGCACAAGTGCATGACTATGGAGGGACCATGAGATGGACAACTAGACCAATAAGACATTGAAAACGCACCGGCAAACGGGGCAGGTACCACTAGACTTAAGCCACGGGGAAATGCAGGGTTCGTGGAAGGGGTGTTGGCAAGGAAGAGTGACCACAATTTGTTCGTCAGGGTCCTCGGTTTCTAACTTGAATTGATCCTTGCATACTGCACAGTCCTTTTCAAGAGTTGACGCTATGAACCGGAATTATCAATGGACCAAGCAGAGCATCAAAATATTGCTTACACCCTTCCATCAGGACCTCGCGGGGAAGGTTTTTCATAATTTCCTCAGTAGCCGGAACGGGCCTGTGCGTGTTCGAATTCTCCATGATCTGTGTTATTATTTGATCCAGGGCTAGGTATTTGAAGCTTCGTGAATCCCGAGTGATGACTAAAGCAAGATTGACTCACCCTCCTGATTGAACACGTAGTCCCCCATCCTGCCGTTTCCAAATAGCATTCCACTGTGATCGTGGTTCCCCAACACGGCCGTAAGATACTGAGCCATGAGAGCGCCGGTAATAGAAGGCCTCTCGTCGTCGGTTTGTGGACCAGAATGAATGAATCTATCGAGGAATCAGCATGCGAATGCGAATGCTGGGATATTATTCACGTAGACATGTTGGGAATCGCATGAGTATGAGCCCCGGGTATGAGATCACCGTTCCCCCGTCCCGATGGATGTGCGCCGCTGCCAACTCGAATTGTTCTCAGACCGTTCTGATCGTTGATTTCAAAAGTGAACTTGAATATATCAATAAATGATATAGAGGTCAGGAGCAAAGACCTACAGATGGTGAGTCCCGCGTTGGCCTTCGAGGCTGAGGAGTATTGGGCGTCATTCCTCTATCCATCAGGGATTGCATGTGGACTAATATGAGGAGATAAGCCTCCAGGTACGTCAAGATTGTGAAGACGCGCACAAAAGAAAGGAGCCAATCCCTGCGGCATTCCATCTGGATCCGTACCGTCAGCATGGGCGTTGGCTTCGTGTGCGAAAGCTCTAGGATCGTCGTTGGGGTTTTCAAGCTATTCATGTAAAGGATTGTTTGCGTTCAAAGATCTGAATTACAACATCAAGGGGCTGACCTTTTCGACGAATGTACCACGACATGATGCGCAAAAAGGATCGGGCATCTGGATTTAAGCTGAGCGGTGCAGGACAGGCATGGGGAGGCCAAGCGTACCATAAGAGGCCTCATCTCAGCATGACACTGGCAAGATAACACGATATATCACTACAACTCAAACAGGATCCTAATAGACATACTTCGTGGCAAAACCAAAGAGGGTCCCTCGAAGACATTTTGCACAGATGGTGGCTTGAAACAAGATGGTCGGGAGGAGCCCAGTGCCGGAGCAATGTGACAAGGCAATGTCACGCATTCTTTGTACTCCAGTCCATGATGGCAGTGAGTATACCTTGCCTCTGTTATTTTTCTTGATGATTTCTGTTCCCTATTATATGATATTTCATGATATCACCCTTGAATTCTAATCCTGACCTTGGCTAGCTTCTTGTTCAGAACATTTGAACTGATGTTATTACAGGATTTCGACCAGCAGGGATTGCTGATCGATAGATCGAGTGTTCAACCGATCTGTAGCCTGATCATCATGCGATACTCTTCTCAGTGTACACTCAGGATAATCCCCAAATGTATCCTCAAATTTTACTTGCGCACTTCTGCTCGTTGCTCTTCGGCCTGTCCAGCTTGACAAACGCCACGCCTTTCTTCCTTACACCCGCCACAATCAACGAACGAGATCTGATAGGTCTACTCGTCGGCGGAAATGCTCCTCTGGACGGCGCAGCGACCCCGCCAAGCAGCCTGGGTTCACTACACACCCCGACAGTCTCTGCGATAGAAACTAGTCGACTCCGCACATACTCTGTAGGGCCAATGGAGCCGAGTGTAGTCACCACTCTCCATGCGACGCCAACATTGACGGGCGCTGACACAGCTTTCCTTGTGCAGACGTCACCTGTTTTTCACCCAGAGGACCCCAGCAATCCACCGCTCTCCTCGAATCCAATATCGACTGGATCGGTCGACGACACCTCCCTTACGCCTCCTGCAGAGTTGACTGAATGGAAAGTTATCGGAGTCTGCGTCACTACAGTTACCCTGATTGGCATTCTCATTCTGTCAATAAGTTTCTTCGACTCGTGGTGGGGTTTTCTCCGCTCTGTTATCTGTGGAAAGAAAACCGATGAGGGCGAAGAGACCATGGTTCCCGATGAGGAGAGACTCGGGAAAAGCTGGGAATTCGAGTTGGCCAGCGATGGCCATAGGTATCCCACGTTATCGTCTATGGGGTCGATTCAGAAGACGACTTTGTCTGATGGATGCACGCCGACGAATTAGTCATGAACTTGAAATTTCACCGGTAGGTGTTCATTGACCTCTTATGCTTTGGACTTTCTTCATCCCGGTTGCATTAGACTACACCCTCATTCCCACATGGTCAAATCTATATCACAGATCACTTAGACTTGGCAGAAGGCTAGACGTAAGTTTGAATCACAAGCACTACTCAATCCATCATTCTACCAAGTGGTTGACAATAAGCAACAAATTGTAATAAACTCCAGACGCAATCCAAATCTTCTGTGTTCACGGTGCAATCTGGATACCGACTCGACTTAGAGAACCAAGCAGGGGTTCGCACCAGTGCATGTACACTGTAGTACATAGGTTTATTATGTCTCGCTAAACTGGTAAGGGGTCGTGTTCCTGCGTTCTTTTATTGCAAAATTACATCCCATACTACTTTCCCTACTATATCCACTCCATCAATCTTCAATGGCCTTCTACGCTCGGCGTCCTCGGCAGTGGCAGCATCTATGACACCAGCAGAGGCACGCTGCTCAAGTACGGAGAAACATATCAACTCTGTGAATTCTGGATGGCCTTGTACGGAGAGGATTTGAATCTTAGGAAGGGGAGCAGGGGTGGAAGAACGGGTATCGTCATTGGGGGACGTAACTGGGAGGAATCGAACCATTCCTTGATTAGGAGTGAGAGCCGTTGAGCCTAGCAAGTCAAAGTTTGGGGGTGCTTTCGAAACGTGGTCTCGGTGCATCTGGTTAAGAGTCTGCGGAGAGTTCGATACGAAAAAAAAGTGTCAGTACTGCAGTGCAGCATGATAAGAGATGATAAGATGGAGAATGAATTGGATTGCAAGTGACGGTAGTTTTGCAACCCTTAAAATATGAGTTACAACACTTACGATGGTGTCGACTTTGAAGAGCTGCCTTCCAAGTTCTGTGAGCTGTATGGGGGTTGGCCCTATTTCCCATCTACCGCCATTGAAAACACACTCGCCACCGAGAGCTCGCGCGATGATTTGGTGACCAAAACAGAAACCTGTTGTTGTACAGTGAGTATATCAAGAGAGATATCGAAACTGACTTACCTATTAGCTTGATATGTGGTTTGGTCTCTGCAATACGTTTAACGTAGTCGACAAGCTTATTTATCCATTCAATGTCGTCATACGCAGAGGAGGCTGTTGCAGATGTGAGAGGTAGGGAAGCGAAAGACATGTAAGATAATATGCACCAGATCCAGTGAGCAGCATGCAAGTGTAGTCGTCCTCACGGACTGGATACTCCATCTTTTCACGAACATCGTACGGGTGGAAAGTGAAAGTCGTGCCTGGTGGACTGGATTGTTGCAAATAGCGCAAATAGATATCGTTGTAGTCCCCATTCTCAGCAAGAGGCTTCCCTGTGAGACGGCCACAGGTCAGCAAAGCGATGGTTGTCATCGATAGAGGGATATTATCAGCCCTTTACGACACAAATGCAGGAGCTGTCCGCGACTGTGTTTCGAGCAGAAATTGAGCAATAGTATTGGCAATAGAGCTGATGATGCTGTTGTGATCATGTGTTTGCATTTGACTACTCGGACTCTTCTTATCTTTACCGATGTTCACTGGTCTAGTATGCTTATTACGGGTTTCCCAAGGATCTGACACTGATAGATGTAAAGATCGAACACCTTGGAACAGTCTCCTCGGTCGTGCGTGATGACGGAGGGTGCACACTAACGATCGCAGAGTCTGCTGTGATCTTGGTGGATTGTCACATTGGAGATTCGATTGCCGTGAATGGCGCCTGTCTGACCGTTACGGAATTCCACCCAGAAGACCAAGGTGGATGGTTCAAGGTGTGGTTGGCAAACGAAACTTTAGACAGAACCGACCTAGGTAACTTTTCCGTTGTGGACCTTGTTTCACTCTAATTCGCAAAAGGTGATCGACGGGTAGGAGATAAACTCAACCTCGAACGTGCTATGGGTGCGCATGTACGTTTCGGTGGTCATTTCGTTCAGGTTGGTACCTCCTTTTTGAGTCTTGGAATTACTCAACTTCATCTAAATGTCAGGCTCATGTCGATGGGACTGCAACCATAATCGAACGATACCCTGACGGGGATTCCCTTCGTCTGACATTCCAACTTCCTTTACCTACTCCAGAGCGACCATCTTTATTGCCTTACCTTATTCCAAAAGGTTACATCACCATCGACGGAGCCTCGTTAACCCTTACAGGAGTAAACGACACAGACCGCACATTCAGCATTATGCTCATCCAACATACACAACAGAAAATAACCTTGAGCAGGAAAGAAATTGGCTCAAAGGTGAACATCGAGGTGGATATGGTCGGAAAATATGTCCGGAAGAGCGTTATTGCTGCTCTCGGCGGTTCTGGCGACGAAAGTATCAAGAGTATGATCGAAAAGGTGGTCTATGATGCACTCAATAAACCTTCTGCGTAAATCATATTGTCGGATTGTGACGTTGAGTTCTGCTGCTACCACAACTGAATTCGATAACCTGTAAGTTTATTCCAGTAGAAAAAGTGACCGGTAATTTGGACGATCACCCGTCGATGTCATTGTCGATAACAGTATGCAATTGAAAAGATGGTCTACCATCTCCTTCGTAAAATTGTTGTGGTATTCCGGAACGAAGAGAATTTGATCTTATCGACCCGGTCAGTGACGGCACTGTAAACAACCCCACAACCTTCCTCTCACCCTCGATGGAGGGGCCGACTCTGAAGGCAAAGGTCAGAAATCAAGGTTATAGACCTTGAGAGTAATTGACCAAATACTTGTGCAGGTGGTCACTCCATACAGCTCCTCAAAGGTTCTGAATTCACCCTCCCCACGACCAACTTCACGAAGTAACGCGGAGAATATTCCATCAAGGCCTGCATCTCCTGTTAAACCTCTCGTCACCACAAATTCAAACATAGAATCGACATTGGCTTTCAGACCCAAAGCCAAAGTAAATAGCAGCGCTACGACGCGTAAAGTCGCGGTCGTCAAAGCTTCCAGTACGTCGTGATTGCCGCCGAATCGAGTTCTTCGCAAGTTTTAACTTATCATCTCGTCAGCGAGTACTAGTACCACTCCACGTTCTCGGAGTCCTGTAAAGAATACACCCCGTACGCAAAATGGTGTCATTGCACCCACACACAACCCAAAGTCACCCTCGTATAGTGGTAACGGTCTCCTACGTTATCCTTCGATAGTCTCCGCACCTGTAACCCCCGAGAGGACAGCTTCTCTAACGACTGCATCGACAACTGCCTCGTCGTCTATTGCGCCTTCAGACGATACCAGAAATCCGTGGATGGGATCCACTCCTTCATTGCACCATGCGGTCTCGTTTTCCTCCTTCCGGCCCACGCCCAATTATTCCAAAGCACGGACGGCGTCGGTGACATCCTCTCCGCGACCTTTGCCTGGTGGACTCGACCGGGAGATGACAAGTTCTCCTTCACTCAGAATCAGGTCAAAAGTGTCTACCGTAGCTAAGACTATAGACCTCGCAGCTGGCTCCCCTTCCTCCGGATTTTCTCCAACTTCTGCACATCCTTCTACTCGTTCCTTAAATTTACGAACTCGAACACCATCCGTATCGTCCCAGGCGGTTTCGCAGCAACCATTGGCACAACCCACGAATCCTCCTCCCCAATTCTACCCAATCACGACTGCAACGCCAGCTGCAAATCCACATCGATATAATTCACCACGACCCCCTTCACGAACAATCCTACCCGCCGCAAGCCAAGTCTTTCAATACGTCCCACCGAAAACAGTCCACCCCGCAATAGTTGGCTCCCCTCCTTCTCAAAATCGCTTCATAATAAAGGTTGATGACAAAGTGGATCCTAGCGCAATATCTGCACCGCCTTTATCACCACCCATGTCAGCATTATCGTTTTCTTCCCGCTCCTCAGCCAGTGTCTCGGGTGTTGATGGCCGTTCGGGCTCACAATCGACGTCTACGGTCAGCAGTCACCTCAGCCCTTCTATAGCCACAAGGAATGGGAGAGTGGATTTAAACGCGACGTTGGATGGTTTGATGGAATATACATCCAGCATTCCTTCTGCTGAGTCTGCAGGTGAAGGAGAAGATGAGATAGAGGACGATGAACACAAAGTCAAAGCTGCTGCTAAGTCATACAGAAAGGTGGATTTATTCAGTCCTTGCTAGTTATTTTTTCTTCTTCTATTATTCATTCTCATTCTTAATAGATTGCCGACCTCGAAATCACCAATCGCTCTCTGCTCGCCATAAATGCCACCTTGGAAGCCACTAAACACCGTCAAGCAAAAGAAATCCGAGAACTCAAACGCAAACTACGTGAATCTAGACTAATACTACCCCCTCGTGCCTATCGAGAAGTCAAGTCCTCCTTCGATCCTTCAGAAATCGCGGACGATGAAGAAGATGCAGAGGATGAAGATCAAGAAGTGGAAGACGAAAAGGACGAGATTTATCACAGGATCAGTTCACTCATCGATAACTTGTTGAACTCCGGGAAACGAGCATTGGAGAAGCAGATCGAAGACTTCCCAGAAGGTGGAAAGGGAGGGGCGAAGGTACTGTCGGCAGAAGAAGTTCGGGATTGGCACCAGGGAAATGACCCTTCTGATAATGACAACATCCACGACGGGCATCCTGACCAACATGAGACTCCCGACAATATGAATGTAGGAGATAATTCTTTCACGGCCTCTGAAGCCGAGGTGGAAGCTATGACATTGCGTCTCATTTCTTCGTCTTCCCCACCTCCTATTTTCGTAACTAAACCTAGCCAATCATACCCATTACACTCATAGATCTTTCTGCGGGGACTGTTTTCCAACGATATTCCTTTCAACCACATCGGATTAATATTTCTATTGTTTCTTCATAAGTTATAATTTTCACAAGATTTTCATTCCAAATTACGATATTAATGACCATCCAAACGAAGGAACATGGGTGCGGATCCTCAAGCTCAAGCCTCAATCTTTGAAAAATCCACATGTGCGTACACTGAGCAAAATTACAGAACGAATCTGTCTATTCTAGAATTCGGTTCGTCCCTGGAAGCCAATGAAATTCCAATCTTCAGCAACTCTTCCCTTTCAGTAAACAGTTATATGTTTTGTTGTAGACAAGATGGTAAACATTCTCATCATATTGCATAGTAGCCGACGGTATCCTGCAGAACCTTTGGGCTCATGCGCAGAACCAACTCTTTCAGAAGACCTTCAAAGCAGTCACGGCTTTGATGTAGCTCCAACAGACGATGAAGGAAGTTGTGTAGAAGGAGATCAAAATGGAGTGGAGATGGAAAAGCAACCCTTGTTTTTTCGTTCACTCCTGTTGCTGCAGTTTTGATGAAGATTCCCAATTTCACCAATTCTACAACCTGCAGCTGAGTCACCTCAAAGTTATGAAAACCTTTCTTGAAATGTACGATGCACTTGATCAATAATCTTAGGTCTTTCACTGATAGGCCACATATATCAGCTGATAGGATACATCCTCAGGGATATCAGCTGATAGGATAATCCTACCCTACAAAACAAAGAGTCATAGGATCATTTTCACCTACAGACTGTAAGGCTATGATTATCCTAAATTAGTTGTATCCTATTTCACAAAATCATATTATATTCATCCTATTCTAAGTAATCCTACCTAGGGAGTAAGGAGAGTGGTT
>Ga0307517_10007455_pt1 | contig 15932 bp, 17 predicted proteins | sample 23_EM_MG_FD_194515 | JGI IMG/M metagenome (GOLD analysis project Ga0307517, IMG submission 194515) | Populus trichocarpa ectomycorrhiza microbial communities from riparian zone in the Pacific Northwest, United States - 23_EM | ecosystem: Host-associated > Plants > Roots > Unclassified | place... | reverse complement strand
TATTTATTAAATATTTTCTAGACCCATTTTAAAAAAAATAAATGGAATTAAAAACAAAAAAAAATCTCAAATAAAAATATTCTCGTTACTTTAAATGATTATATTATACCTCATTTTTATATTAATGTCTTTATTTAAAATGAATTGCAAGAAATAACTAATATATATCACTAGCATCATAAGATTTTTCATTAAAAGCCTAACTAAACATAACTTTAATAATTTATTTTATCATGTAAATTGATATTTAATGAATATTTATATTTAATATTATACGTTAAGATAAGAGAAAATGGTTATGAGAGGCCCCATTTTTATACAAGCTAGAGAAAAAAAAAACATAAGAAAGTATAATGATTTATTTTATTATGTAAATTAAAGTCGAATTAGAATTCACATTAACTTGTTATTCGTATTTTCATAGAGAAAAAATTGAATCTAAATACTTGAAATTAACATGATTGTTAAAATCGGTTTAATTTAACCATTATCAATATTATTATCTTATCACTAATTTATCTTTTAATTAGGATAGAAATAAATCTTAATTTAAATTTAATTCATGAGCTCTTCATATCACTTATTTATCTTTTAATTAGGATAGAAACAAATCTTAATCTTGCCGTTAAAAAAAAGGGGAAGTAACAAAAGGTAAATTGTAAGAACAAAAATTAGATTAATTAATATTTGGATCTTCCATCCTGCCTTCCTTCTTCTTCTTCTTCATTTATAAAAACAATACAAACACACACGTTTTTTCCCACTTCTCTCTCTACTAACTTTCTCTCTCTGAAAAACGCCTCCTTTTCTCTCTTTAAGCCTCTCCCTCTTTATCGAACAAACACAGAAGGAAAAGAAGAAGAAAAGGTAGACCAGAGCACACGGGTTTTCATCTTTTTCTTGGTTTTTATTCAAAATTGAACAAGAAGAGTTGGCTTTGCTCTAGTTTTTTGTGTTTTGCTATGTGGTTTGTGGGGTTTTTTTTTGTTTTGACTGGTTATATATTTTTGTTTTGTTGTTGAATTTTCTGTCTTTGTAAGTGTGAAACCTGGTTGAATTTCTTTGGTTTTTTTTTTTTTTTCATTTGATGGAATCCTGGAATCACGGAGAAAAGGTCAGGTTATTTTTGGAAAATAAGGGACAGATTGAATGGAGAAAAATTCAGATAAAAAAGAGAGCTTTGGTTTCTAAAAACACTGAAGAGACCCACTTTTTTTGGAACTGAATTGTGGAAGGCTTGCCATCTGGTTGTTCTCTTTATCTTTCTTTGCATGTTTGGTTTTTCTTGTTTTCCTGTCTTTGAGTGATCAGGATTGATATAGTTGTCAAATGGAAACTAAGGCTCTTGTCTTTTCACTATGTGATTTTTTTTTGTTTGTTTTTGTAGGTTTATGTGATTGGTTCTTGGTAGGTTCTTAATTTAAGGAACATGGTTTCTTTTATTACCTTATGTCTGTTTTGTTTTGTCAGGTGTTTAAGTTTCTTGTAATTGGGTTTTGAATTCTTTTTCTTTTTTGCTATATTTATTTACTGTATTTATGAGCAGAAGAGGGAAAGGATGTATATTTGAAAATAAATAAATTATTTACCAAGTGAGGCAAAGGAATGGAGTAATTTGATGGCTGGAATTAGACTGTTGTTTGAAGATATTACGATCTGTTTATCTGCTGTTGCTTAAACTTGAGGTTAGAATGTTAGATCAAACTCTAAACATGTTCTGTTCCTGTAGCAATACTGAAGGTGTGGATCTTAATTTGGTTTTTATGGGATTTGTGCGTGATGGTAATCAATTTCTGTGGCACACATACTACCAATTAATGCATTGTTGAATGTTTATTTAGGGTTCTTCAAAGACAAACCTATGAGTATTCTCAATAAGAATTTTTGAGCAAATTTGCAGATATTTGCGACTGGAAATAACACCTCTTTTGGAGCCATTGTAATCTGAAAAAATCTTGATTGGCAATTACTCTGAATTCTTCCTTTGGCACTTGGCTGTAGTTGTATGGTTTGGTAAATGGCAATAAAAATGGAGATTCTTGGATTGCACTTTGCATTGTCTTATAATGATTGGATGGACCAGGGACTTATCATGTAGTAGTTTTTTAGATGCATCGTATGTGTCTCCAATAATGTTCATAGTTACTTTGACATAAACACCTTATATGGTTTTGTAATCTAATGCATGATTGATCTTATTGTTAAGTGTTTATTTTTTCCATCAATGATGATTGAGAATGTAATTTATTCTTGAGTTAGATTTTGGCAGCAGGTTTCCTTTTTCTTTAAGTTGCCTATTGAATCATTCATAGTTCCTAGTTATGCCTTGCATTTTCTAATAGTGTATAGTGTGGATAATGTAGTGGTACATTCTTCTTTTTTACAAGATGTTTGCCATGCGGCTAGCCTTTTCCATTTCATATGATGCAGCTTTTCAAGAGGTTTAATGGTCTTAACAATAGATTTAATTTGTTGTTGTTGCAGATTTAAGGGAGTTATACCATTCATGGATGACTATTCTGGTAAGAGAGCTGGTGATCGGTTCATTGTCTCCAGAAAGGGATCTCCCCATGTTTTGAGAGATACTGCTAACAATAGAGATCAAAAAGCTCAGTTTTGCAACCGAATTGGATGCAGTGGCAGACTGAACTCTAGTAAAGGTACTCAAATAAGTTCAGAAAAAGCCAAATCTTCAAGGCCAAGGCCATTAATTTCATCTTCCTCGAGTGGCAAGGAAAAAAATGGAAGCTCGTCTAATAAGGCTTTCTCTGCCATCAGCAAACCTAGAAATTCCTTGCAGGAACCTCGTAAAAAGTTTTCTTCTCAGCTAGAATCAGAATCCTTAGAAACTGGGAGTGGTCAGGATGAAGTTACACCACCTTCTGGAAGGATTAAGTTAGACCTTCGCCCTGAAACCGATGGAGCTGCTTCTAGTGATATTACCTCAATGGAAGCTGGAAGCTCCGGTATATCAAAAAGTACAAGATCTCATTGGAATTTTCATCAGAAATCAGGATTGGTAAACCCCGAGACTGTAGTGGGGTCACCTGTTTCTTTGGCATCCAAAAGCACCATTCAGGGAACTCGTCTGAATGCCAGCAGGTTTGGTCACAGAAATCTTAGATGCAATACAGTATCTGATTCTTCCTCTTCAGGTTCTTCATCATCAGATTTAAATCTAAGTAGACGGAAAGACACATTCAACAAGAGAATTTGTGATGGAGAAAGTAGTTCCTTTGCCAGGGGGAAAAGGATGATTGGGTCTTCATTAGAAGGGCGGAGTTCTAGTTCAAATTCCGGTATCTCCATTTCTGATTCAAGGCGAGCTAGAACTGGAACTTTGAATAGGGATAGCAGTGCTGCATCAATTGGGTCTCGAAGACCACTCAGTGGCTACACGAGGGCAAGGGTCGCTAACCAAGGAAGTGGAAACAATTTATCAGCAAATGAGATCCCACTAACATCTCAACCTGATATGTCCCTGGATTTGAATGCTCCGAGTTCATCACACCACTTCTCAGTGGAAGCCTCTTTAGGCCGCCCAAGTTCTTATAGTCGACCTGGCAGTAGCAATGGGAGTTTACGGGGTATTAGGCCATCCAGTCCAGAAGTTAGCAATGCCCAATCTTTGATGAATCGTGAGAGCTTCCAGCGCTACAATATGGTTGGGATTGCTGAGGTATTTATTCCATATTTTGTTTCGCTATACTTTTGTGCCTGTTCATATCATTAGTTGAACACAATGTTTAAATAATTTTGTACAGGTATTATTGGCACTCCAGAGGATTGAACAAGATGAAGAACTAACATACGAGGTTGTTAAAATTTTGCCATTTTGATTTCATATGGTTACATATATGTGCCTGACTCTTCTTTGCTGTCTTGCAGCAATTGCTTGTTTTGGAGACCAGTTTGGTCCTTAATGGACTAAACTTCCATGATCAACATAGAGACATGAGACTGGATATCGACAATATGTCATATGAGGTTTGTGAGTGTGTTATAATAACTCATGCAGTATATCTTTCTCCGATTATGTCCTTATACTTTCCCTCCTTTCTTGCTTTATGTGCTCTTGTGTTTCTTGTTGGTTTTGTTATTCAAACTGCTGTGCCTCATCAACAAAGAGTTGAAAGTCTCCTGAACAAGTTATGTCATCTTCAACCTCACATTTTTGCTATTCCAACAGGAACTATTAGCTCTTGAAGAGAGAATGGGTACTGTGAGCACAGCACTAACAGAGGAAGCCTTGTCAGAATGCCTCAAGACTAGCATTTATCATTCCACTCCTATGGAGGATGCGACTGCAAACCTTGAAGGTGATAAGGATGACATCAAGTGCAGCATCTGTCAGGTCTTTTTCTGTTCATAACTTTTCCTATAGTCTTTGATTTTCCCCCCCTTTTCTTGCTCTTTTCTTTTTTCAGTTTTTGTCTTGTCTAAGATATGCCTTTCATTTACTTGGAATTTTTTTTTTTTTTTACACATTTTGATTGAATTCAAAGCATTAGATAAGGGTGACTTGACCTAGATGTAGAAGCAATTGTGCTAAACCAGGCCATTTTGGTTTCTCACCTCAATGAGCCTGGAGGTTTGATCAAGTTATAGTCAAACAAGTCTGAGCTTACCCATTTTCAAGAAAATAAAAAGAACAATAATTATAAGATAATCCGAAAATCCAGTTAGTGAGAAGCCAAAAGAAAAGGTAGTTTCATTAGTTAGACTTTAGGGTACAAGTTACTCTAAAGAAAATGAGTATGGGAGGAACGAATTTATTCTGCTGTTTCTTATCTCTCTCTCTCTCTAATACATCACCCTGTTTCTCATGCTACCTGATTACTATTTCAGGAAGAGTATGTTGTTGGAGATGAAGTGGGAAGGTTACAATGTGAGCATGGATATCACATGTCCTGCATACATCAATGGCTAAGTCTGAAAAATTGGTGCCCTATTTGCAAGGCATCAGTGGCTCCGTCGCCACCATCCTCGTAAACAATTAATAAACTGGATGCAGGCGACTGGCTTTTTCATTTTGTACAAAATAAGTCTGTCACCTTCATCTTTTTTTCTTTCCTTTTTTTTATATGTTTTCTTTTATGTACAAATCAATTCTCTTTCAACAGACTAATAAGTCCAGGCTCTGTTGGCCTCTACAGTCATCACTCGATTGTCTACCCATAGAAAAAGAATGAATGAAAATTACTTTGATTGTTTCTGGCCTTTTGGCACAATTGTGCCCCTTCTATGTGATACACTTGTTCCTTGAAAGACGAATTTTAAGGTACTTGCAGTTTACTTTCTGCATTGGTGTGCCTTGTTCGGGGTGATAACCCCTTTATCAAAGCAACTTAGGGAGGTCACCCTAACCCCTCCAAGGAAAAAAGGAACCTTCGCTTTTCAGATTCGGTCCCTGACGCCATGTTTACAGCTAAGGTGAATAGGTGATGAATTTCATCTCAGCTGGCATAAGCCAAGCTTATAATTATCGGTAATCATGATTGAATGCTGGTTGCAACAAAGGCATCCGAAATTAGTAATAAAATCTCGAAAAGAGAGTATGATACCCCTATATCAGGGAGGTGTAGGTCCAGGGAAAGAAAAAGGGTTCCAAAAGCATTTGTTTTCAAGCTATGGGACAAGGTCTTAGGCTAGTAAGGGGCCATGGAGGCTAAAAAAATGGCACGACAGGATAAACACAGGGAGGGCAGGTTCAAGAAAGAATGTTTTTACCACAAGGATAACCTGAGAAATTATTGCACGTCCCTGTTCACGTAAATTGTGGGATCTGTCATTTTGTGATTATCGTCGGCTCATGGTGATCCAAACTCGTGCAATAATTTTTCAGCTGCTTGACATTCTACCAAGTGAATCTGATTGTCTTGACTCTTGATACCCCTTGTCTCCTCTCCTTGGAAAAACAGGTACAAGAACAATTGCAGGAACACGAGCTCATTTGCTCATTATTTAATGGAGTTTAGAAAGGGCCACTCTTTCCTTATGGTGTGTTGGTTTTATGGTTCTTTTCTACATCCATCTAGGTCACCAACCAGTTGAAGGACTTTGACTGGAGATCAGCAAGTGTAGCCTTCTCAGATGTTCATATCAAACTCGAGGGAAAAAAAAATACAAGGACCCAAACGAGATGAACATGTTCAAGGCACTACTACTTTTGGATATCAACACTAGATTTGACCAGTTTGATGCCAAGTTTGGTACTCAGAAGAACCAGCAAGAACAGATGCAACAGGCCGCGAGTAAACCAAGGCTGCGACTGCTCAAACTATGACTGAAGTAGCAACGATGAGAGCAGATATTAAGGCAGTCATGTTACCTTAGGACTACTTAAAGACGTAGTTTCCCAGGATGCTAACACAACGATAAATCCTGGAATCGGTCACGTTTCAGCTGGAGGTGGAATGTTGGGACAGAGTGAGTCTAAGGGCAGATCCAAGTGCAACTAACCCATCTGTGCCACACATTATTATTACTAGCATTGCCACTAGTGCTTCTGTGATGAGAAATATGTGTGGTGAGCTAGGTCAGGTCCACATATCGGGTCTCCTCATATCATACCACCGACTCACACTGCTTCACAGAGGCATTATGGGGGCATTAGTGGTAACCTTGGCCAAGGACACAACCATGTCTTTGGGGTCGGCATGGATTAGCTCAAATGCAGGGAGCCCTCTATCGAGCAAATGTGGCAGGACATAATGTATATCCATCTGGGTATGCTATGAGCCACTTCTATGGTGCTTGGCCATGTTTGATGACATGAGGACTAGATAAGTGAAGAATCTGCTTTAAATTCTTCATAGGAGGGTTATCTCCAGAGTTTCAAATTGCAGTAGAAAAGGCCAACCGAAGTCACTTGACGAAGCCATTAGCCAAGCAGATATGAAATACTCTAGCCAATGTCATAAGCACACTTCCACCCCAAAACCAAGCCACCCAACCATCCTCGTTTCTCTTACCTACATACACACAACCCCATACAATGAAACCACACCAAACAACCCAACCTGTGAACACTACACAAAACTAATTTTGCACCGCAAAAACTTATCCAGTCAGAGCTTGAAAGAAGGGATGCTAGGAGAGATGAGGAGTTATGCTATTGGTGTGATGAAGCTTATAGTCAGAATCATAAGAGTAAGAAAAAGAAGCTGTTTTTAATAGAAATGGGGTCGAATCATAAGAAGACGATGGCATAATTAAGGAGGAGGAATGTGATGTGGGAGAAGAACTCCTTGATACCTACATTACATTGAATGCAATCACTGGTGCAAATGGATATCAGACCATGAGGGTTAATGGGAAGGCTAAAGAGAAACCCTTATCCTCAAGTGTGTAACTCCAGCTGATTGAGGGCCTCTAAATGGAGAAATTGTTACTTAAGTATAAAGAAATTCAAGAGGCACAGATTTGTAGTCTCCATATTGAGCATGTAGTGCACGAACCAGAGCTATATGTAACAGTGAAACTGAAGGGCACCATAAGTCAGCTCAATCCCCATTGCAGCATCTATTAACAGAATGTGGTGATGTCTTCACAGAACCCAAATCACTTCCCCCACACAGGTCCCATGATCATCAAATAGTGCTGAAGGAGAGTACCTATCCGATTAATTTATGGCTATACCGATATTCCAATATACAAAGGGTTTTCATCGAAGAGATGGAGAAGGAACTGCTTAGTTCAGGTATAATTCAACACAGCACCAGTCCTTTTTCTTCTCCTGTTGTGCTTGTTAAGCAAAAAAGGATAATTGGTCGGTTATATTTTCTAAGATGGATTTAAGGTCGAGGTACGATCAAATTAGGATGCATTCTGCTGATGTTTCTAAAATGGCTTTCAGAACACATGAAAGGCATTACGAGTAAGTCATGCCATTCGGATCGACCAATGCACCCTCTACTTTTCAAAACCTCATGAACACCATCTTTAAGCCTTGCTTGAGTGAGTTTATTCCTGTGTTCTTTGATGATACTCTCGTTATAGTCGTTCTCGAGGAGAATTGGGTACATCATAGAATGACTCTATAAATTTGAGGAATCATGTGCTGTTTGCCAAAGAAAGTAAGTTTTCCTTTTTGTTTAGACAAGATTGAATACCTAGGACACTATATCAGCAAGGAGGGTGTTAGAGGTCTAGGCATGAGGGTGTGCCAACAAATGCACTCTACCTAGGGTTCGATAGCAAAAAACATTGTCAGCCTATGCAGACAGCAGCAAATTTGGCCGACAACGTGTAATGGTTCATGCAAGCCATGGGTTCTTGGCTTGGCATGAACATGGGGATTGGATAATGAACCATCTAGGTTGGCATAAAACACAACATAACTGACAATAAAAGCTTTTCGTTAGACATTCATCTTGTAGGAAAAAGTGGTGGCAGAGTTGTGAGCAGTTTTGATTGTTTTCAGACATGGCTAGTTGGGGGGAGGACTGTCCTGATCGTGGGTGATGGACTGTCAAACGTGGGGCATGGCTGGGAATGCTCTATATAGTCACTAAGTTCATGGAAACATAGAAAAGACTGTCCAACAGTTATTGGATTGAGGCCATTAAATTCATAGGAAATATCAGGGAGAAACTACCCCACTATATTTTGAAAAATTAAGATGACAGCTTTGCTTTGTAACTCTCATAATACTATCTATACATAGGCTTGAAAGCCTTTGCTATGTAGCATACAAGTTTTTGCATAGCACACATAAGTGTGTTGTGTATTTCCTTTGTTAAGGTAATAATAAAGGTTGAGAATTTTCTTGTATATGTTATGCATTATTCTGTTTTATTGCTTGTGTTAATTATGTTTGATGATGACAAGTTAACGTGTATGAACCTTCTCGGGTGAGCGAAATACATAGTTGTAGGCAAACACGAGCAAAAAGGTAAGTAAAGGCTTAGTTTAATGGGACTAGACTACCGTATGGGGGTTGGAATTTTAAGTGAAATTTTTATCCCTCTGACAATTGGTATCAGAGTGCGGTTGTTTTTGAAGCTTTGTAGCCTGATTGGTAATGCCAGCGAATATGGAAGCAATTTAAGAAAAAACTTGTTTGGATTGAAGTTCTGATTGGATTGATTAAAGAGGGTGAAGATTATTCTATTCTTGATAGACTAAGGGAAGCCATTGAAAATGCTGGAAGGGTTGAGAGTTTGTACATCGACTTGGCATCCAAGACAAGCCATAGATTGGAGGTCACTGAGAATCGATTTCCATCTTAAAGATGGCAATAGCAAACACTCATGATGGGGTAAGACATTCTAGGCCTAAAATGCCCAAATCGAAGCCTTTCGATGCGGAGAAAGGTTCTAAAGAACTTGAAAATTTTATATGGGATATGGAGCAATACTTCAGTGTGGCTAAGATTAGGGTAGTTGACCAAGTTGATATCATAATGATGTATCTCATAGGTGGTGTTAAGTTGTGGTGGAGGAAGATGATAAAAGAGGACTTGAATGCTGAACATTCTAAGATTAAGATTTGGGATCGTTTCAAGCAAAAACTGAAAGAGAAATTTCTGTCAAGCAATACATCATGGATTGCGAGGGAGGAATTGAAGAAGCTTAGGCATGAGAAGTCAGTTCAGGAGTATGTTAAAAGCTTCATTTCTTTGATTCTCAACATCAAGAATATGTTTGAAGAAGATAAGCTCTCCAACTTCATGTGTCTCCAACTTTAGGCACAAGCTGAACTAAGATGATAAAAGGTACAAGATTTATCTTTTGCTATTACGGTTGCTAATAGTTTGGTTGATTTCAAAGTTGTCATTAGAAAAGGCTACATGTCAACCTCCTCCAAATTTAAGATTACAGACAAAGAGGAAAACAAGAAAAATAAAAAGTTTGGTGGGGGTGTTGCATCAATGTCCATTGCTGATAAGGGAAAGGTTAAGTCATCGGGTGGACAAGTTAAAAATGCTAAATTGAACTTTGCTTGTTTCATTCATAATGGACCACACTTTGCTAGAGAGTGTCTAAAGAGAGAGAAACTCAATGTCATTCTAGTTAAATAGGGTAGTGAGGATGAAGAAGTGGTCACATATGTAAATTCAATGCGTGTATTGAATTGTTTAGTGGCTCGGTTGGGTAATTTGGTTGTAGAATCTAGGCTTGTTGAGAATGATTTGACACAGATTAATGCATTACAACAAGGAAAGTTAGGTGCTTTGAATGGTTTGATGTGAAACTTAAAGTAAATAACATGGATGTCAATGTGATGCTGGATTCGGGTGCAACACATATATTTATGTCTGATAAATTAGTGGAAAAGTCGGGTTTACAATTTAGTAGTGTCACACTCGGACATCGTGGCGACCCATTAATAATAATCTACATTGAAAAAAGAACATATATCTAACATCTTGTTCTTTAGGGGCGAAGGTCTAGTTCAAGGAGTCACCACCTAGTATTATGGTCACTAAGAACTCTAACTAGTCAATAGAGATTCTAATGGTACGGGACTGATTACGCGAAAGGAAAGATGTTATCACCCCTTAAGCGTCCTACCTAAAGTAGGCTGCATTGCTAGTCTTGTCTAAAATTGCTAAGAATATGCTCACATTTTTTTTTCTTTTTTTTTTATTCTTCCTATCATGTTCCTTACTCTGACATCGGTAAACAATTCATATGAATATTTCCGACTCTAGCGTTGGTAAATATTGCATAAACCCAACAAATTATGATATTTCTAACTTTGGCATCAGTGAATAATTTCACAAAAAATTGAATTTTGAAGAAGATTTTTTATAAGTCATTTTCTTTTTGTTTATCCTTTATTATTATTTGCCCTTTTAGATGGAAATAAAAAAAAAACATTGCACATCAGATTTACATTTAACCGCAATGGTCCACAGATTAAGCACATAGCAGAAAAAATACAAAACGCAAAGAAAAATATAAAACAAAGTGTGAGGGGCCCACAAATAAATCAACGAAGATCCCTAATTATTTTCATAATTTTCTGATATCAAAATAGGGCTTGTTTAGACAAGTATCAAAATAGAAGGGGATAAAATACATGGACAAGGCATAAGGGTGTGTTTTGCCAAACACATCCTTAGTAAAAGAAGTTTGGGCCAGCTGAGCCTAAGGCCCAGACCTGACTCACTCTTACTCTCTAATGTTTTTTGGGCTGGATTTAGCCCAGCCATTTGGGCTAGACCCAGCCGGCCTAGCTTGGCCATTGGCCTAAGCTAGTGGCCCGGCTGGGCAGCATGCACGCATGAACTAACTCACGCGTGCACTGTTTTGAGAAGTTTGAAAATGCAAAATAGGGTAGGAGAATGAAGTCTTATATGGGCGTGCTGCTGGAGACGAAGACGCGAGGTGATAGTCCCTTGGCCGATTGGTGTTTCCCCCTCTCTGTTTCTTCCTTTCCTTTGTTTTTCTTTCTTCCTTCTTTTTGGTCTCCCTCTGTCTATGGTTTTCTTACTCTCGTTCTCTCTCTGCTTTTTTTTCCTTTGAATTTTGGATCCCCCTCTGTTTTTGGGTTTTTGGTTCATCTGGCTTTTCCTTTCTCTTGATACTCTCCTTTTCTTTTCTTTCCCTTGTTCTCTGCCCTTTTTTTTTTGTTCCTCTGGATAGCTCTGTATTTATAGGGAACGTCCCTTGTTCTCCCTAGATGAGCATGGCTGGGAGGGAGGTGCTGGTTTTTTGTTGGGACTTGGATACCTGAGGTTCGATCATTATCTCCCCGGGGTAGTAATCTTCATGAAGATAAGATTTGCAATTTGTGTTTTGGTTGGACTGGGATGCCGGCATTCCATAATTTCTTTTCCTTTTTTGCAGATGGATTTACAGCATCAGAGGAAGAAGAACTGTGCATGTTTGAAACAGTGCTGTTTTGGATTGGGAATGACCATTTCTCAATTTGATCCTTGAAGTTTCCAAATTTTACATTCAAGCCTCTAATCTTTTAATTTCAAATTTTAACCCCTTTAAAATTAGATTAAAAAGCAAATGGGTCAAAATTAGGTTATAACAAATAGTAGTCACACCATTATAAAGGAAGTGAATGCCAAAACACTGAAGATAATCGGCATGGTTTATACTGTGTTAATTGTCATAGATCGTTGGAAAAGGAAGCATGATTTCTTAGTTGTAAGTTTGGATGATTTTGATGTAATTTTAGCATGGATTTCTTAAGAAATGCCAAGGTCAGTCTTATGCCATATCTTGATGGCATTATGATTGCTGATGAGAATTGTCCATGTTTTGTTCAGTATTGTAAAGCTTTGATGGAAAATGGCAATAAAAGGAAGAAGAGTTTATTCTCTGCTATCATAATTGATAAAGCTTTGTGAAAAAAAGAGAAGTGTTTCTTGTGGAAATGCTTAATGAGAAAATGGATAAGTATGATAAGGTACTTAATGCCATTGCATATGTGTTAAAATAGTATATAGATGTAATGCCTCCTTAAGTTACTGAAAGAGCTCTCACCTAGAAGAGTTATTGACCATCAAATTGAGTTGGTGCAAGGATCAAAGTTATTATCTCAACCTCTTACCGAATGTCACCTATTGAATTGACAGAATTAAGGAAATAATTGGGAGATTTGATTGATGATGGGTTTGTTTGTCCTTCTAAAGCTCTATATGATGCCCCAGTTTTGTTCCAAAAGAAGGTAGATGAGAGCCTTTGTATATACGTGGACTATATGACATTTAACAAAGTGACAGTAAAAAACAAGTATCTAGTTTCTTTGATTCAAGATTTGATAGACAGATTGTGTAGAGCTTCCGTCTTTACAACCTAGACTTGTGTTCTAGATATTGGCAAGTCATAATTGATGAAAGAGATGAGCGTAAGATTAAGTGTGTAACAAGGTATGGTGCATAAGAATTTTTGTTCATGCCATTTGGTTTAATGAATGCTCAACAACTTTTTGTAATATTATGAATGATGTATTGTATGATTATTTGGTCAATTTTATTGTAGCCGACTTAGATGATGTTGGAGAGATCATGTAATTCATCTTTTAAAAGTTCTGAGTAGATTGAGAGAACATAATTTATATGTAAAAACAGAGAAATGCAAGTTTGCAAGATCTAAAATTATGTTCCTAGGATATTTAGTTGGGGAGGGTTAAGTAAGAATATGACTTAAGAAAGTTCAAGTCATTGTTAAGTAGCCAACACCAAAGAGATGTTCCGGAGTTGCGTTTATTTTTTAGGACTAACAAAATAATTATAGATGGTTTATTAAAGGCTATAGCAAGAAGACAACCTTTTTTTTAGATTTTTTGAAGAAGAACTAGAAGTGGGAATGGTCAGTTGAATGCTAACGAGTTTTTGAGAAGTAAACGACAACAATGACTTTTCCTCCAGTTTTGGGATTGCTCGATTTTGAGAGGACATTTAAAGTGCACATCGATGCTTTGGATAAGGTTATTATAGGAATGTCGGTGTAAGATGGACACCTGTTGCATTCGAGAGTCAGAAACTAAATGATGCCTTACAAAAATGTTCAACACATAAGAAAAAGATGACAATAATGGTGCATTGCTTTGGTATGTAAAGAGTATACTTGTTGGGGCCAAGGTTCATTATGAAGATTGATAATGTGGCTATTACTTTCTTCAAAACTTAGAAGAAATTATTGTAACAGCATGCTCGGTGGCAAGAGTTCTTAGCCGAATATGACTTTGTGAGGGAATACAAGCTAGAGCAATATAATCATGTTACAGATGCTCTTAAAATTGTACCAGTCAGACATGCTAGTACAATTTTATCAAGCTACTAAGGATGACATAACGTACAAGAAGCTGGTTGACCTTATTTGAGAAGGGACAGTCCAAAGATATTGGTTGAAAATGATCTCCTCTATACAAAAAAGAGTTATTTTTTAATGCTAAGTAGGAAATTACAAAAGTACATTATATAAAAGATGCATGATTCGTAGTGGGCTAGACATCCAGGAAGGGAAAGAATGCAGGCTATCATATCCCAAACTTACTATTGGCTAAAAATTGACAAGGATGTTGAGTTTTATGGCAAGACATGTTTGGTATGTCAACAGGACAAGGTACTACAATAGAAAGAAGTTGGATTGCTACAACCACTGCTTATTCCAAAGAAGCCTTGGATGTCAATTTCGATGAACTTCATTGTGAGGTTTCTAAAAATTGATGGCATGAACACCATCATGGTTATCATAGATAGATTCACTAAGTATGCAGTGTTTGTGGACGCCCCCTGACAGTGTGTCCAATTAAGGTTGTTGGTGAGTTGTTCTTATCAAAATATGGTGAAGTATTCTGGAGTGCCTTCTTATATTGTTAGTGATCACAATATGTGATTTATAGGTAAGTTTGAGACAATGTTATTCAACATAATGGGGACAGTTAAAGCATTTCACTATCAATCATTCACAAATCGATGGACAAATAGAAAGGAGAAATGTTTTATTTAAGGAATATTTGAGGCATCACATGACAACAATGCAAAAAAATTGGTTGGAATTATTTGACAGTGTTCAATTTTGCTACAATATCCAAAAATCCTCGATAACAAAAACTAGTTTGTTTGAGTTGATTTTGGGGACACAACCCCAAACTCCTATAGAGATTTTTGTGCAAAAATATGATGAGAAGAGTCCAGCTACGTATAGGTTTGCTATGGAAAAACAAGAATTGTTTAAACAAGCAAATGATAGCTTATGAAATGCAAGAAAAAAGGATAATGAATTATGTTGACCAGAAACAAAGACTGCTGGAATTAAGTGAGAGCGACAAGGTGTTACTCAAATTAAGTCCATAGATTTGGAAGAAAATTATGGGGAAGTCAAAGCATCGAGGGCTGATGCCGAGATATGATGGACCTTTCAAAATGATGGAAAAACAGAGATTGTTGCCTATAGATTGAAGCTGCCAGAGCAACTACTGTAACTTTTCATATAAGTTATTTAAGACTTTTAATAAAGTCCAAAAAGGATCTATAATAAAGTAAGTTATAAAAAGCTCCAGCAATGATTCACAAACAGTTTGACAATGGTATTGTCAAGATTCATCATCAACTCGACCAACATAAAAAGAATTAACAAACTGAGTTTTTAGTAAAATGGGAGAAAAACTTGGAGGTTTTGTGGGAAAAGAAAATAAATTTGTGACAATTCAAAGACAAAGTGCAAGAATACCTCATCTTTATTCTGATGAGAAAATTGGACTCTTCTGGTAGGGATAGTTTGTTAGAGGTATTGGCGCAAGGGTGCGCCAACAAATGCACATTATCTAGAATTTGGCAATGAAAGACATCGTTAGCCCGCGCGAACAACAACGAATCTAGCAGGCAGCGTGCAATTGGTCATGCGAACCATGGGTTATTGGCTTGGCATGAACATGGGTCTTTGATAATTGACCATCTAGGTTGGCACGAAACACAGCAAAACTGACAATAAGGGCTTGTGGGAGAAAGTGGCAGCAGAGTTGTGGGAAGCTTTGGTGGTTTTCAAACATGGCTAGTTGGTGGGAGAACTATCCTGATTGTGGGTGATAGGTTGTTAAACGTGGGGCATGGTTAGGAATGCTCTATATAGTCACTAGATTCATGAGAACATGGGAGAGACTGTCCAACAGTTGTTAGATTGAGGCCACTAAGTTCATGGAGAATATGGAGGAGAAATTGTCTAGCAGTTGCTAGATTGAGGCCACTAAATTCATAGGAAAAATGAGAGAAAGATTGTCCTACAATGTCTTTTAAAATAAGGATGACAGCTTTGCTTTGTAACTTCCATAATATTGTTTATAAATAGGCTTGAAAGCCTTTGCTATGTAGCATGCAAGTTTTATGCATAGTATATGTAAGTGTATTGTGTATTTCCTTTGTTGAGGTAATACTAAAGGTTCAAAATTTTCTTGTATATGATGTGTCCTATTTTGTTTTATTGTTTGTGTTGAATCCGCTTGCTTACAACAAGTTAACATGT
>Ga0307517_10007454_pt1 | contig 15932 bp, 9 predicted proteins | sample 23_EM_MG_FD_194515 | JGI IMG/M metagenome (GOLD analysis project Ga0307517, IMG submission 194515) | Populus trichocarpa ectomycorrhiza microbial communities from riparian zone in the Pacific Northwest, United States - 23_EM | ecosystem: Host-associated > Plants > Roots > Unclassified | place... | reverse complement strand
TGAATGTCAACAAATCTCAAAACAATAGCCATTTGTTCTTTATTTGATGCATCTTTGGCTTCGTCAACCAAAATACAAAACTTTGCATCTCTAACTTCTTCACAAATCTTTTTCCTCACTTTGTTCGTGAGAATGTGCAAAATCTCTTTTTGAATAGTCGGCGAGGTATACTTTGCATTTTTCGGAGCTTTTTCTAAGACAACATCATCAATGTCAACATTCAGTCTCCCCATAAGTCTTATCATCTCTAAAAAATTGCCTCGATTATTAGAAGCCGAAGATTCATCATGACCTCTAAATGCACATGCTTGTAAGTTAAGCCATCGAACACTTTCAATTGTTGTCATAAGTCTCAATCGATTTTTCTGAACTTCTTCAACAGTTTGTGCATTCAACACTTTATCAATATATGTCTACTTACTTTCATTAAATCTTCAATAGATTTCACAACATTATTATGTGGTGAAGTGGGACTTCCCACATGCATCAAAAGTGCACATCTAACCCCATCATTAACCCTCTTCTAACTTCTAAAGCCTTCGGTGGTAAATGTGAGATGATGAGGCACTTTGTTTTTAAAGATAAAGCATGGAAAACAAAATATTGCATCCTTTGATGGAGAGTACTCTAGCCAAGGAAATTGATCAAACCAAGTGTATTGAAATCGACGATACTGTCTCCCTGATTCAGTCCTTGGATACTCTGCTAACTTAGGTTGATATGGACCCATTTTCATATAAGCTCTTCTAATTTCATCTTGTTGATTAATAGGATGTTTCCACACTGGAATTCGTAACCCAGGATCTCATTCAAGAGTATTAACATCAGTTTCAACTCTTTGAGATTTGAAAGGGGGTTGTTCACTACGATTTGAGACATTAACATTGGATGGAGAATGTCCTTTACTGGTTGATGTTTGTTCGTTTGGTTTAAAGAATGAAAAGATAGTTTTTCCTCTCTTGTTTCCTTGATTTTCCATTATAATTTATAACCTATTCAAGTAAAAAGGATTAGGGAAGTCAGGTGCAAGATGAAAAGATAATAATGCTACAATAGAATATTTATGAAATGCAGAATATACAAGGATAAACTAGTGATGCAAACTACTGGGAAATTTGGAGAACTTTGAAATAACCAGCAAATTATTAGTACTAGACTACTAGTGTGTTAGCATCAATCCATTTCTAGAGTATAGTCTACTGTTTACTCCAATAACAATCTACTGTAATGAATGTGAAACATTGAATTCAAAATGAAAAGTCAGGGCTTGTAAATTCTAACCTGATGATTTTACACTCTTACGGCTCTCTGTATAGATTCTTCTTCAAAATCGAAGCTAAAATTATATATTGTTGAGAAGAAAAAAAGCTAAAACCCCAAGTTATTTGGAAGAAATGTGAACCAATTAATTATTTATGTTTAGATAGATTTGCTGTAAAATATAACTAATTAATTAGTGTTGCAAGGGAAGGTGGGTGGCTAATTAATTAGTGTTGCTAGGGAAAGTAAAGTGGGCAGCTAATGGCTGCTAATTAATTTGAGTTGCAAGGAAAAGTGGGACACTAGGTTTGCTGTGTACAAGATAAAAGGGAAAGTGGGTTATTAAGTTTTTTTTACCTGGGCTACAACCCTCCTTAGCCTTGTAAAAGGCTTCGCCCCTGGTAGCAACGATGGACTATAACAAAAACAGACAATCCCTTACCCATGACCTTCATTAGCATCGAAGAAGATATCCTTTCTCACAAAGTAGGTGACATTAATAAAATCTGAGTGGAAGTTTGGTGTTTTTTGGTTTTGAATTTATTTTATTTTTGAATTGATATTATGATTAAAATAGTATTGATAAAAATAGTTTATTTGTATCTTACACAATATTTTCTTTGTTAGTTTTTAATAATTTGTTAATGATCCGAAGATAATTTTGAAATTAATTTTGATTTTTTGATTTTTTTCTATCCTTATATATTTAATATTTGGAATTGTGACTTATCCGCGAGGTGTTTTTTGGTATTAAACAAATAGGTTCCCTTCCAAAAAAACAAAAAGAAATTTATTTTAAAAATAAAATTTTATTTTAATTTGTATATAGCAAAGTCTCTAAAAAAAATAGATTAGATCTGCATATTTTAGCATACTAAAACAAATCACGAAAACTAGTCCTTTTGTTTTGTACATGTATTTTTGAATTTAGTAACTAGTTTATTAAAACTATGAAAACTTGGTCTACATTTTAAAAATACTAAAAAATTATTTTGTTTGCCCTAATATTAAAGATTATGAACTTATACGCAAAATATATTCCCGATATTGAATAAAAAGATAGTTCATTTTATTTGTATGTTTTGACTTTAGAATGACTAGGTTTTAACGGATAAGATAAGGATCTTCTTATCAAGGAGGATTTTTCTTAAACCATATACAGACCAACAACTAGAGAGCACAACAATACCATAGTTTATATCCGACAAATAAATAATGCAGCTTACCTTAGGTAAAGTGTACTAGAGGTGATACGTCCTCTTTATACACAATCAGTCCCCTTATACAGACTCTAAGACTAATTAGAGTTTCAAGTGACCAAAATATTAGGTGGTGAATTTCATTCCCTCTTTTCACTGATAAAATACAAGAATTCCTTGTCTTTTCCTGCCACACCATTCTCGACCATCTCGACCCTGAAAGATGATCGTCGTGATGCCGCACACGTGTGACAGAATGGTACTCCACTGGGGACTTCCCATGGACTGAGCTTTGTTTTTTATATGATTGTTGTGTTTTATTGTTTGGTTTGTGTGTTTATTTTTAACTGAATTTCTTTTTATTATTTGCATATACACTTTAATTTTTGTATATTTTGTTCATGCATTATATAATATTGCCTTATGCATCATATGTCTTAATTTTTTCAAGCACACACAAAGTTCTAGGTTAGGTGGGGGATTAAGGATATGCCCTATAACTATCAGTCAGGGTTTAAATGCGTGAAACACCCAACTCATATTTGAGTGTCTGCTTGGTAATGGTAGAGATATGTGCTTTAACCATTCCTCGCAATGCTCCCATACTATCTTTACAAAGATTGTCATTGGGCAGATTTGAGACCTTTTTAAGACTAGGTAGAAAACCTACCCATACTCACTTATGAATAGAACATGTCTTTAGGTTGTATATATTACCTGTATTTTTCATCAAGGCAAGCCCTTCTTGAAGCATTTTGAGCTTAGGACTTATGGGTGACACAATAGCCGCCACTCAAGAAATTTTTGTTGTAGAGTTTGGGTAAGAATCAAAATTTTTGTTCATCATATAAGACTTATGACCATATGTCACTCTTTGAAGGGCAAGGTCATCATATAAAAACATTCTCATGCATTTAACATGAATGCTCACAAGTTGAAATGTAGGTCCCCAACTTAAGGTCCACTACACTTGACTAGGAGAGGATGGAAAATAAAGAAAGAGCTCAAATAAAGACTTATTATCAAAAGGAAATTAAGAGCATCTAAGGTGAAGTAGCTAGACTCACAAATGTACTTGAACAAGAGCTAAGTTTCAAGAATGGAAAGGAAACATCTGCACAGCCTCTCGTGGAAGCACCATTAGACTACGTCCCTAACACATCTCGCAACATTAGGAAAAACTCAGTAACTAAGCAGCATTTTGTTCCTTTCCCCCCTATCCATCCAACTCAAGCTCAAGTCACCGTGGAAGGACTTTCTGACGATAGGTCTACCGATCCTATGAACCATGATAAGTTGTCTGCTCTGGAAGAGAGATTGAGAGCGATTGAAGGGAATTATTGGTTTGACCATATATGAGCAGCTGTGATATGTTTGGTGCCAAACATTGTAGTGCTAAAGGAATTTAGAGTGTCTGACTTCATCAAGTACATTGGGTTAGAATGTTCGAACACCCATATCGATCATACTACAACAAGATGGTTGAAGTAAACCACAATGATAAGATACTGATCTATTTTTTCCATGATAGTCTCACAAGATTCAACTTGAGCTAGTACAAGAGACTAGACAATACCGGGATCAAGAAATGAAAAGACTTGGCAGATGCCTTCTTGAAGTAGTATAAATTTAATCTAGAAACTGCTCTTAACAGAACCAGCCTGATGCTATGAAGGGAAACTAAGAGTGTGACGACATATGTGCAAAGATGACGAGATAAGGTAGCACATGTCCAACCACTATTAATAGAAACAGAAATGGAGATGTTGTTCGCCAACACCTTTCAATCTCTTTATTATGAGTATCTGATGGGAAGCTCAACTCAATATTTTTACGATACTGTAAGGATTGTCAAAAGAATTTGAGTAAGCTATTGATATGGGAAAAATTAGAGGTTCTACCATGGGTTCCAGACAATGACAAAAGATGAATCAAAAGATGGCTCTCAGGTGGAAAATCTTAGTTGTGTGGCGTAACCAAGTCTTGTTGTAGCATTAACTGCTTAAACGCCTTTGTCAAAGATTGACACAACTCTGCCACTCGAGTTTGGCTACCAGCATTTGTTAGACTTTGAACTTATTGCTCCGACTCCATCAAATCCCATATAACTACCGTTTCCTAAGTGGTATAATCTAGATGAGAGATGCGAGCAAGGGACATATTGAGTTTATGAAGAATGGTGGTACCTACCATATAGACACCTCTATTTTCAGTAATGACCAATAGCTTGCAAAATACTGACAAGGCATAGATAATGTCATAACCCAATTTTTGACCCTTTTATTTTAATTATTATTATTACTATTATTTTATTTACTGAAAAATGATGATGAAAAAACAAATAAAAAATGAAATAAATGAAGAATGAATTAAAATTTGGGTTAAGGGCAACATGTTTGGAAGTTTAGAGATTAATTAAAATTTTGACTAGTTTAATTAATCAAATCAAGGGTTTAATTGGAGAATTGATAAGTTTTTAGACTTGATTGAACTTGGAATTAATTTAATTAATAAAATCATGGACTTAATTGAAGAAATATCAAAGTTTAGGGTTTAATTGGGGTCAAAATTGCAAAAATTAAAATCCAAGGACTAGCTTGAAAATGGCGCGGAAATGCAAGGATCCAATTACATTTTAACTAGGGGCTTGATTGCAAAATTACAAGACTTCCAAGGACCAAATTGAAAGCAGCCTTTGGAATTGGAAAACGGAGCCGTTTTGGCGACTGTTCGTCGTTTTCTTCCTCTGCAACGGCTCTGCCATTAAAGGCAGAGACGTTTCTCCATTGAATGCAGCGCCCCATGGCCATTACTGCCAGCCGTTACAGCGCCGATCGATCTCTAGCTCTATAAAAATCCGGGTAAAGGCAACCTCGCGTGGAGGAACGAGAACCAGAGAAAGCTTGGGTCCAGCCAACCCGCAGCACCAGGACCCTTACCATCATAGTCTTCGTCCAGAGCAGGGGGAATTCGAAAGCACACACCAAAAGCTTTCTTCCCAAACACAATCTCAAAAAAAAAAAAACATAGAGGAAAGCGAACAGGGGAGAGAGTACAGAAATCAGGCAGACAAAACCAAAAACAGAGGAAGAAGAAGCAACAGAAGAGAAAGGGAATAACCAGCCACCGTGCCTTCATCTTTGGCGTCGTCCTCCACTGCACAGCTAAGTTTCCATTCTTTGCATTCAATAAAATGTTTGAATACAGTGTGAAGGTAATTTAATTACCTTCACACTGTTCATACACGTGTGAATTTACTTCATGCGTGCTTCTTCTTCTTTTGCCTAACCGAGTCACTGGCTTGGGCCAATGACATGGCCGGGTTGGCTGGGTCAAGCCCAACCCACATGGGCTGAGTTGGACCCAGCTCCGAAAATAAAAATAAAAAATGAAGAAATAGAAATTGTGCATGTCTTAGAAAACAAAAAATAAATAAATGTATTTTACCAATTTATTTACTGATGTCAGAATAAGAAATAAAAACATATATACTGATTATTATTTTTTGCTATGAATTTTTACCAACACCAGAGTTGGAATTATTCGTAATTGAGTAATTACCAACGCTAGAGTTGGAATTACCCGGAATGGAATATTTACCAACACAAGCGTTGGAAGTATCTATAATTAAAAATTCACTGACGTCAGAGTGGAATATTACCAGTGAATTGTCATAACATAAATAAACAAAAATTTTAGCAATTTAAGACAAGATTAGCAATGCAGCTTATCTCAGGTAAGGTGCATTAGGGGTGCTAATACCTTCCCTAGCCACAACCAGTCCCGCACCATAAAATCTCTGCTGACCAGTCAGGGTTTCTAGTGACCATAATACTAGGTGGCGACTCCTTAAACAAGACCTTTTTCCCACCGAAGAACAAGATGTTAGATATCTGTTCTTTTCATTGATGAATTTTTAAGGCCGTCGTGATGTCGGGTGCGATAGATAATATGCAGTTACCTAGAGAATGAGCATTGTATTTTGCTTTTATATGCTTTCATATATCGTGAGTGCATCATATACTTTCAATGAATTGTGCTGTTTTTTTTTGTCTTATTATTGTCTTGAAATAAAGAGATATTTCTTTCAAATGGTATTTTGACAAAATATCTTGATCAAACTCCAACATGCAAAATTAAGGCTAATCAATCCTGAAAGATTGAAAGTGTTTTGATTGCAGAAATAACTCGATGTTCATTAAAATGACATGATAAACAATATAAGGTGACCCAATAAATTTTGAACTCACACATGAAATTGAACCACACATCATGTAGCTAAGTTTTAGCAATATGCATAATGACATGTAGTTGATTTGGTAGTTATAGACTCATGAATTATGACTCCTTGCAAGTCCAAATCATTACATTGGATGAGGTCAAAATTTATTGTTTCTAACCGACCCTGCTTGAAATGAGAAAATGTCATCTTTGTTTATTCCCTTAACTATTCTTAAAATATTTATTCATTGCAATCCTTATTTGAGCCTGGTGGAATATTTCATTCAGAAAAGAAACCTTGACATTGATCACACCCTATACTAGAGGTAAGTGAATGATTTTTTTTGTTAGAAAGATGAAAGCAATGTTAGAATTAATGGTAAAAAAAATGCTAAGAATGGAAGCCCAATGATTGAGAAAAGGGCTAAAAGTGAAAAAAACCCTAGACTAAGGGGCATCCAAGAAAACTTTGAGGAAGGCTGTATGAAAGCCAAAAAGTGAAAATTGCCTACACCTTAAAGGAAAGTCAAGGTTAGAGGTAGGAAAATGTCTATCAAGCTTAGAAGGGGCAAACAAGGTTATTAATTGAGAAAAAAGCACAAAAAATATCTAAAGTCGATACAAGAAATTAATTGAACTATAAACATGTCTTTTGGTATCTATAATAAAACCTCTTGTGTCTTCAAATGATTAGATTGGTTATTTCATAAGTACTTAAACATGCCTTTGTATTAAGGTTTTATATCATCATATTGCACTTAAAGTATCATTAATTTTTTTTAACTTAAGCATGTTTTATAATAACAAGTCTGATAATATAAAATATCTTTAATTTAAGGTAAATGCTCATTTTAAATGCAGGTTTGCAAAATAGGTATATTTCACAATTCAGATGATTGATTGATGAGTTTAACTACTAAAATTGGGAAGATAAAGAAATAGCTAAGCTTAGAGAGGAAATTCTAGTTGAGCTGGTTCAATTCAAACAGGAACACCATTTAGTTTTTTGTCATAACTAGAGTTGTAGACCTTGGATTTAAGTTTGGTTTATCTTGATGGAAAGCTAAGACATAGACCTAAAACATTCATGAAGAGTTTAAGATCCAATATTGTCGTTTTCAAGATCAAATCTTAGCAATAAAAGAGAAGTCTAAATTTGTCTTGCAGCCCAAACACTATTCAGTGTTCAGCCTATACCTCAAGTTCTAAAAGTCAAACATAGCTCATTCTTTTTTTTTTTCCTGGAATGTTAAGATAAATACCCATAACTTTCATGAATAGCATTTTCTCAAATTATGATGTTATCAATGATTTTTTATCCAGCCACCAAATCAGCCACTAAGTTAATGGTTAGCCACTAAGTTAATGGTTAGCCACCAAGTCAATGGTTGGCCACCAAATCAATAGTTAGTCACCAAATCAATAGCTATAAATTTTAGCCTATAAAAGGAGGCATTTTTCATACATTTAAGTATCTTATTTTTCAGATGAAGATCTTGCTCTTTCTTTCTTTCCTTCTTTCTTTGTATTTTTGTAATGTTCAAGTTTTATTCCATGTTATATTCTCATTAATCTCTTGTTTATGCTTATCATTTCCCTTACTATACTTAGTTAATTTATATCATAACTTTGTTCTTATCTCGTTTATTTATGTTTTTCTTCTTCATTATATTTAACTAAGTTTATTTTATTAAGGTGAAAAGGTTACACTAATGATGTTAGAATAAGTATAGTATAAATTCAACATGAACTTTAATGTTTATATTCAAGAAAGTTTGTTATTAACATGTTTTATAATTGTTATCTTACTCATTCTTAATACCCTGTTTGTTAAGTGGTGAATCTAGATTTGTGTTTTACAACCCTTGGTACAACAAATACTTGATTTTTTCATAGCCTACTGTATGAATAATCGACACATATGCTATGAAAGGAACTTAATTTGTTGTTGATATAAGCTATCACTATGAATAACTGACAAAATTTACAAGTATTGACATTACTCAAATAAGATAATTAATATGATCATGTTAATAATTTATAATGAGTTATTAATGATAAATCATCCGATTGGAACCTCCTTTATGTGTGGTTTCCAGTTGAGTAATAAAAAAAGTTCAAACTACTCTTATTTGAAATACCATTAGTGGATCCTCTAACCTTGATAATTGTTTCATCCTTGTTTAGTCCTTACATCAATATCACATCTCAAAATTCTCTTTAACTTTTTTTCTTTTATTGTTTGTGTTTTATAGTGAATCTCCTTGTGGATCGACCCCGGTCTTGCCGGGTTATTTATTACTTTGACATTCTTGTACCTGAGACAAGAAATAAATCATTTAAGCGTGTCATTATCCATCAAAGGAAAAGGTGGATTTACCTTATAGCCCCTATTAAAAGAATTTTGATCTTTTAGGAGAACACAGTTATATGTCATTCTTTTATAAAAATAATGAAATAGAAATAAGAAAATGACGAGGCTAATGATTGACAAAGAATCTTGACCTTTCATTTGAATTGAAATTTGAGATAAAAGAGTATCATGAAGATAAATTATGGGTAATGAGCTTTAATATTCTCTTTAAGCTTGAGATTGATAATGAAATGAGTGGCATGGTTATATGCCAATGTTTGACCTTGGTAGATAACACTGAAAGTTTTTGACAGATCAAAAATCATGTTAAGAGTGAGGCATGGTTATTTTTTTATTATGATGGAGTTTCCTGTCCAGTTTTAGAAAATAAGACTTATTGATGAAATATATGACATGGTTATATGTCATTTCCTCTACAAAAACAACAAGAAAAAAAGAGTTAATTAATAATTGATGTTTATTTTAGGTTTTTGAAATCCTTAAACACCTTTTGAGCCTATGAATTTCCCTTTCTTGCATAACCATGAACCATAGCCTGCATTACGTGCTTTTAAAAGCTCTTTTTAATCAAGCAAGTGTTTTAGGCCGATAAATGGCGCTAACAAATATATAAAGAGTTTTTTTCCATATGGGTTGTGGCTTCATGACCTAAGCTACTAGTTATTATGCATACTGATAAAATTGTTACTAAAAAAAGACAAATTTTCAACGAAACCTCAAGTCTTTACTCAAAACCTCATATTATTGAAAGCCGCAAAAGGTCACCTTGTCATGTAATATGAAATGACATATCTAAAATCAAAGATTAAAATTGACACAATGAACCATAAAAAAACTATTTTAATCTTACAATGGGTTAATTGTTGTTTTCAAAATATAAGATAATCAAAGGACTACATGTATTGAATGACGTGTGTTGGATTTTTGACCAAAGAAACTTGATTTTTAAAAACACTTTAAAAAAACTAACATTTCTCTGATTTCATTTCAAAAAATTAGACTTGAATAGGCATGATCCTTGAAATTTGCAATTTGATTCCACAATAAGGAAGATTTTAATATAAAAAAAAACATTGACCGAGTTTGCAAAATCCTTACATAAATGACATTAATACTTCTTGATCATCATTGAAAAGTTGAACAGCCGGGGGCAATACAGTGGATCCTATGAGGAAAAACAAGCACATTTAGATCATCTGAGGGTAATGTTGCTTAAAGACAACCTATGATTTAATGAACTCCAGCAACAATTGAGAGTAACACTACACTTGAGGTGTAACAACCCGGCTTTTCAAGCCCAAAACAACAGTAAATTTTTTTTTTATATATATACCTGACACACATGGTGCCGGTAATCAGCGAACCTGATCCCTCACATCATCAAAATACAATCCATACAATCAACATTTCATTTAAAAGTGAATCTTACATAAACACATAATATTATGGTTACATGATTAGAAGTTCATATTAAAAATATACATACATAGACATGAGTTTGCATTCCTATCCTACTAATAGCCATTACAAATTTAAACAAAAGGATCTAATAAAAGTTATACATTCAGTACATTGATTCATACAAAATACATTGTGATTTAGAATGCATCTACATGATTCCTTGCAAAAGTAGGTTCCCGTGTATTGAGTTTCCTAGACATCTCGTTGGTGTGATGTCCCTGCTGCAGTACAAAACACTTAAGAGAATGCAATTACTTAATAATAATAATAATGGTAACTAAACGGTCTGGCAGTCAAATGAAGCATTAACATTTATAATTTCTTCATGTAATTGGTATAAACAGCTTGTAATACATATAGATGCACCAATTTTTGCAATCAACCATAATCTTAAACCCGGCTATCCTCTTAAGGCATCATTTGCTGAGGTTAACCGTTCACTCACCCCAGTCATCCACTTCGGAAGCCATTAGCCAAAGCTAATCAACAGTTCATCCCGGTCATCCATTCGGATGCCATTAGCCGAAGCTAATCAGTCGTTCGTCCCGGCCATCCATTCGGATGCCATTAGCCGAAGCTAATCAATCATTCATCCCGGTCATCCGTTCGGATGCCATTAGCTGAAGCTAATTAACCATTTGTCAACATTTAAGCGGTCGACAATCTAATATATGTTTTAACGCAATATGGTAATATTCATGATAAAGTATTTCATTATTCAACGTATGAAAAAGAAAGGTGCAAGTCACCTACCTGCTCCACCTGTGGGTTGTTCTTGTCTTGACGATGATCCAATCCCGACCGCACCACCTAAGACATCAATGGTCACAAATCAGTACATTTGTATTTTTGAATCACATTCGTCACCACACTTATTTCAAGAGTTCATATGTTCACATTCAAGTGTTCCACATTTTACACCATCATACCATGAAATTGTTACTAGCATTTAAGTCATTTCTGCCTAGGAGGCTTATTGTAGAAATCGGCAGCGAGAACTGGTTCACTGCAGGCTGCCCAATTCGACAGCGAGAACTGGTTCGCTGCAGGCTGCCCAATTCGGCAGCGAGAACTGTGTCGCTGTCGACAGCCAGTTCGGCAACGAAAACTGTTTCGCTGCTGGCGCCACAAATTTAGCAGTAAATGCTAACTCGTAGCAGACAACTCAGTTTCGGCAGCGAATCATAATTTCGCTGCAGGCAACTCAACTTCGGCAGCGATTTGCTGCAGACAACTCCACTTTGGCAGCGAATCACAAGTTCGCTGCAGAACACCACTCGGCAGCGAATTGTTAATTCGCTGCAGACGACACAGTTTCGGCAGCGAATCACAATTCGCTGCAGAAGACTCAGTTTTGGCAGCGAATCACAAATTTGCTGCAGACAACTCAGTTTCAGTAGCGAATGCTAATTCACTGCAGAAGACTTAGTTTCGGCAGCGAATCACAAATTCGCTACAGACAAATCAGTTTCGGCAGCGAATCACAATTTCGCTGCACAACACACAATTCGGCAGCGAATGCTAATTCGCTGCAGAAGACTCAGTTTCGGCAGTGAATCACAAATTCGCTGCAGACAACTCAGTTTCAGCGGCGAATGCTAATTCGCTGCAGCCAACACAGTTTCGGCAGCGAATCACAGTTTCGCTGCACAACACACAATTCGGCAGCGAATGCTAATTCGCTGCAGTCGACACAGTTTCGGTAGCGAATCACAGTTTCGCTGCACAACACACAATTCGGCAGCGAATGCTCATTCGCTGCAGCTGACACAGTTTCAGCAGCGAATCACAAATTCGCTGCAGACAACTCAGTTTCAGCAGCGAATGCTAATTCGATGCAACCGGCATAGTTTCGACAGTGAATCACAGTTTCGCTGCATAACACACAATTCGGCAGCGAATGCTAATTCGCTGCAGCCGACATAGTTTCGGCAGCGAATCACAGTTTCGCTGCATAACACACAATTCGGCAGCGAATGCTAATTCGCTGCAGAAGACTCAGTTTCGGCAGCGAATGCTAATTCGCTGCAGCCTACACAGTTTCGGCAGCGAATCACAGTTTCGCTGCACAACACACAATGCGGCAGCGAATCATAAATTCGTTGCAGAAGACTCAATTTCAGCAGCGAATCATAAATTCACTGTAGACAACTCAGTTTCGGCAGCGAATGCTAATTCGCTGCAGCCGACACAGTTTCGGCAGCGAATCACAATTTCGCTGCACAACACACAATTTGGCAGCGAATGCTAATTCGCTGCAGAAGACTCAGTTTCAGCAGCGAATCACAAATTCACTGCAGACAACTCAGTTTCAGCGGTGAATGCTAATTCGCTGCAGCCGACACAGTTTCGGCAGCGAATCACAATTTCGCTGCACAACACATAATTTGGCAGTGAATGCTAATTCGCTGCAGAAGACTCAGTTTCAGCAGCGAATCACAAATTTGCTGCAGACAACTCAGTTTCGGCGGCGAATGCTAATTCGTTGCAGCTGACGCAGTTTCGGCAGCGAATCACAATTTCGCTGCACAACACACATTTTGGCATGAACACACACCACATATGCTGTAACAACCCCTGCATATACACTGTCACTAAGTTCCACCAGAACACACACATTGAAACCATAAATTTCTGCACATAATCCTTCAACAAAATCCCAGCAGAACACACACATTGAAAACCATCAATTACAGCATATAATCTTTCAATAAATTCCAGCAGAACACACACATTGAAACCATCAATTTCAGCACATAATCCTTCAACAAATCCCAGCAGAACACACACATGCATGCTGGCCAACCCCATAGTTAAAGTCAGCCCTCTACCATGATTTGTTATTTCCACTTTATTCATTTTTCTTTGTTAGATGGTCTGAAATTGGCTTCATTTCATTTCTATTTCCTTGTCCTCCTAGTTAATTTCAGGTTCCTTCATAGCTAGCTTAGGTCTTAGGTCAATTTTCTTAGGGTTTTCTTCTTCATTTCCATTTCTGGTCCTAAGGAGAAGAGAAAGGGAGTTTCATGACCCATACCTTTCGAATCTAACTAAGTTTGAGGAAGGTTTGACACTATTCTTTCTCTTCTCCTGCTGGTTCTCTTCCTTCTTCTTCCTCTCACGTTTTCCAACCCTCTTTTTCCTTTCCGTCTAGGCAGCTGTCCAATCTTCCCTCAAGGTCTCATCTTTCCCTCACACGTTCACAAAGCACTCTCTACTAGTTTGGTTTAGGTTTCTATTGTGAAAGAGGAAGGGAAGAACGACATGCAGCTGCTGTTTGGGAAGAGGATGGATCATCCTCTCTCTCCTCCTTGTATTTATACTCCCCATCAAATGAGGTGGGTTGTTTGGGGTTGGTTTAGATATGTTCTTATCCTTGTTTTGGTCTATCTAAAACTGGTTTTACCCCTCCCTCCCAGCTCCTTAAATTAATTTTTTTAAAAAAAACAAAAACTGCGTCGCTGCCGATGCAGAAATCGACAGCGAAAACTGCGTCGTTGCCGATCCTGAAATCGGCAGCCAAAACTGCATTGCTGCCGATCCAGAAATCGGCAGCGAAAACTGCTTCGCTGTAGATACAGAAATCAGCAACCAAAACTGCGTCGCTGCCGATCAGGAAATCGGTAGCGAAAACTGCTTCGCTGCCGATGTAGAAATCGGCAGCGAAAACTGCGTCGCTGCAGATGCAGAAATTGGCAGCAAACTGCGTCGCTGCCGATGCAGAAATTGGCTGCGAAAATTGCTTCGCTGCAGATGCAGAAATTGGCAGCGAAAACTGAGTCATCAATTCATATATATATATATATATATATATATATTTTCTCTTGAGTGTTTACAAGCCTAGTCACATGGGCCAAGCTGGACCTAGCCCCCGAAAAAAAAACAAAAAAAATGCTTTGTTTTCATGCATACGACCAATATCCTCAAAATATTTTGAACATTTCTTTTTTCTGAAAAATAAATATTTGAAGTTTCAAAATGTGTTTTGGCATTGTATTTCTTAAACACAAAAATTATTTCCTTGCATTTTGGATTCTATAACAGGTTTGTAAATTCCAAAGGGTATTGGCTAATATTCCAAAAATATAAAAATCTTATTTTTAGGGAATTTGTCTTTATTCTCTATTAGTTTCCTAATTTGCTTTATTTGATTGTAAATCATTCAAGATTATATCCTAGACTAGTGTAATGAGTCCTTTCCTAAATAGAGCTATATATAGGCTATATATAAGGGTTTTGACTAGTGTTAATCTCCAGTCCATCGAACATTGCCAAATAGGAGTTCACAAAATCTAAGGGTTTTATTTAAAAAACTCCTAACGATCAAAAAGAGGAAGGCTTTCTTTTGTTTTCAAAGGTAGAAAGGCAAAGGCTTTTTCCATCTGTCTGTACTTCATCTTTTGTAGTCAAGACAAGTGAGATCTGCAGGTATAAGTCTCAGTTTTCCCATTCCTTGCCGCATTTAAGTCTTTTGTTTTGATGTTTTAAAAACCTGTTTTGTCCTTTGCTTTGCACATTCGGTTTCTATTTTTGACATTACAATGAATGCTTGTCTACTGTTCCTTCCGTGGCTTTGAGCTTAGAAGGGTGTTTATGTTAGAGTTTGCAGTTTCTTTTTTTTCTCTGATTCATGAGGAACAATGGGTCTCGTAGGTCTTCATTATCAGTTCACTCCCTTGTTCGGGCGCTTTCCCTGTCTTATAATCTTGTATGGGGTAGCTTTGCTCCTAAATGGAGCTTTACCTAGAGGAGAAAGTGAAATACGAGGGAAGTCCCTTTGCATTTGAAGTAATCTTTTGGGAAGGTTCAGAGGGTCATGTTTTCATCTCCGCTCTTTGAAGATGAAATAATTGGCCATGTTGTTTTGCTTTTGGTCTGTGATATATGTGTTATAAAAGCATGCTCTTCAAGTTCGTTCCTTTTGTATGAAACTAGTATGGCAATTTTCCCAGGTTGGTAAAAAAGGATAGGTCATGAGTCACGGACACTGCATTAGAATTTTGAGTTCAAACTTTGGTTTCAGAACTTTGGCTCCTTTGTGCATACGGATGTGTTTCTTTTCCGGTTATAGAATTTTAAGTTGAGTTGGTTTTGAAAGGTTTTTTTTTTATGAGTTGTTTTAAACTTCTTGTAAATCTTATAATACACACACACACACACACACACGATGGCTTGCTACCTTTATTTGTGATGTTTGCATTTAATTGTGATACTTGTGTTTTCACCAAATATAAAAAAGTTTTTGCATGTTGTATACAGCCAATACCTTTTTATTTGTTGTTTTTCTTACAAAAATCTATTTTTAGTGTATATTTAAATAAAAATAGATTCTAAAGAACAAAGTTATCAAACCTAGTCAAACTCATGACTTAGGTCATAGATAGGTTAAGTTAGTCCAAGTTGATTCGGGTCAATTC
>Ga0307517_10007453_pt1 | contig 15934 bp, 8 predicted proteins | sample 23_EM_MG_FD_194515 | JGI IMG/M metagenome (GOLD analysis project Ga0307517, IMG submission 194515) | Populus trichocarpa ectomycorrhiza microbial communities from riparian zone in the Pacific Northwest, United States - 23_EM | ecosystem: Host-associated > Plants > Roots > Unclassified | place... | reverse complement strand
GAGTGGTTTTGTATTGCTTGCTTTAATAGTAGGGTCTTATGTTTTCTTGTATTTCTTTCTTGTAATTAGGCTGATGCCTAGGCTATAATCTATGTAGCTAAAGCTCTGCCCACACTGATCAGCTTTTCTCTCATTATTATATATCTATTCTCGATTTCAACAAAAAAAAAAACAAAAAACAAAAAAGAAAAAAGATGCACCCGGACGTAAGGATGCATATTGTCTTGAATGTTTGAAGAACAAGAAAACTGTCTCTATTCAGGATTTAAGGCAAATGCTGATTTTGTTTCTTCAAATGATCTGTTGAACTTGAATCTAAGATTATGTGCCTGCATTAATTGATCAATCTAGAATTAAAAAGGAAACGCAAAATGCAATCATGTTTGCAAAATGCTACTGTGGAATGTCAATTTCCTTCAGTAGCAGCTAAAACTATCACTTCGAAAATTTCCAGGCTCTGCGTCTGCTTTCTTTGACATGTTTAATTTGTTCACACATCTGCATGCATGCAACTATAATTATCTTGGATGTTTTATCTCATTTTACTAGATATTGAACTTTTATATCACACACAAACCACCCTGAGTTGTTTGTGTGATGTCACGGATAGCAAGTTGAAGCAACGCAAGAAGCGTAAGTGTATGGCAAACAAATCTTTGTTTTGCAAAATTTTAAATAACAGTTTGAACTGACGTTCTGAATTGACCTTGCCTTTTTTGCACTTTGCATGAATCTCATGAACTTTTTAATATGCGGTTGGTACAACAGTTGAGAAATAATACCAAGAACTGTTACGTGATCCAAAAATATTTGAAGAGGATTCTAGTGTTGCTATTTGCATTTCTTAATGGAAATTGAAGAGATTTGATCACCAAATCTTTGTTTAGCTCTCATTTTTTTAAAACCAAATGACTGGAGAATACTTTTGTTTCAAGAATTCTGCAGTGGGTTTTCATGTCAGTAAGTCGACGGAAAAGAAATCCACTAATTCAGCATGAATCATGAATTGTATTTAATGTTCTTTTCAGGATATGGTAACTAGTACTTGTTGTCACCCAATAGTTGAACAAGTGGGCACTCCTATATATGGTTTCCTCCACCATACATGGTTAAATAAGAAAGTGGTGACGCCACACTTGAATTGTGATGATACTTCCGTTGAAGGAGTAGCTAGTAGTGTTCAATGTGGAAGAGAGACTCACATGTCAGAAAGAGATTTGTTGAGTTCTTTTGACAATAAACATGATTTCTACACACACTCACACAATTAATTTAATAAGATTCTAGTAATTATTTCTAGGAGTTTTGTAATTATTTCTTTTATATGCCTTTCAATTAATAAAAGAAGTAATATACTAGAAACCTTTCCTTAATACCCTATTGTTCTCTGTTGTTTTCTCTACTGGCTATACTATGATCATTTCTCTTTTTGGTATCAGAGCAGAATAGAGGATTAACTATGTTCCATCAATAGTATGCCTTATTCTCCATGAAGAAAAAGTTTAAGAACTGGATATATAAAATACACTCAGTCACCGGTCACTAGCCATAAAAAAGGCTAGAGCCATATCCAAGTCTCCATAAAACCTCGCCATACAAAGCCAACCATTCTCATAGCTCTACGCCAAGAAACTCTAGGCCATACAACCACTCCCATGTTACAGATATGCATTCCCTTCACCTTCATTATACTCTTTTGTTTCTACATTATTTGTTTATTACATGTTACTGAATTAAATATCAGAGAGTTTCTCTATTTCTCAGGGGACTTGTTTTCCAAATGAACGTTTAGCCACTAGGTCCAACCCATGAACTAGAGACCAACCCAGTTATATCACTATCCAAGGATGCAGCCATGGAAATACCTATTTTTTTTCTGAAATGTTTTCAATACTTCATCAAATCTAAACCTGCTTGAATTGTTTATTTTAGTCTTACTAGATGCTTAGACAATTTTGGTGCAAACAAGGTTTAGCTACCCATCATTTCGCTCTTGATCTTTGGATTGTCATGGAATACAAGCGACAACAATGTTGACAAAGTAATTAACAGCAATGAGATATACCATAATCATTCATAAAAGTTAACTTCAATCTTCATTAAAAAAAAGGTTAACTTCAATTTTGTCTATCGTCAATCGCAAATCTGTATGTACATGTATACTTGCATATATAGCATTGTTTCCTCGTATTAGTTTTGCAGTGGGGTCCAACCTATCTAGAGAGAAATCTTGGGCATGATTTGAAGGAGTTGAAATTAGTTATTTTCGTGTGCTAAACCAAGTCAACTAAATTTTCTTGCAATTTCTTTTAGCTTTCCTAGTCGTGATTAGGTGACCCACGAGAATCGGTCTGCACAAGTTACTCTTGCAACGGGTAATACCAGTCCCCACCTTCCTGGCAAACAATTTGGTCTTGCGCTCATAGATTGCTCTCGTCTGCTATCTACAAAAATTCAAAATAGATCAGGGAAGAGAAATAATGGTTACAATGTGTAAAAAATATGTGCCCTGATCCAGGCATGGTGTCTTTTGTGCGAGAAATTGGCTTGTAATTAGTAGATCGCCAAGGAGTTTGAGTTAGATGTGTTTGGTTGTAAACCCATCGAAGCAAGAAAATCAGTTTGTTTAGCATACTATCAGAAGGAAAGAAAAAGAGCGTCTGACATCACACATCCTTCTGTTCAAATTATATGGTCCACCAGACAGGGAGACTTGGTTGAAGGTCCAAAATCCAAAATTTCGTGTTTAAGAGTATATGACAGTTTACTAACTAAGTAAGGTGGAAAATGGGGTTAAAAGCTTATGAGTATGGAAAAGTGACGATGTTTGTCTAATGGGAAAATGGTCAGTCTCAGCAGTTGGCAATTGATATTGACACTGAATTATGCTGACAAATTATATAAGAGTTTAGGTTTGAAAGGAGCTAGCTTAAAGAAATCGGGAGCACCATATATTCTTCAGCAAATAAGAGCTAAAGTTCTATCCAATTTCAGAAGTACCCTGGATCTAGATGGCCGCCATCACTCGGCTTATCCAAGCCACATAGGAGGTATTGCCCCCAAGAATTTGTAAAAGCTTCCTGCTTTCCACCCATTTTAATGCCAAAATACAACCTTGATTTACATGTTATAATAGAAACATTTATGAATAGCATATGAATTCAAATGCCAATTGCAGCAGAGGTTCAATTCAAGGAAGACACCTTGAATTGATTTATTGTTCTTGCTAGAGATGGTGCATAAAAGAAACATCTCAACATAATAATTTAAATTGTCAGGTGAGATTACAAGATATGATTTATATTATTCTCTAATACATTCTCTCTAATGATAATTCTTTATGTTTGAAACTTGTACAGACTCATACTACTTTATACTTAATTTTTATCAAATAAATAAGGATAATGAAATTCGAACTCATGATCACTTGATCATCAAAATTCTGATATTATATTAAAAAATCATCCCAACCTAATAACTTAAGCTATTAATAAAATTTCAAGATATAATTTATATTATTCTCTAATATAATGAACAACATATCTAAGTTGAAATAACAAGATCAGTTGCTTGCCCTTAAGGATTGAAGTAAAACTACCTCTAAAATGATTCAAATAAAAGTCATCCAAGATGCTTCGACTGTATATTGGCGTTCATTAAACTTAGTGCAGGCAGCCAAGATTTTAATTAGTGACTTGTGCTACTGGCCGTATGTACGTAATCATTTGCTTTATTAGTATTTCATATTGAGAACTTGTAAGATTCCTATACAAAGAGAACATGTAATACAGAACAAGGACAAATGCTTGAACAAATGCCATCGAGGCAATTGATCCAAGCGTGTATAGAATGTCTTGTGTGTTACGAAAGGGAAAATTGGTGCAGATTAGGGGGGCGTTTGCTGCACCAACTTCTCTTCCAACGCACGCCGCTGCCCTCTTAGGCCAAATGGGTCACATCCTCCATTACTCTCTTTCTGATCATAATTGTCTTGTCTCTCGCACTGAAGGTTTCATTTCATCTCCTATATTATTGGCAAATTTCTTTACATTTTATGTAACTTCTTTAGATTTTGTAGTTTACCTGCTTTAATCCGACTTGCTTGAGGTGTTACGCATAGGTAATCAGGTATCTATCATCTTTGACCTTTAGTGTTTGTGGCTAGTTGAGTTCACAAGTTTGAGAATTAGGTTTAAGAGTAAATTATAAAATTATATTCTGTGTTTTTTTTTTTTTTATGATTTTGTCAGTTAGTCGTTCAGTTTTTTAAAATCTTAAGTTCATCCTTTAATCAAAGTTGACTGTTTTGTTTTTTTTAAAAAAATTATCCCTTTTACATGCATTTATAATTTTTCTATCGAAGATAAGGTTAGAAGATTTGATTACAATATAATATAAAAAAAATCAATTTTATAATTATAAGAAATCAAGGACCAAGTTACAATCAAATATGAAAATATAGGGACTTATTGTTAGGGTTTTTTTGGTTAAAAAACACAAATGGATTAACTAATCAGTTCATTAAAAACACAAGGATCAAAAAATAATTTACCCTAGGTTTTAATGGTACTAGGGAAAGAGAGTAAGGTTCAGCTTAATATTAAATTCTACAAATTCTACTAAAAAATTATTGAAGGAAAATTCTTGTGAAATGATGCAAGATTCATTTATCTTAGGGACGCAGGAGGTTATGAACACTTAGATAAAAAGTTGTTACAACTAGAACATGTGAAAAAACTAGCAAATATATTTATGAACCATATCAATAGATCCAAACTAAAAAAATAAAATTGGTCATGCCAAATGATATATTTGATGAAAATAATTATAATTTTTAATCTGATTATTGGATCACACTCAAAATATTTTAGGAGATTCTACAAGTCATATTCAATAGGAAGTTAGCTAGCTTCGTTAGATAAGTTCATGAATGCTTTAAGAAAACCTAGAAGATAGTACTTTTTGTTAGTTCTATTATTTTCATATCTAATTTTGGATTTTCAACTTTAATTTTGATTTTTTTAAATTTCTCTTAGTTATATAGGGATTCTAATTTTTTTTTCTTTATAAACATTGGTGATCTTAAACCATAAAGGGTGTTTATCCTTTTTGATTAGCTATACAATTAGAGAATAATTATTTTGTAATAAAATTATAGTTAGGGTTCTTATTTTAAACAATTTTTGTGAAATTGTCTTTAATATTCTTTTATTTCTATTTTGATTAGGTTAAGCTATGTTAGTTGGTACCATAATCAAATGATTCCTAATAATTGTTGTGTGTGCTATTGAATAATCATGGTAATAGGAGGTCATATAATAGAATGTCGTCATGTAGTAGGGGGATGATTTCTAGTGGATGAGGTTTTTGCATAGGAATGAGACATTTATGAGCTAGTGATTAAGGACTTGTAAAAATTCTGAGGGGTAGCTTAACTGGTCAGACCTTAAGCTTGTTTTTTGTCCCCAAGGGGCGTAGCGTGATGGCAAAGGGCTTGAAATCTGCATAGCAGGTCTCGAGTTCGAGTCAGGGCGTGCACCTCTTGTAAGAGCCTAGGACAGCTGGGGTTTTACTCGCTCACCTGGGCCCACAAAGTGCGCTTTCCGGGGGGTGGGGTTTTCTCAAATAAAAAAAAAAGACTTGTAAAGGCATGGTACAAAATTAACTAATTGTTTGGCAAAGAAATACATGAGAGTGCTCACAAATTCATATCTAGTTTTGAAAACCATTTTCTCATGGACTGGACGTGGCTTCCATTTTAGAAACAAGAATAGAGAGCATGCAATCTCTTGATCGAGATGAATATCGTGAAGACTTATATTTTCAAGTACAATTTATTAAGTTTATAGGTACGTTATAGGCCAAGTAGTTTGTTGATTGGTACCATAAAGTTAAGAGAATTTTTAAATTTTAATGAGGTTTCAGAACAAATAAGAGTTAAGTTTATTATTATCAAAATAAAAGGGTGAGCTTCTGTATGGTGGGAAGAGATAAAAAAAAATACTCAAGAGATTCAAGGCAAATCTAAGATTAGTGACTAAGATAAGATGAAGAAAAAAATGAAGGATTACTTCCTTCCCTTCAAGTACACTCAAACCTTATACTAATGACACCACACATTGAGGTAAAGGGTGAGGTTTGTGGATAAGTACACCAATGAGTTCTATTAGTACTTACACAATCAAAGTTAATTATATTAAGAAATAAAGAACAAAGGAAGATAGAATTTCACAAAAAAAAGTTCTTAAACAAGAATCTTAATTGTACTTTTATTACTGAATAATTATTCTCTAATTGTCTGTATGATAAAAAAGGATAGCCACCTTTTAAATAAGTCTAAGACCGACATTTACAAGAAAAAAAATATGAATTCATAAATAGATAGGACAAATAAAACAAAATCTAAAATTAAGGCTAAAATTTTGAAATTAAATAGGAAAATAATAAAATTAACCAAAACAATATTTTCTAGAATTTGTAGAACAAGAACCGTAAAACCTTCTTGCAAAACTTGAATGTAATCCAATAGTCGTATCAAAAGTAATAGTTGTTTCTTTCAAACAGGTCTTTCAATACTCATTTAGGAGAGTGGTAGCTTCCACTTTCTGAAGCTTTTCAAAAGTGTGTTTGTCTTGAAAATACATCAAATTGATGTTATTTTTAGTATTTCTCAATGATTTTGATTTGCTAATGTAAAAAATAAAACGAATCTAAAACAATTATTTTAATGCATTAAAAAAAAAGCAGTTTTGAAAAACACCTTGTACCATAATATCAAACACTCTTTTATGTTCTAATAATCCATGTCAAAGTGTTCAGAACCTCTTGCATAACTGATACAAACCATGTGATCAAGTGGTCATGTAAGCTACATGCAAACGATACAACTCTCGGAAAGCTAAAAAATTAGATTTGAAAGTGTGATACAAAGATTACCTTAAATCTAAGCACCAACACTATTCGAATTTGAAACCCCCACCCAATAAATAGCAATTCACGAATGACAAGTATATGATGATACCACGAAGATTGTTGTTCTTTGATAAGTCAAATTTGTTATCTGTCCTAACAAAGAAAATGTGTTGTAACACGCAAAACACAAGTTTATTTCATAAATCTAAGGCTGAAAACTTAAAACCTAAGTACAATATAAATAACCATATTTATAATAGCTGAAAAACATCCTAAACAATTCTGAAAAAATAAAATAAAAGAGTTATAAATAAAATAGAAAAAATAATCTTAAATCAACAAGGAAACTAATATAAATCACGCATAGTAGCTTCTAGACCCTTATTGTAAGGCCTTCCTGATGTTGGATTGATCTAAAAATTTAATACGAAATAAAACAAGACCTCTAGAAACATCTGGTAACATTTGTTTTACCAAACCTAATTATCATCTTCAAGGTTTGTTTACATGTATCATTTGTAAATATATCCTTACAATTCCCTGGTAAGATTTCCTGGCATAATTTTAGGAATTGTATCGTTTGTGTGTGGGTTGTGTTACCATGTGATTACAAAGTTCTTATAATCACCAAACCTAATTTTTCATTTCTTTTTAGGAAGTTATCATCTTTGTTGTGGGTTGCGTGACCAAAAGTTTTGTATCAATTGGTATCGGAGCTAGGCTTTTTGAACCAGGTTATATCTTTTATCCTCGTGATCACGTGGTTATCAAGTTCACATCTTCAAGATTGAACCAAACCAAATCTAAATTTGACCTTACCTAAATCATATTATTTCCTCTATCTTTAAGATGGTATGTTCTCGAATCACCAATAGGTGTAATAGACAATTCTTTAGCCTCTTGTTGAAGCCTTTAGAGTTCTTTTCATGCCTGTATTTGCCTTCAACAATATTATATGAAAAGTAGTAGCTAATAATAATTTCAAATAAGCACACCTTTCTATCCACTTATGTATATATTTTTGAATGATAACCACTACTACTATTTCTCATTTTTCACCATTAAAACGCTGAACTGAAGCTCTCCATTCTTCATGTTCTTTATTTATTTCTTTATAAACTTTTGCAATTCATTCAACCTCGCACTTTTTATCTAACATCATAGAAGCATTATGATCATAAATATTTGAAACTCGTAACCTCAGTTTCTCTCCCTCACTCATATTGAATTTCCTCTGATCAGCCCTACGTCGAACTCCACCATTTTGTTGTCTCATCAAAATCATCTCATCTTTCAGATCCTTCGTCACCCTAGTCAGTAGCTCAAGTTGTTTGGTGAAAGTTTGCGTCTAGAAGGTGTTATCCGTTTTTGATTTCATGAACTTGTTATTTTCAGACATCTTTGAATCTGCAAAAATTATTAGTAGCAAGAAAAATATACCTCGCAACTCTTGTGTTTCACACAATTCAAGACTTTTCACTCAATTGTTCTCACTACGCCTTTTACCTCTCAGCTCACCTTTTTGCAGGTCTTTCAGAATTGAAAATCAATGTACCAAACTCAATGGATATTATAACTCAATCAAATATATATGAAGTGACTTAAGAATCAATAAGATGCTAAAAACAAGCAAAACAAAACTATAATTACGATTTCACGAGTAGCGAAGTGAATTTGTACGAAATATATATGATAGGAAGAATCAAAATAAAACAGAAGAAAAAATTAATAAAAACACTTATTTGACTACTAAATAATCTAGATATAAAAGAAATAAACTGAATAGGTCAAAACAAATAACAAACACATTTTTGTAACTTGCATGAATCTGACCCGTTACGTCGAGTCATGAAAATGTGATAACCCTATAGAAAGCAAATCAAAATAAATTATGAAGCTCAATTTTCAATAAACTCAATGTTGAAGGATGAAATTGGAAACAAAATCAATTAAAAAGAACAAAAAAAAAGACTCGATTCAACCCGGGTTAACTTGTCAAACTCGTGACCTGAGTCATGAGATCAATATAACCCAATAGAAAGCAAATTAAAGTAAATTATGAAGTCCAATTCCTGATTAATCTTATATTGAAGGATGTATCTAAAACTGTAAAATCAATTATAAAAAAAACATAAAAAAACAACTCGAGTCAACCAAGGTTAACCTATCAAACCTATGACTTTAGCTATGTAATGGGGACAACGTCATAGAAAGTAAGCCAAAACAAATCATCTAGTTTAATTTCTAATCAACCAAATGTTTAGGCATTGAATTGAAGGAAAAGGTCAATTAAAAAAAGAGAGAAAAAAAACTCGAGCCAATCAAGTTAACTGATCAAACTTGCAGTCCAGGTTATGAGATTAGGATAACTTCATAAGAAGTATATTGAAAAGAATTATGAATCTCAATCCCCAATAAATCTAATATTAAATGATGTTATTGAAATTGTAAAAAATAAAACATAGATTAGGAAAAAAAATAAAAAAAAAACAAAGAAAGGGAAAAACACTTTTTAAATGAATAGTATTTTATAAAGAGAGGTACAATAAAATCACCTCCTCTTTTATTTTTATTTTTTTTGTTAATACTAATTTTATTAATATAAAAAAGAATACATGAATACACATAATAAAGCTTTATTCTCACACCAGACCTAAATAAAATAAGAAAATGGAAATTGCTATTTGAGAGAGTATTTGATAACACCAACACATACTTTTCCTGACAATATCGTCATTTCAATAATATGAATGAAAAAAAAAATTATGAAATTTCTGAATTCAAATTTCTTTTATTAATTGGAACTGGTTGTTTATCAATTACAAATATAGATTTGATCCATAATATACCAACAAAAAACTAATATGATCTGAAACTACAAGGGAAAAGAGATGCTCGAATCTTACGCTTTTTTTTTTTGATTTCTTTGAAAGAAAGAAAAGAGGATAGAAGGCACAAACATTATGAGTGAATATAATAGGACTTACTCTTCTAGGGCAATGCAAAACATAATTCCAAAATCGGAATGGTGTTTCGCATTGCCCTAGAATAGTAAGTCCTGTTTCCATAATATGCCTATGATTACGTTCTACTATGCCATTTTGTTTATGAGTGTGAGGATAAATCAAACGATGTTGAATACCAATAGTCTTAAAAAAAGTGGACAGTTTGTGGTATTTACCTCTCCAATCAGTTTGAACAAATTTTATTTTTAATGAAAATTGATGCTCAACGAAAGTCTGGATTTGGTGAAAGACAGAATAAACATCAGACTTGGCAACAAGAGGATAATACCATATATATTTTGTGTATGCATCAACAAAAATAACAAAATAATGATAGCCATCCGAAGAAAAAAGGGCAGCAGGACCCCATACATCACTAAAAATTAATTCAAGTGGAGCAGATGTTTTGTGACCCGTAGGTCCTAAAGACATACGCGATGATTTTTCTAATGGACAACTTTGACATTAAAGATTAAGACATTTGTTGTTACAAATAATCTTATTTTTGGAGACTAAGAATTGAAAAATACGAGAGGTAGGATAACCTAGTCGACGATGCCATAAATCAGCAGAAGTAGAAATATAGGGAGACCAATAGGCTTGAGGAACTAACGTGATAGAAGACTTGGACAAAGCATAGAGAACGTCTTGACTCTGAACTTAGAGAAGGACTTTATTGGTGTGGCGATCCTTGACATAAAACACAAAATGGTGAAATTCAAAATAAACATTGTTATCAAGACAAAATTTTTGAACAGAAAGCAAACGTTTCCTGATGGCAGGAACATGAAGAACATTAGAAAAAGTAAAAGAACGATGAGGTGTATATATTTTTGTATAATCAATATGAGATATGAGGAGTCCTTTACCATCACCAACATGTAAATTATCATTACCAAGATATGGTTCTAAGGCAGCCAAACCTGCAAGGTCAAGAGAAATGTGTTGATTTGCACCGGTGTCTGGAAACTAAGCGGCAGTACCGGTTAAGGAAATATTACGCAGTGCTAGATTTGCACTAGGCTACTGCCCATAGCCCCGATGTTGGATTTAAGGGCAGTGAGGGGTTATATGGCAGAAAGTTTGGCACAATTGGCAACGTGGATTCTGCCCTCTGTTGCGCTGCCAATTGCCCTGCCAATTGCCTTGCCTGCCGCTGTCACCATTGGAGGAGTGAGGGAGGCTGCAGAAATTAGGTCTAGATGCAACAAACCTATGCCCTTTGTTGTTGAACTGGTTGGGACGCCATCCTCCATGAAAATAGTGTCTGCTGCAGCCAAAATTTCCAGGAGACTGGCGGTGAGAAATGAAGGTTGCAGGAAGGGTGTTAGGCGTGGGCAGCAGAGGTGTATTGATGACAGCAGACCCCATGGATGAAAGGGATATTTTATGAAGGAATTCATATGTTAGAAGATGACTATGAATATCAACATACAAGAGAGGCTCTGCTTTGGTTATAAGACTTGTTACTAAGTCCTTAAACTCTTCTTGAAGGTCACGAAACACATATAAGTTGAAATCCTCCAACGATACCGGCCGGCCAGTAGCGACTAATTCATCAAATAAGACCTTAGCTTTTTATATAAACTGAGTTACCGACTCATTACCTTGTCGAAGATCTTGAAGGGAGCCATGAAGTTGTATAATACACGAATTGGATGTGGAAGCTAGAGCTTGCTCAAGTGTGTGCTAAACAGAACTTGAAATTTGGTAGTCAACAGCAAGATGGAGAACTTCTATGGAGAGTGAATAAAGCATAACATTTAAAATGAGTTGGTCCTGTTGTTTCCAATGAAGAAAGAACTGATTTACATGAAGAGAGGTACCATTGGCAGCAAGAACATATGGAGAGGGACAAGAGTTTGAACCATTAACAAAGCCGAAAATTCCTTGGGCTAGGAGATACGGCTTCATCTGCATTCGTCAATATAGATAATTGATGTTTGTTAACTTGAGAGAGATGACTTGGTGAGTGTGGGAGAGGGAGACAATGTTGGCGGCAGAATCTGCAGTAACAGCAGCAGAAGAAGGCTGCAGCAAAGGAGAATTGGTTAGGTTGAAGAGGGCGTGGCCACCATCTAGGCAGTGGCCACGACAGAACAGAGGCGTTAGAGGAGGCAGGGGCAGCGACAAAAGAGAAAGCCGGCACCGCCAATGCTGCAGAGAGGGAGGCAGCTTGCGGCTAGGATGAGAAGTCCATAACAAAGAGAGAAGAGAAAGTGTTTTAATTTGTTTAGGGCTCTGATACCAAGTTGAGAATAATAGAATGGCTTAGGTCATGCCATAACCAACCTTTTTTATTTATATATGTGTGACAGAACACAACAGTAACTGAAAGGATTACAACATTGGATCGAATAGTTCTACATTAATTTTTTATTTTCTATTTAGATATATACATGCTGTATATATATATTCTAAATCGTGGAGAATGTTTATATATGTTACCTGTTCTAAGAAAATAAAGTCATTTATATAAAAATTTTAAAGAAAAAAAACTTTGGAATAATTAATACATCCAGAATCACAATTAATTTTAAAAAAGTGTTTGAATTTATCTCCAACCATTTATTCCAAAGCATTTTAAATGGAAAATATTAATTGTAACATTCATGAAAAAAAATCTTTGTAAAGATGAATCAATTGTTGTAAATAGCATAAAAGAGTATCCCAAACATTTAAATTACCGTTTAAATTTATGAATAAACCCTAAAAATGGTGACATAACAATAGTTAAGAAGCATTAAAATTGCATTGGCTATCAATAAAGTAACCAATATTTTTTTTTAAAAAAAAAACGAAGCATATTCTTTTCACAAAAACCAAAGTTGGTACTCTCCGTTTGCTATTTCGGGAATTACGTGACCGGATCTATCAAAAGACAGTGTTGGAGTACTTGCATGAAAGATATTTTGTAGACATGTGAGATTTTGATCTGCTTCTACTGCTGCAATCTATGAACAGATTCCTCCATGCATCACGTGAAAGCTTGTGCCGCACAACATTTTTATTTTCCATGTAGTATTAACTGGTCAGCAACGATTCCTGGAAGTTTAGCTGAGCGTGATGCGTATCCACGTTATCATCAGAGTTTGAATTCTAAGGGAGATTGTGAAAAAAAAAGGTTTTATTTTGATACATCTAACTAGCTAGGGAAGACTTAATTTGTCTTGAAGCAAGAAAATTTACAGGAGAACAGTTTTTTTTTTTTTTTAACAGAGAGATATCTATCAGCAGGAAAGTGAGGAAACCCTCAATTATAACAGACAGACACCCAAAATGTTTTTATTTAAATGCTGGTATCCCTTAGGTTCAATGGGTTCTACGGGCATTCAAATAACGTGTCTAGATGTGGGGATATGTCACAATCTCAGTTAACCTAACAAAAAGTGTGAAACATTTTTTTATTTAAATGATTAATGACAAGAAGCAAGAGCAAAGATTGTGTATATATAGCAAGTATTATTTTTGGTGGGAGCAGAGGGAAGCAACCAAAATTAGAGGAAAGTGAAGTTTAATAAGAAGATGGGGAGGTCTCCTTGTTGCGATGAGAATGGCCTCAAAAAAGGACCATGGACTCCTGAAGAAGATCAAAAGCTCGTCGATTACATCCAAAAACATGGTCACGGAAGTTGGAGAGCTCTCCCAAAGCTTGCAGGTCCAAATCTTAACGCCTCTCTCTGTCTTTATCACACACAGATTAGTGCATGTATAGAAAATTAAAGAAAAAAGAAATAGGTGATCATTTGTTTCTTTCTTTGCAGATCTTAATAGATGTGGCAAGAGCTGTAGGTTAAGGTGGACAAATTACTTGAGACCTGACATAAAGAGAGGCAAATTTTCTCAAGATGAAGAGCAAACAATTCTACATCTTCATTCAATTATCGGAAACAAGTAATCACACATATTATTGTTTTGCTGTTTTGAATTAACAATAAGGACATTTTTTTTTTTAACTGCTTGGATTAATTATCACAACACTCGGATGGCTTTGATCTTTCATACCAGATGGTCAACTATTGCTACCCATCTACCAGGCCGGACGGACAATGAAATCAAGAATTTCTGGAACACCCATTTGAAGAAGAAGCTGATTCAGATGGGTTTTGATCCAATGACCCACCAACCAAGAACTGACTTCTTTGACAGCTTGCCTCAACTCATAGCCCTCGCTAACTTGAGAGACCTAATGGAGCATCGTCCATTAGATGAACATGCCATGAGATTACAGGAAGAAGCTGTCCAGTTAGCTAAGCTTCAATATTTACAGTATCTTCTCCAATCAGCAGCTTCAATCCCCTCCACCAACTCTTACGGCCAAAATGGTATCACAGACATGGAAGTGCTCAATCTGTTGAATTCAATTCCTCTCATAGAAGAAAACCTAGTATTAAATTCATCAGAACTGGAGAATCAAGGCTCAAATCACTTTGCAAATGCAACCTCTCAACTACTCCACCATCCAAGTGTATTGTCTCAATTATCTGACCCACAAGTCCCTTTCAGTTATCAACCATCTTTGAATACTGAAATGGGTCAAGCTCCATTTCTAACTACAATGCCTAGCCAGGAAGGTAATAACCCAACTGATTCTTCATGGGTGCTTCCTTCTCCTACTCCTGTTCTTGCAACTGTAACCGACACTTCCATAAGCAATCCAGGTGATGCTAGCAGCACAACTTCTAGCTATGGTGGAGGAACTTCTTCATATTGGCCTGAGCATTTTTTTGAAGATCCTATTATGCATGAGATTTCCTAGTTATACTTTCTGATAAGAGGTTTGGACTTGTATCGATCGCCATGTATTTTCTGATATTCTAGCCATCCCATCTCTTACGTACACAAGTCCATGTATAAGCACATGTAGCACAAATCTGCATGCATCTGCATGAAGTCATGTGTATACAACTTAAGCATGTACACAAGATTTTTATATATACGCATTATGTACATATTCTATATATATAGTGTGCTGGGGTTTTTTTCGCTTTTCAATATAAGGGTGTGTTTCCACTTGCCAGCAATTGAAAAAAATGAGGAAAGAAAAAAAGCTTTTTCCATCTCTCTTCTCCTCAACTTTTTACTGAGACTGTCGTTTATTTTACTTTGTGATATTTTGTATTTAATCATTTCTATGCAGTATATATCCTTCAATAATTAGAAGAACAGTCAAGTTGGTATGGTTGGTAAATACGATGTATTGGATATTTGTCTTCGTCTGGGGCAGAGAATATATATATATATATATATATAATTAAAAAGCCCTACAACACGAGCCATTGATAATCTTGAACTTGTGCTCTATATGTTCATATTCATTCTTCATAACCAAAAAAAAAAAAAAAGAAGGTTAAATCCAATTAAGTAACAGCGCGATAAAGAACTTGACTGCAGAATCAATCTAGCTAGCTAGTACTATAACTAATCACCAAAATTAAAGAGGAAAAAAAAGCTTCGTCCTTTTATCAGTTATAGGTGAAGAAGTAAGAAATGCTAGCAGTTGAGCAAAGCGTTTCGAAAGTGAAAACATCTGTTCTTAAAATCATATAGAGTTTTTGCAAGAATTGCATTTCCTTTTGCTGTTGCCTGAAAAGAAGATAAATTAATTTCCACAACTTCTAAGAGAAGCGTCAAATTAAAGGTGTCAGGATTATTTTGCTTTCAATGTCTTCAACAACGTAATGTTCTCCGTTGGTGAAATATAGCTTGAGGAATGAGGATGCCACATGGCTGTTGTCTCCAATTAAAATTTCATCATGGCACTGCATAATTAGGAGCTGGAGCAGTTTGTATGTGACTATTTTCCAAAATAGCATAGATTCTCGATTAGATTCAGCATACTTTGGCAATCATGCTATGCTGATTATGGGCAAACCATTAGAAATTTGTTGGCCTCGAATTCGTTCGTGCAGCCAATAATCACTTGTAAAATGAACCTATATCTGTATCTGTTTTCAGTCACACCTACTAAAGATTACTGACCTTTCCTTTTCTCTATTGATGCTAAAATTACAGAT
>Ga0307517_10007452_pt1 | contig 15935 bp, 12 predicted proteins | sample 23_EM_MG_FD_194515 | JGI IMG/M metagenome (GOLD analysis project Ga0307517, IMG submission 194515) | Populus trichocarpa ectomycorrhiza microbial communities from riparian zone in the Pacific Northwest, United States - 23_EM | ecosystem: Host-associated > Plants > Roots > Unclassified | place... | reverse complement strand
AAAGGCAGAAGGAATTAGAGCAACATTCTTCCCTGCAACAATGCCTGCTTACTACAGAACAACTCCTGTCCAATCCACTGACGAAAGAGAAACAGGAAAATAGTTGTTTATTTTATTGGTAAAGGAACCGATTCTTATCAGCTGAATTTATGAAGCATGAGGTACAAAATGAACAAACATGAAACAATCCTCATGATGTTTTTAATGGATGAATCTCAAAATTGTATCTCCATTGTATTTTGAGTTTTCCAAAAATAATAATAATAAAAATAATGTATAAATGTTGTTTTTAATGGTCATGAATCCATTTAGTTAAATAACGTTGAGAAAGGGTTTTGTTAAAGAATATGGAGGATAGAAAGTTGTTGGAAGAGAAAGGATAATTATTTTCCCCTTTTTCAGCAGATATCAGTTATGCCTTCTGTCCTTTCTTTCCTTCCTTTTAGGCTCCCGACCTGTCATGCAGCTGGCGTGGGAATCATTCTTTTTTGCATGGGACAGGCTGACTCATCAGCCCTGATGCATGTATATAATAAGCCTTCCTTTCTCTTTGTAAAATGAGAACATAATAAGAATAATACATGAAGCTTGAGAAAGCCTTTTAAACCAAAACGTTCTTATTCTCTGGTCTTCTTCTTCTTCTTTCTTTATTTTCTTAGACTCTGCAACCTCTAACATTTCTTTCAGGTTTTGATAGTTATTGCACACAAACATGAATGAGCTTTGTCTTCACGATTTGACTCCAGAAATAGTCATCCAATTCCAGATGAAACATATATTGATAAAAATAATAAATAAACAGAGCAATCAATAAACTAAAAGAAGAAGAAGCTATAAGGTTTCGAAGATAACAAAAATATGGAGTGTGAAGGCATCGAGAAAACCTTATATCTGAAATTGCCAGAAATGGATGAGGTGTTCCTCTCTAAACGTTTTACTTGTCTTCATCTTCAGTTTCCAACTTCCTCAAGTATGCTACTTCTTTTCCTTTAATGGTTACTGGAGCTGCACGCCAAACACCAAATCCATCGAGACCCGGTTGCTGTAGTACAAGGACTTGCAGGTGAGGGAGTTTAGGCAATATCCCGGTAGGAAACATCTTCTGACCGCATGCATTGAGTCCAAGATACCTGAGGTTGGATAGACATTCCATGGCTTAAGGAATCATTTCAAGTGCAGTACCATAGAGATCCAACCTTTTTTGTGCCCTAAGCTTTCTTAATGATGGTACATGTCTTAACATATCACAAGCAATGAGCAACAATGCAGAGACTCACCAAATCGAAAGACAAAATTAGGCAAATTCTCAATGTGCAAGATAGATCGAGGACCTTGAGCCCATGCAATTTTTTGAAAAATGATTCGGCAATAAATTTCAAGTATTTATTAGTGCATGACAGTAGAGTTGAAAGACTGGGACACCTTGGTGAATAGCTCGAAGGAATTTCTTCAATTTGGTTTTGTATTAGTGAAACTCTCACAAGATTCTCTGTCCACTCCTCTGTATCTGGCAATTCATTTAGTTGTGCACCTGATTTAACCATGGCTTGAGAGTTCTCTTGCTGTAGTTGGATGGCCATGTCCCTAATCAAGTCATGCATCGGGACACAGCTACGATCACCATATCTTGTAGCACTTTCCAATAAGGAGACATTTTCAAGTTTATTAAGCATCGAATGGCCTTTGTGAACTTCTGCCACCCTACTCTGCCGTTTTATCACTCCCTCATCAATCAAATAAGCTATCAAATCCTCTCTAGGAAATACATCCTCTTCCATATCATCTTGCCTAACTCTTAATTGCCTCAGGTCCTCTAAAGCATTCCTCCACTCGTTTATGTCATCCACCCCCTTCATGGCTCCAGCCATTGTTATAATTCCTAGCGGCAAACCATCACACTCCTTTGTGATAGATTTTGCAATTTGTTCCACTTCTGGACAAAGCCTTTTCCTCCAAAATAGGCTTCACTTTGATTATGTGTAGGGTATCCATTTGTTGACAAACCTTTTTTGATCGAGTTGTGAGAATAAGCTTGCATCCTTTGACAAGAACTCCCAGCATCTGTAACTCAATAGTGTTCCACAAATCATCTAAAATCAAAACCCATTTCTGTTTCTTCATTAATTCTTTTCTCATTTCAACTGCTCTGTGCCGCTCCTCGTCTTCATTAAAAAGATTTAAACCAATACATCTTCCGATACTGCCCTGCAATTTTTTAATGCTGGTATCTTGTGAAACAGTAATCCAGTAAACATGAGAGAAAGTATCTGGTCTACATAGAAGCTGATTATACATATGCATCACCAAAGTTGTCTTACCCACTCCGCCCATGCCATAGATTCCAATACTTGAAACTTAATCGTGCATCAACCAGGACCAGATAGTCTTCTTATGTTCTTCGAATGCTTGACCCACCAACTTAGTCGTTGGTAGTGCATCATCTGCTTCAATCTCATTTGTGTTGCATGCAAGCCCTCCAGAAGAGCCAGCTCCTCCACCAGGCTGCGCTAATCTTCCTCTATAGTTCTCCACATCATCATCATCCTCTTCCACTGGTTGTGTCCTCACTCTAACCATGTTCTGCACATCATTCATAATTACATCATTGTTTTCCGATGGAGAACAGAGTTGATCGTAATGTCTTCCAAGTCCAAACACAATAGATCAGTTGGTTGGGATGAATCTCCTCTAGGCTCATTTTGACTAACTGATAGCCTCTCAAGAGAGCTCCTCTCTCAAAATGCTGCATCAATCCCATGGTTTGGTTTTCTATGTTATTGTGAGTGACGTTATCATCCACGAAAAAAGAACAGAGATCACAGATTCCTCGTCCACACTCTTGACTTGCTTGCTCGGTTATTGGTCTAGTCTCCGGTGCAATATCCACAAGTTCAATCCCTCCAATCAAGTCATTTGCCCATGCAACTTCTCCAGCGAAAACAGCTTCTCCTTGTTGTGCTATTTCTACATGTATCACTTCATTGTTCTGTTCTTGTGAAGAAGTTGAAATTGCATTAGTGACCTCGTTATTGCTTGAGCCTGCTACAGTTTTCAGTTTTTTTTCGAGAGGGCCATCGATTGCTGCAAGGGCTGCATTTTGAACTTCTTCTGGAACTTTTTACAAATTTTAACATCACGCCCTTTCACTCCTGACAAATGCCATTTGATCCTCGAAATGGAAGTATCCTTGGCAAATAGATGCCCACAAAACTCACACTTCACACTACCATCATTCATATCTTCAACATGTCACCAAAATGGATCATTTGATCGAACCATTTGTCCTACAGAAAGAAAAAAAAAATCAAGATATTGAATAAAATTAATGAAAGTTATATTAATCAGAAAAGGAAAGGTTTAAAACAAAAATAATAAGTTAAAAACAGAAAAAGAATTGTAAAATAAATAAATTCAAGGTTAGGGTCAATTCAGAAAGAACTCCACAAGGCATGAAGAAACTATTGATGATCCTAACTCCAAACTTTCTCAATACAATAAGTTGTATTTTGCTTGAGCTTCAAACAATAGTTACACAAAGTATAAATACAAAAACACCAGCAAAATGAAGAAGATAAAGTATAAATAATTTACCTGGATTCCAGATGTTCTCCAAGTGCTGGTTTGCTTAAGCAGTATTCAGAAAAAAAAAAAAAAAAAAAAAAAAAAAAACAAAGCACGTGCTTGTAAGCCCTCCAGAAGAGCTAGCTCCTCCGCCAGGCTGCTCTAATCTTCCACTATTTTTCTCATCAACTGGTTCTGTCCTCACTCTAATCATGTTCTGCAAATCATACATAATGACATCTTTGCTTAGTGATGGTGCACAGAGTTGATCATAATATCTTCCATGGTCAAGACACAATGGATCTGTTGGTTGGGATGAATCTCCTCGAGGCTCATCAGCTTGATTAGTTGATTCGAGGCCGCATGCACACAAGCAAAAAGGCACTGGCATGTATTGAAATGAAACTTAAAACCAACTGAGAAATAATCATAATTTAAGCTGCTTTGGAGCTCTTATATAATTGTACATGACATACATTTTCAAGCTCCACATATCAGTCAAGGAGTTTGTAGTTCAACACTATATATATATATATATATATGCCTCTCTTTCAAAAGATCTCAGAATCGAACTTCTCCATCATAATCCAACATCATTAGCTTATCTGCTATCCCTTTTAAGAGAAGAAGATTTCGAATCAGTCCATTCATTCCCATCTGTAGGCATCTTTCTCAAACATTAAGGAGAATTACTTCTTGATTCTGAGTTTCCACTAAAAAAAGCCCTTATGAACTAATTAATCTCACAGTCCTTAAATTAGTTTCCTCATTGTTTTCACAAATTTGTAAGAAAAAAAAAAGAAAAAAAAAGGAAGAATAAAAATATGATCTTAAGCTATACATCTAACACTCACTTGAAAGAAATTGATAACCATGCAAGCAGTTTACATGTCAGTATTTGATAAGGGGTGAGAAATATTGGAGACAAATTAGAGGACACAAATAGAATGTATTAGGTGAATGGCCCTTGCGGTGCCACGGGTTATAGCATGAACTAGGCAAAATCTAAAAGCATTGAGATCGAAATAAAAGGCAAAGATTTGCATGTGGCTAGTGAAGTAGACTGATGCTGGTAAAGCAGGGCCGACAATGGAACTCCACGAAGAACAGCTAAAATAGCATGGGATTTTGACGGTGCCGCTCAAAAGTGTGGATGCAAGGTCTGATGCCCAGCAGGTCTCCTGTTGCGAGGAAAGAGTGTTAGCTTTCATCTAAAAGATGATAGGTATTGCCAGGCCAACGCTTAGGGAAAGCAAGGTAATGTGCAAAAGAATTGGAGCAATTAATTGTAATGTTAAAACTATGGAAAGCAACTAAATAAGACTAAAAGCTATTTGAGGCAGCACAAAGCCCACCTACATCACCCCTACAGAATGGAAAAATGCTCATAATCATTTTGGAAAAAATAAAATTTTAATATGATAATATTAAAAATAAATTTTAAAAATTAAAAAATATTATTTTTAAATAAAAAATATTTTGAAACATGTATCTTAATGTATTGTGGATTAACCAATCTTTTTAGTTTTCTTATATTGTTCATAAAGACTGAAAAAACTTCGAAATAAAATTTTAAAAATCATGAGAAAAATAATAAAAAAAAAATAGGATGAATTTTTATAGAGGAAAATAGATAGAGGTATGGATTTTTATTCTAAATATATCCTTATAAAAATTTCAAAATTTCAAGTATTATCATTCTATTTTTAAAGTGTCTTCTCTCTCTCTTTTTTTCTTTTTAAATTGTATTATATTTTTTTAAAAAATAATTTATTGCTAGTTAATGATATAAGATGATTTATACTAGTGAATAGATCTATTATTTTATTAAGTTAATAAATCAATACAGTATTTTTTTATGGGATTTTCATCTTAGAGATACTCAATAGGACGAAAATATAATATTAATTAAACTTCAAATTATAATTATTTATCTATCCAGTTAAAAAAAAATATATATGGTCTTAAAAGATAATGAAATATATAAAAAAATGAAAAATGTTATTTATGTTAAATGTAAACACACGATATAAATAATAAATATTTCATATTAATAAACGCTTAACGAGTCCAATCATCAGAAATTAACATGACATAAAAGATGATGCTTACCCTTTGTTCTATATTATATATATTTTAAGGGCAGAGTAGTCTCCTCCTCCCGAAACATTACAAAGGGACTAAGGACATCCTTCGTGTTAGGATGCTCCCACTCCACTACTCTCTCCCACCATTCTTTTGGCCACGCATTGATTTCTCTAAGAGAAGGGGGAGGGGATGGCTGGCCATTTTCAAGCAACGGAAGACAAATTGCCATCCTCTTTAGCTTCTCACAATTGATTACACTAATATCTTCGAGAGAATTGCAAATCAGTTTTGCGCTACAAATGCTTTTCAATTCTGGTAACCAACACAAATTCAGAGATATTAACTTTGGGAGTATTAATTCCGTGATGGAATTGAAGGTGCTGCTTTCTTCATCTGTTGTTCCTATTATCTCCTCCATTTTCTCACAATAACTAACGTCAATCAATTCCAGGTTTGTGAGCAACAAAAGTGGGAACAGCTTCTTCATATTGTTACATCCAACACAATAAAACTCTTTAAGACCAGAAAACATACCATTATATGATGGTAATGGTGGTGGAGCAGAGCAGAGCCAAGAAGATGAAACCAAGCTCTCCATGCTATTGCAATCCCGAATGCTGATGCACTCCAGTTCAGTTGCATTCTCTAATGACAAAACATCACATAAACTTCTTGCATCGATGAATTGACAAACCAGTCCTTGAATGCCATTTAAGAACTTGACCTGAAAATCTCTATCTTTGTTAATACTCAAATTACCCAACGCAACTGTTTTACTTGGAAAATCATCAATGCATTCCCGAAAATCCATCATTCCTACTGAAATTCTGTATGTGCTTAATGATTGGATCCCATCCCGAGATCTGAGATACTCCGCAAAGTCAGAAAGACCTTTGAAATGGCATCGCAAAGTTTCCAAATTTCTCAAGGATCCTACTTCTTTTACTTCAACTGTTATCCTCCGATAAGAATCCACAAAACACTCTTCTAGTACAAAGACTTGCAGGTGAGAGAGTTTTGGCAATATCCCACTAGGAAACTCCTTTTCACCACATCCATTCATTCTAAGATATCTCAGGTTGGTTAGGCATTCCATTCCTTGCGGCATTTTTTCAAGTGCAGTATGAGAGAGATCCAACCTCTTCAATGCCCTAAGCTTCTTTAATGATGGAACATGTCTTAATTTCTTACAATTATTGAGCAATAATGTTGTGAGACTCAATAAATCAGAGATAGAGTCTGACAATTTTTCAATACCTGTCCAAGTCAGATCGAGGACCTTGAGCCCATGCAATTGCTTGAAAAATGAATCCGCAATAAATCCCAACAAACGATTATGACATAGCAATAGAGTTGATAGATAGGGACACCTAGGTGAATGGCTGGAAGGAATTTCTTCAAATCCGTTTTGCATTAGTGAAACTCTTATGAGATTCTCTGTCCACTCCTCTGCATCTGGCAACTCTTTTAATTGCGCACCTGCTTTAACCATGACTTGAGAGTTTTCTTGTAGTATTTGGATGGCCATGTCCCTAATCAAGTTATGCATCTTGACACCTATACTACCATGTTTCTCCATTTTAACACTTTCCAATAGGCAGACATTTTCTAGTCTATTAAGCATCGTGTGACCCTCGTCAAATGCATCTCCCCTGCTCCTCATTCCTTTAATTATTCCCTCATCGATCAAATAACCTATCAACTCCTCCCTTTCAATCTCACTATCTTCAGGAAATAATGCACAGTACAAGAGACATTGTTGTAGTGCTAAATCACCTAATTGATCGTAACTAAACCTCAATAACTTGAATACTTCCGTGTCCCTAAATTCTGATTCTCTCAATTTCTTCAACGTATTTCTCCACTCATGTAGGTCATCCACTCCCCTCAAGCTTCCTGCCACTGTAATAATTCCCAATGCCAAACCAGCACATTCCATAACAATAGCTTTTGCAATTCCTTCCACTTCTGGTGAAAGTGCTATGTCACGTCCAAGTTTCTCCATAAACAAAGTCCAAGCTTCTCCATTAGAAAGTGGCTTCACTTTGATTTTGTGGTGGCAAGCCATCCGATGACAAACCGTTTCTGATCGAGTTGTCATAATCAGCTTGCATCCTTTCAACGGGCCAGGAATTCCCACTTTTTGGAGCTCAAAATTGTTCCACAAATCATCTAAAATGAGAATCCATTTTTGTTTTTTCATTAGTTCTTTTGATAGTTTGGCAGCTCCATGCAGATCATCAACCTCCCTGGAAAGGTCAAGATCAAGATGTTTAGCAATAAGATTCTGCAATCTATTAATGCTGAAATCTTGAGACACAGTCACCCACCAAACATAATTGCAAATATCTGGTCTTTGTAGAAGCTCATTATGAATATGTTGCAGTATTGTTGTTTTACCAACTCCCCCCATCCCATAAATGCCAATGGTTAGGACTTCATCATTCATTAACAAAGACCATATAACTTTCGTATTCTCTTTAAATGCTTGACCCACTGGCTTTGCAGAGCTAGTAGGTAATGGAACTCCTGCAGAATTGTTGTATTTCAGACTTTTAGAATATCTAGCTCCTGCGCCAGCCTGCACTACTGATCTTCCACTACTCTCCTCATCCTCCTCCTCCTCCACTGGTTCTGTCCTCACTCTATCCTGCTCATCATGCATAGTTACCTCATAGTTTACTGATGAAGCACAAGGTTGATCATAACCTCTTCCAATGTCAAGACAAAATTGGGATGAATCTCCTCGCGGCTCTAGAAGCTGCACTTGCTCTGTTCTTGGTATAGCCTCAAATGCATCATGCTGAAAAGATCCTTCACCAGTGTTTTCTATGCCATTTTCTAATTGTAAATGCGACTGAATTCTCTCTTCTCCGGGACCTTGTTTCATGCCCTGAACTCCCACTTGTATCCTTCCAGCACCCCCTGCCAAATTGCCAAGTACTGCATTGCTTTGTTCCAACGCTCGATCCACTGGTTCTGTCCTCAGTCTACTCTCGAGTGCCTCTTTGGAAACTCTATCTTCATGTGCTCTCATTCCAGTCATGCTTACTTCGACGTTTCCTGCTATTGCATGTGAAGAAATCCTCTCTTCCCCTACTCCGGGTTCTACAACCTGAAATTCTCTTTGTACCCTTCCAATACCTCCTCCCATATTTTCGATCTTAATGTTTTGATCTTGTGGACAAGTTGAAATTCCAGAATCATTAACATTGATTGAAATTTCTGTGCTTTTAAGTCTTTTGTTGCCACCACACATAGCTAGAAAGGCTGCTTCTTGAACTTCTTTAGGCACCCCATGACAAATGGCAACATTATGCCCTTCCTCTCCTGATAAATGCCATTTGATCCTTGAAATGGAGGTTTTATTGGCAAATGTATGTGGACAAAACTTACACTTCATGCTACCATCTGCCCTATCTTCAATATAATTCCAAAATGGATCCTTTGATCCAACCATTTCAACCTATAGAAAAAAAAAGAGGGTCAAATAAAGAATAAAAATTGATGGAGGTTACACCATATCTGGATGGATGAGAAACTACTTCAGCGCTGTTACCCTTATTTTGCTATTAAAATTGATAGTTAGTTTATTGCACAATCATAGTAATTTAGTTAGACTTCTTACTTGTAAACCCCTAAGTTGACTTTGGAGGGGAGTGTCAAGGCCAGGATTTGAGGCATTTGGCCTAGCAGTTTGAATTTGCAATCCTGTGACTTGAAGGTCATCCTCGGAGTTGGAGCTTACTTTGTCGTTTCTTGCTATTGCTTGTGAAGAAATCCTCTCTTCCTCTACTCCAGGTTCTACAACCTGAACTTCTCTATGTACCCTTCCAATACCTCCTCCCATATTTTCAATCTTAATGTTTTGTTCTTGTGGACAAGTTGAAATTCCAGAATCATTAACATTGATTGAACTTTCTGTGCTTTTAAGTCTTTTGTTGCCACCACACATAGCTAGAAAGGCTTCTTCTTGAACTTCTTTTGTCACCCCACGACAAATGGCAACATTATGCCCTTCCTCTCCTGATAAATGCCATTTGATCCTTGAAATGGAGGTTTTATTGGCAAACGTATGTGGACAAAACTTACACTTCATGCTACCATCAGCCATATCTTCAATATAATTCCAAAATGGATCCTTTGATCCAACCATTTCAACCTATAGAAAATAAAAAATGGGTCAAAATAAAGAATAAAAATTGATGGAGGTTACACCATATCCGGATGGATGAGAAACTACTTCAGCTCTGTTACCCTTATTTTGCTATTAAAATTGATAGTTAGTTTATTGCACAATCATAGGGGAGAAAAGACGACGATAATTCAGTTATACTTCTTACTTGTTGAGTATTTAAACCCCTAAGTTGACTTTGCAGGGAAGTGTCAAGGCCAGGATTTGAGGCATTTGGCCTAGCAGTTTGAATTTGGAATCCTGTGACTTGGAGGTCATCCTCGGAGTTGGAGCTTACTTTGTCGTTTCTTGCTATTGCTTTTGAAGAAATCCTCTCTTCCTCTACTCCAGGTTCTACAACCTGAACTTCTCTTTGTACCCTTCCAATACCTCCTCCCATATTTTCAATCTTAATGTCTTGTTCTTGTGGACAAGTTGAAATTCCAGAATCATTAACATTGATTGAACTTTCTGTGCTTTTAAGTCTTTTGTTGCCACCACACATAGCTAGAAAGGCTGCTTCTTGAACTTCTTTAGACACCCCACGACAAATGGCAACACCATGCCCTTCTGCTCCTGATAAATGCCATTTGATCCTTGAAATGGAAGTTTTAATGGCATATGTATGTGGACAAAACTTACACTTCATTCTACCATCATCAGCCCTTTCTTCAACATAGTTCCAAAATGAATCATATCCGACTTGTTGAGTATTTAAACCCCTAATTTGACTTTGCAGGGCAGTGTCAAGGCCAGGATTTGAGGCATTTGGCCTAGTAGTTTGATTTTGCAATCCTCTGAGTTTGAGGTTATCCATATGTGACCTGTATAAAAATGAAGTGATCATATTATAAAACCAAAAATCAATGGTGTATCTAATTATCAAAAAGGTATTAATATTGTGTTAAAACACAACAGCTAGAAGTCAATCAGAACCTAGTAGAGTTTCCAAAGTGCCGAGGCACGACTGTTGTTGTATATTGTCTATGTTAGGAATTACAGCAGCTTGATTACAAAAATATTGACTCCTGAATCCAAAATCATTCGCAAACAATATGAAGCATTACAAACTTATGCTTAGTTTGCTGGGTTCATGTTCAAGCTATGATGTTTCTTTCCTGATTGAAAAAATCAACTTTTTAACAGATGGTGGGAAATCCTTCCATCTCACCACAAGTACATGATGAATAATACAGGAGGTGAAAAAAGAAGAGAAAGCACATATCAGAGAAGAGTATATACATATGACAAATCTGAGAAAAAGATCAATTTATTTATCATGGATTACTTTAAAGATTCAAACCATAGTTACAAATATAAAAACAAAAACACCAACAAGATGAAGAAGATGAAGTACAAATAATTTACCTGGATTCAAGATGTTCTTCAAGCGCTGGTTTGCTTGAGCAGTAATCAGCCAAAAAAAGAGAAGAGAAATCACAGATCAGAGAAGAATATAAGATTTAGAAAAATAATAAAGTTGCAGTATACATAAATCTAGTTCGCACTGGTGAGATGTGGAAAAGAAAATAGGTAGAAGATGATTAGTACGTCCTGAGGATTAAAAGAGGAGAAATCACAGATCAGAGAAGATTATATGATTTAGAAAAATAATAAAGTTGCAGTGCTGAGGGGGAAAGGAAAACAGAGAATGGTAATAATAATAATAAATAAATAATTATCGTATTGTTTGATAGGAAGGAAGGAAGTTGCTAGGAAGGAACCCAGCGCTTACCGACCAAGCATTATATTATAAGATATAGAAAGTTAACGTGTGGACCCCCCTAATGTTGAAACTTTGAAGAAGCTGCCTGAAAAATTTAAGTTGCTTGGAGATTTGATTAATCAAACTAATTTATTTTTATTTTTAATGTTATTATATAAAAAATATTAAAAATATATTTTTTCAAGACTAATAAATTTTTAAAATATATAAAATTTTAAATACAAAAACAAATTATATCTTGATTGTATTGTAACAATCTTCATCTTTAAAGATAAATTACTAGGAAGATATGTAGTGTCGATTTCACATTGAAATAAATGAAAAGAATAAAAGGAAATATTAAATGATTTAATATTAAAGAACAAAAATTAATTTTCAATGCATATTAATGAAAAAGGTTTAAATTATTCAAAGAGCAGATAGTCGGAATCCCTGGCACACATTTAATATTTTTATTATTTTTATTTTGTTGAACAACTCAATTTGAAGTTAAATTCCCAAAATTTCCACTTAAAAGTTTAAAAGGTATGGATAATTAAATCAACATAAATGTACCCCTTTTTGAAAAATCATTCACCACTTTCTTTTAAATACGCAAATGATTATCCCTATTAATAAAATTCAATGAAAACAACAATATACAAGTAACAATATTACAGCAAAAAAAAAAACTTGAAGGATGTAGTTCAACTGGTCAATTTCTGGATTTATTTCTTAAAAATTATCAGTTTAAATTTCAAAAATATCAGGATTACCAGATGTTTACATGATTATTAACTTTAAATATCGTAAAATTAATGATTATCCCTATTAATAAAATTTAATGACAACAACAATACACACGAGTAGCAATATTACAGCAAAAAAAATTAAATCAATACATATAAATAAATGATTCAAGTGTATTAAAATAATTAATCCATTCAATAGCTAGAGAAAGCGTGACTTAATGCATAAAATGCATAAATCCTATGATTATTTGGAGAAGAGTTAGAATAAATGGGATATCTTTTGCCCAAAAAAACAAGCTATTTTAAGCATTTTCGATTCTATATTAAATGTATAAAGAAAATTCAAATTTCCTACCTTTATAAGAGGTTTTTTTGCAGGGAAGACGACCCAATGCCATCCAAACAGAAAGACAAAGACAAAGGCTTGAAAAGTAGAACAAAAGTCCAGATCATGGGCTCAAATGGTTTCAGATGAAGATAAAATTTTCCAAATTAAAGGTTCTCCCTTTGGAAACCTTGATCATGTCGGATACCAGCAATGAGGAGAGACTAGTGATGATGGATCATGTTACGTAACTTTAATCACGTCGGATACCACCAACAATATTCCACCAGATAATTAATTTCATTCAGATAGTTCATGGGAAAGGTACAAATGAGCTGACTTGGTGAAACAATCAACTATCCCCCAAATTGAATTATAACTCTTCCGAGACAAACTTGACATAAAATCTATAATGAGTTTATATCATTTCCATTCAAAAATCAATAATGATTGAAAATGTCAGGAATTAACGATGGTTGTAAAAACCCTAATAACTTCTGATGCACGCTTTTAATTCTTTGATAGGTTAAGTATTCTCAATAATGTTTTTTATGCCATTTCATTAGTGAATTGTTTCAAGTCTATACATCTTGTTAAAATTAGGATGTACATTATAGGTGGTTTGATATGCTTCCGTCATCGTATTTCTGTTCAAATCATTCACCTCAAGCACACAAAAACCTAATCTCAACAAACCATCCTCACCATCAACAAAACTTGGAGCCTTTCCTAACTCTAACTCATCTTGAATCTTATATAGCTGCTCATCTCTCGTCAATTACTTCAATATGGTCTAACAAGTTCGATTTAGTTTGAAAGTGAGCCAACAATGCTCCTAGTTCCCCAATCTCAAAACTAACCTTTTCATCCAATAACTTGTGTAACTCCCTAATCAATAGCCTCCTCACCTCTTGAATATAAGCCAAACCACCATAGATTTTATGCTCAAGGCATCGGCAACAACATTCACTTTTCTCGGGTGATATTGAATCATGCATTCATAATCACTTAAAAATTCTATCCACCTTCTTTGTCTTATATTCAGATTCTTTTATTGGAAGATATATTGAAAAATCTTATAATCTGAAAACATCTCACATGTCTTTCCAAACAAGTAGTGTCTCCAAATCTTAAGAGCAAACACTACCATAACCATCTCTAAATCATGTGTGGGGTAATTTTGTTTATCTTTCTTCAATTTCCTTGAGGCATAAGCAATTACATTATCATTTTGCATTTAAACACAACTCAATCCAATTCTTAATGCATCACAATACACAGTAAAGCCACCGAACTTTGAAGGTATTATCAAAATTAAAGTCTTAATTAACCTTTCCTTCAACTCTAGAAAACTCTTCTTACACTATTTTGGCCACTAAAACTTGATTTTTTTCTGTGTCAACTTGGTCAATGAAGCTGCAATTTGTGAAAAGCTCTCCATGAACCACTTATAGTATCGTGCTCAACTCAAGAAACTCCTAATCTTAGATATTATAGTCAGTCTAGGCCACTTCTTAGTTGCCTTCACCTTTAGTGGATCAACCTCTATCCCATTTTTCAACATCACATGTCCAAAAACCCAACATTCTCCAACCAAAACTCACTTTTCAAAAATTTCTCATACAATTGATGATTTCTCTGAGTTTAAAGAACCAGTAACAAATGCTCTTCATATTCCTCTTCACTCCTCAAATACACTAAAAAATCATCAATGAATACAATAACAAATCTATCAATAAATGGCTTAGAAACACTGTTGATCATGTCTATAAAGGTTACTAGAGTATTTGCTAACCCAAAAGACAATATTAGGAATTCGTAGTGTCCATAACAAGTTCTAAATACAGATTTAGGAATATCATCATTTCTAATCCTTAACCGGTGATACTTAAATCACAAATCAATTTTTGAGAAACATTGAGCTCCTAATATTTGTTATGATAATTTCCTCCTATTCATGGGTAGTTTATGCTCATGTGTCAATATATGTGAGCTATATACATTACGTTTTGTGGTGTGTGTGTATCAGCACTTGCAAATTAGAAACATCATCAACATGGTTAAAGAGGGTTTGGGCCCATTATAGCACAAAAATGCTCGTGAATTATACCAAAACTACTAGCTAATCAATCACCAACATGGTTAAAGAGGGTTTTGGATCAATATTTGATGGCAACGAATCAGCAGGAGGAGATATGCTTTCTTTCCAAGTCCTTAAATAAGAGCTATCAATATCCAAGAGCACAGTAAATCGAACGACTTTGAGTTGCATTACTCATTAGCACTTTGATAGACAAATTAATATTTTTAATACAACTAATAAGTAAACAGAGCAATCAATAAACTAAAAGTAGAAGAAGCTATACTGTTAATGAACTGAAGCATATTCTGATTAATTTATAGAGCACGCTTGATCACGGATTTGTTTTAATAATATCTGAGCTATACAATGCTTTCATATGTGCAATTGATAAGGGCAACATAAGAACAATGCCAAACAGAATCACGCCTGCGTCTCGCTATCCAACCCCTGGAGCATTTATGATAGGGGATTCGTTGAAAATGGCCTTGCTGTAACAGGAGGAGGAATAACCGTGGGACTTTCTGATGTTGTTCTACTGCGACATCTTCTTAGGCCTCTGAATGATCTTAGCAATGCAGCTTCCATTTGCATTTATCTTGAATCCTATTGCATTCTGCGTATGGTATCGGCACTTGCATGAATATGCTTAGCTAATATTTCTTCGGCCAGTCTTCCTCGGAACAAACTCTGAACAGGAATTGCTTAAAGAAACTTCATATTTCAAGCATTGCTGAGTGAAACACAACATAACCATATTTCTATGCGGTCGGTAGATACTATTAGCTTATTTATTGGTTGAAGCCAACGGCATTTGCAAGAAACACATTTGCCTACACACAGAATTCTCTTCATCGGATCGGGATCCATCAAGGAAGGAAATGAAAGAAGCATTCTTCAATTATTTCAGCCTTGGAGGCGTGTTCTCAGATGGACTGATGGCTCTTCTGTCTGGTCTAAACCCTGACCCGTTGAGCTTGGTTTTCCACTGCTTTGCCATGCTTGCCTATGCTGTTGGCCGCTTATTGCTTCCATTTCCTACACCAAAACGCATGTTTATAGCGGCTAGACTAATTTTGGTCTGTATCTCCAGCTTTCTTTACTCTTACTATATATCGGAAGCTTTTTTGTTTGAACTGTTATTCTCACCATGAATTTCCTAGACAAACTTAAATTTTTATTTTTGTCAATTTTCAGGTTGGATCAGGCATCATCTTCCCTATACTAAAGGCAGAAGGAATTAGAGCAAC
>Ga0307517_10007451_pt1 | contig 15937 bp, 7 predicted proteins | sample 23_EM_MG_FD_194515 | JGI IMG/M metagenome (GOLD analysis project Ga0307517, IMG submission 194515) | Populus trichocarpa ectomycorrhiza microbial communities from riparian zone in the Pacific Northwest, United States - 23_EM | ecosystem: Host-associated > Plants > Roots > Unclassified | place... | reverse complement strand
GGAGGTTCGAGAAATGCAGCCTGGACAGGGTCTTCCGGGGGAGGGTATATCCCAGTTCTACCTGTTTCAATCTCAAAAAAGTGCCGTCGCGCATGAACCAGGTGCTGGTCTGGGCATCATTGGCATTGACCTGCGGACTCAGGCGCGGCCAGAGGGCATACACATCCCGGTGGTCTTCGGACCAGTAGCTGTTGGCATATGCTTTTAAAACCTGGTTTTGTAATTTCCCTCCGATGTTCTCTCCGGGATAAACATAGGAAGCAAAAGGAGAGGTCGCATTCACGTCTATCCAGAATGATTCGTTAGCGAGGCCCTGGAAGAAGGCCGACACGTCAAATCCCCTGTAGCCGGCGGAAAAGCCGAAACCATAAACAATTTCGGGGGTGGTGGGGTTACCGATGGGGACGATGTCCGCTTCCGTGATCTGGCCATCCTTGTTGACATCCGTATATTTGATATCGCCGCCACCATAGACCCCAAAGTTCTGCCGGGGGGAATTAGCCGCTTCCTGATCGTCCACAAACAAACGTTCGGCGATATAGCCATAGTTCTGGTTGAGAGAATTACCGATACGGCTGCGATATCTTTCCTTATACTGAGGCTCTTCGTACACTTTAAATTTGCTGCTGGCATAGGTAAAATTCCCCCTGGCGGAGAGCCAAAGCCCATCGCTGAGATTTTGGGTAAAGTCTATGGAAATATCCGTTCCCTTGCTGCTGGCTTCTCCCACATTGGCCTTGATAGGCGCCGAAAATCCGCTGGTCACGGGCACCGAGGCTCTGTCCATGAGAATATGGGTGCGATCCTGGGTATAAAATTCCGCGATGATATTGATCTTGTTGAACAGTCCCAGTTCCAGGGCCAGGTTCTTTTGTTTGGACGTTTCCCAGGTGATGGAGGGATTGGAATACCGGGTGATGGAAACGCCGTTCAATCCTTCTCCCCCTGAAAAATCACGGCCAAAATAGGCGGCCCTTGCAGGATCGCTCATATTGACGTTCGACAGATAGAAGAAGCGGTCTTCCGGCCTGCCGATGGCGTCGTTACCTACCAGACCGTAGGTAGCCCTCAATCTTAGGTTTGAGATATTCGATTTGGCGGCTTTAAAGAACTTCTCATTGGAGATGGTCCAGGCCACGCCGGCAGATGGGAAAAATCCCCAGCGCTTATCTTCAAAAAAACGTTCCGATCCGTTATAACCGAAATTAAATTCTGCAAAGAATCGATTGTCATAGGCGTAGGTCGTCCGGCCGGACAGGCCCAGGTTCCGGAAGGGCAGGGACAACTGGAGGCTACCGGCATTCGCGGTCAGGTTGTCCCGCATCATGTAAACGAGCAATCCGCTCAGATGGTGCTTTTTCCCAAAGGTGTTGTTGTAGTTCAGCATCGATTCCATGTAGAAAGTGGAAGCCACATTCTTGGGGCCTTCCTGGTATCCCAGGTATTCTGTTCCGCCTTCCGGGTTGATATTGGTGATGGTATAGCCCGTCTTTGTTTGATCATAGCCGGCTAACTTATACCAGTAAGGGTTATAGAACCGGCTGACATCAAAATTGGCGGAGCGGTTGGTGTTGACCATGGTACGAAAAGACAGGCCTTTCGTCAGGAAGGAAAGGTCCTGTTTGACCTCCACCTGCGCCAGCATCAGCGAACTGGAATAATCCCTATAGCCCTTGGTCATTTCGGCGTAAGGGTTGATATATTGGCCGGCGTCGTAATTGCCGAACATGATATGTTTGACATAGGCGTGCTCTTCGTCCACCGGGTAGTAGGCCGGAAATAATACGGGATTAGATCGCATGACCTTGGTGTACATAGCCGCTCCGCCGTCGATGGGACCGGTGTAGGCGTCGAAATTACCGCTGAGACGAACGATCATTTCCGTCGTTTTGGTAACGTCGATGGTCACATTGCTTCTCAGCGTATAGCTTTTCAGGCTGATGTTATTATTGAAATTATTGCGTTTGTCTACCTTCATGATCCCGTTGTCCTTGTTATAGGACCCGGATACAAAGTATTTTGCGACCCCGCCGCCGCCGCTGATGTTCAGGTTCAGTCGTTGGTTCTGCGTATTGTCCTTGAACATGATCTTTTTCCAGTCATTGGCAGGATAGATCAGGGGGTTGTTGCCGGCCACCGTGTTGGCTATTTTTTCATCGGAATAAAAAACATCGCCACCTCCTACTACTTCACCGAGGGGCGTCCGGGTCAACACGGCCTCATTGGACATTTTCATATAAGTGACAGGATCTGCCAGCTCTACATTCTTTGTCGGGGCTGAAATGGAATTTTCAATCCGGAGAGAAAGGTTGGCCCTTCCTACCTTCCCCTGTTTGGTGGTGACCAGGATCACGCCATTGGCGCCTCTTGCACCGTATAAGGCAGTGGACGTCGCGTCCTTCATGATGGAAAAGCTGGCGATGTCGTCGGGCTGGAGGCGTGCAAGGTCCTGGACGGACAGTTCCATACCGTCGATCAGGATCAGGGGCGAGGTTTTGTAGCCGAAGGTCGTAACGCCTCTTACGAAGAAGTCGGCGTTATCCTGTCCCGGTTCACCGCTGCGCTGATAGGCGATGATACCTGCGGCCCGTCCTGCCAGGGCGGTGGTGAGGTTGCTGGACGGGACTTTGAGATCGGAAGTTTTTATACTGGTGACCGAGCCCACCATATCCGTCTTTTTTTGCACGCCGAAGGCGACGAGCACGACTTCATCCATTCCTTTGGTATCCGGGAGGAGGTGGATATTGATGACCGTCCGGCCCTTCACGGAGGCTTCCTGCGTCAGATAGCTTACAAAGGAAAAGACCAGGACCGCATCGTCATTGGGAACGTCGATGACAAACTTTCCGTTCTGATCGCTCTTAGTCCCTATGTTCGTTCCTTTAACCAGCACAGTGACGCCGCTGAGGATGCCTGCTGAATCCCGGATCGTTCCGGTGATGGTGATCTTTAGGGGTTCCGGGTCCGACTCTTTCGTGGGAACGAAGGCGGGTTTGTTCCGGACGATGATGGTCTGCTTTTCGATCAGCCAGGTGACGGGCTGTCCTTCAAAACATTTCTGCAAGGCAAGCTCCAGCGGCGCATTGGTAATATCCAGGCTGACAAGCCGGGACTCTTTCATTACATTGGGATTGTACAGGATATTATACCCGGCCTGCTTGCGGATCTCCTTCAAGACATTTTCGAGGGGCATTTCTTTTACCGACAGGTTGATCTTTTGCCCGTATCCTGCTGCTCCGGCCTCTAAGAGTATTCCTATAAGCAAAAGAATGGTAAGCTTAGTTACCAGATAGGTGTTATGCATAAACCGGTTAGATTAGTGAATGCGATGACGCAATTATTGAGAATAATTTAACTAAAGACGTTTCGCAAACTAAAAAGGGGGGGAGTTGGTGGAGGAATCAGTAAAGAAGATAAGGTATCAGGACACTTCGACCGTCCGGTCTTTTAAAGTAAAGGAAGCGTTGCCGGTCAGTTGCAGCATTTTCAACACTTCCTGCACGTCCTCATATCTCGGGATGATGCCGGAAAATATTTTTCCTTTCATATTCCCATGATATTCAACCTCGACATTGTACCATCTTGCGATCTTTCGCATGACGACCTGAATATCTTCATGTTCAAACTGGAATTTGCCATTCTTCCATGCCAGGGCGGCTTCGGTGTTCCCTTCCGAGATCTTCAGGTCGCTGCCGGATAATTCGGATTGCTGCCCAGGCAGGAGCGTCCGGGACGGGATCTGTTGTTCGCCGGATAAGGCATTCACCCTGATCTTACCGTTCAATAAAGTAGTTTTGACGAAAGCTTCTTCCTTATAAGCGTTTACATTGAACATGGTACCCAATACTTCGATCTTTTGCCCGTTGCTGGTCACTACGAACGGTTGATGGGTGATCGTGGCGATCTCAAAATATCCTTCTCCGGTCAATTCCACCTGCCTTTGTTGCGGGTCGAATTGTGTGGGGAATTTAAGCGAGGAAGCGGCATTTAACCAGACCTTCGAGCCATCGGGAAGTACGACCTGGTATTGTCCGCCTCTGGGGGTAGTGATCGTGTTGAAGCCGGGCAAGGCTGCCGGCAGGCCCGGGGCATTGGTTTTCGTGGCCATGTCGTATACGAGGACGCCATTGGCTGTTTTTTTAACGACGGCATTGGACTGTGTGGCGATGTCTCCGTTGGCTATCTTGTCCAGGTTGATCTGACGTCCGTCACTCAGGGTCAGGATCGCCTTATCGGATCCTGCCGCGATGGGCTGCGTTACCGGCGGGATCGGGGCCGGCGGGACGGGCGCCTTTATCTCCGTCAAGAGATAGAGGCCGGCTGACAGCAGCAACAAGACGGCTGCCGCCGCATAGCGTGGTCTTATGGTCCGGACCAGTCTCCGGAAGACAGGTTCTTTGGGAGCGGGCGTCTGCAGGATATGTTCGAGTTTCAGGGCAAGGGTCTTATTCAGAGAAGGGTTTGCCAGGTCTCCGGTCTGATCCGCCCCTGGCTGTTGAAGTTGCTGCGTTATCAGCGAACGGAAAAGGCCGGCGTTCGATTCGTCGGCCAGTAATTCCAAAATGAGATCCGCCTCTTCTTCCGAGCACTGATCCTTTACCAGTTTATCAAACAATTCAGACAGTTCCCGGTGAGTCATCGATAAATACTTTTACTAAAGACGTGTGCCGGGTCAATATGGGGGGATACCGCCCGGGAGAAGTAAAGCAGCCAGGCATGCCACGGTTTCTATATTGGACGACATAAAGGTCTTTACCAGCTGCTTTGCCTTACAAAGATATTCTTTTACGGTGTAAGGGGAGATACCCAGCCGGGCGGCTGTCTCTTTATAGCTGCATCCCTCCAGCTTACACATCTGGTAAACATGCCGTTGCTGGTCGGAAAGACCCGCCAGCGCCTGTTCCAGGAGGTGCTGGCTTTCCTTGAAATAGATGGATTCTTCGATATGGGAGTACTGTTCGGTGATGGTGGCTTTGAAACGGGCCAGCATTCTTCTGTCCGTTTTCAATTTCCTGTAAAAGTCGCAAACGAGATTGGAGCCGCAACGGTATAAATAGGCGGAAAAATCAGAATCATAGGAGATCGTTTCACGCTGCTGCCAGATCCTGGAAAATAAGACCTGGATCATTTCCTCCACCACCAGCTCGTCCTTTACCATTTTGAACATATTGATATACATCCTTCTGCTGTACTTGTTGTAAAGTTTGGTAAAGGCGGCGACGTTGCCTGTTTTCAGCAGGGCGACCAGTTCCGCGTCGGAATTATTACCGGGAGAGTTTCCGGTCATGGCAGCTAATTTTGGTAAATGACAATCGTTGGTCGGATGAAGATATCCCGTTAATGTTTTTGCAAACATACTCAATTTGATATTCTTTTTATCCTTTTTGATATTTTGCGGAGGCGGGCAACCATCGGAACGGAAAAAAGTCGTATTTCGGGAATAACACGGGAATACTATGACTACACACAGCAATCTTTTGCTCGCCTGCCTGGCGACGGCCTGTTTCGCATTCACCACCAGCGCCCAACCGAAGGTGGAGGTCGGGTGGGACAGATCGATCATAGTCTCAAAGTCAACACCCACCTTGCAGGTCGTCGTTAATCCCCCTTTGCAGAGAGGGACTTCCCTGCACGACCCATCCTTCGCCGCACTGAAGAACATGGGCGCGGACTATGTCCGGTTCGTCCCCTGGCTGCCCTATCCAAGATTGGGCGTAGCCGAGCTGGAGCCGCCGACGGCTACTGCCACCAGCTGGGAGTTCACGCATATCGATCCCATCACCATCGATTTCCTGGAGGCCACAAAAGGGCATCCCGTGATCCTCAACTTCAGCACCATCCCTGCCTGGATGTATAAGACGGATAAGCCGGTGACCTATCCCGCCAACCCGGAAGAAGTTACCTGGAATTACACGCAGGGATCGGAAATGGTGGATACCACCGGCAGGCAGGTAGCCGATTATTATGCCCGGCTGTACAGCTGGTATACGAAGGGGGGTTTCACCGATGAGCTGGGAAAGCTCCATTCATCCGGCTATCATTATGACATCCCTTATTGGGAAGTATTGAATGAACCGGACCTGGAACATCGACCCACGCCCGAAAAATATACCTTGCAATATGACGCCATCGTCAGCGCCATTAAAAAAGTCTCTCCGGCGACAAAATTCGTAGGCATGGCGCTGGCCTTTGAACAGACCCCTCATTGGTTCGAATACTTTTTAAATCCCAGGAACCATCGTCCGGGCATCCCGCTGGACATGATCTCTTATCATTTTTATGCTTCCGTGCCCGCTCAGCCCATGGAGATCATGCAATACACTTATTTCTCCAGCGCCGACGCCTTCCTGGACAGGGTCCGCTATGTCGAAAGCATCCGGAAAAGACTTTCTCCGGCTACCAGGACAACCATTAATGAGGTAGGCAGTATCCTGGCAGATGAAGAGAAACCTATTCAGCCGGAATACTGGAATTTATCCGGCGCCTTGTTTGCCTATCTCTATGTCGAATTGACGAAACTGGGGATCGACTTTATCGGGGAATCGCAATTGGTAGGCTACCCCACGCAATTCCCCAGCGTCAGCATGATGAACTGGAAGACGGGCTCGCCCAACGCCCGCTATTGGGTGCTAAAATTACTAAAGGATCATTTCGGTCCCGGCGATACGCTGGTGGAAACGCATATAGAGAGAAATGCTGCCGACACCCTCTATTCCCAGGGCTTTAAAACACGCAGCGGCAACAAGCTGTTGCTGATCAACAAACGGAATGCGGAGATAAGCGTTCTGGCGCCGGAACAATATAAGAACGGCAAGATCTGCGTAGTGGATCTGTCGACGGGGGATACGGCGCCCGTTACCAACGCCCTCGGCTCCACGCTTATCCGGCTGAAGCCCTTTGCCGTTGCAGTGATCACACCTTAATGCCGGGATTTGAAATTCTCGTACAGGAGTTTCATGAAATATCCGCCAACGACGCTGCGCGCCTGGAACCCCACTTGTGTTCCGTCGGTGGTTTCGTGCCAGTCGCTCAATGGTACGCGGGTGGGGGTCTCCAAGGCATATTTATACACCGGATCTATCAGCGCCTCAAAATCTTTTCGATCATTGGCCAGGGTAGCCGACCAGATGATCCAGTCGGATTTGGTATAGGTCTTACGGCTATCGAGGGGCAGACCGAACTTGTTCTGCCGGGTAAGATAGAATCTGATCTCCCTGTCGTAGACTTCCTGCGGGAACAAATTCAGACCCAGGACCTTGTCCCAGATCATATTGTATTTCTGGCTCCAGGTCCCCGGGTTCTCGAATGTCAGGCTGGAATGGTCCTTATCCATCGATAATTGGATCCATTTAGCGACCATGCTTTTCGAAATTTCCCGGTATCGGGCGGCTGTTGCGGCATCGCCCAATTGCTGTGCCAGTTGTGCATAGCAGGCAATGCCTACGATCGCCTTGACCGATAGGTTGGCGTTGCGCGCCAGGTGGCCGGCGAAATCATCCGTGCAGAGCTGGTTTTTTGGATCGAATCCTTCCTCCACCAAATAGTTCACCCACCTGCTTAGTGTTTTCCAGTGCGGCTTCACGTAGTTGGCATTGCCTTCCGCCTTCGCGATGGCGGCCGTCAGGATGATCATATTGCCCGATTCTTCCACCGGCATGCCTTCGCCATAGGTTTGTCCGTTGGCCAGGGGATAGGTGCCCAGATCATGAGCGGCAAAATTATCCTTAAATTTCCCGCTTTCGCTGAAGTAGAAGATGCCGTTCAACATTCCTTCCAGTAATTTGGGGTTGTAGACCAGGTATAAGGGCGCCGACGGATAGGTGACATCCACCGTATTGATCGATCCGTTGCTGAAATTCTCTTTCGACAACCAGAGGATCTCTCCTTGCGGACTTTTTACCAGGGCATGCGCTGCAATGCTCTGGCGATAGGCGAGTACGCATAGTTTAGCATATTTGTCGCCGCCGGCGTTGGCTGTTGCCTTGTAGAGGGATGCGTTGAATGCTCTGCACTTTTTCATCACGGCGGGATATTCAGCGGCGGACTTTTCCAATACCTGTACAAGGGTTTGCTGTTGATCTGTTTGCCACCAGGGTTTTAAATTGCTGTGAAAATATTGGATGGGGTTGATCTCGTCATAGCCGATCTCCATGAATTTTTCTACTGCTGTAGGGCCTACTCTTCCAAAGGGCAGGACGGTGTTCAACACGATATCGACCCCTTGTGTAGCCGTTGTCCGGGTATCGTTGTTCAGGAAGGAGCCCAGCAGATCCGAAGGGCTGCCGGTATATTGAATGGAATGGGCGCTTTTAGGGACTGCCACGTACATATAGCCCCAGTCAATGCGCAGATCATCGCCTTTCTTTTGCAGGATGGGCTGCGCGACGGTGCCTGCTCTCAATACGGACAGGGTGGGGGAGGCGATCTTTCCGGCGACGACAGGTTGTGCGGGTGTATTGCGCGCCACATCGGCCGATGCGCTGAATAAGAGATGTACGTCATGCGGCTGGCCGTCGTTGGAGCTTACTTTATAGGTGATGTAGCTGACCGGTCGCGCCGTCAGGGCCAGATCGGTGATCAGCAGGGGAGAGGTAAAAGTAAGCTGCAGGTTGGCCGGGCCGCATTGAAAGGTATAAATGGTTTGTGTGGCGTTGATGTCTACGTTTTTCTGCACTGCCAGCTCAACAGGTTGTGGTTGTTGCCGTACAAGGTCCACCAACCCAAGATCCGCCCTCGCGCCACCGCCGGTATTGACCACATGCATGGTCAGTAAGTTTTCGCCGTCGTGAAGCTTATTGGCAATGGGGATCATGGCGTAATCGTTGGCGACGCCTGCCTTCGAATAGATCCGTTCGCCGTTGAGCCACACTTCCGCATCATCGTCGTGGGAGACTTTGAGCAGTAGCTTATAGATGCCGGCTGCATGGGAGATGGGGAAGCTGCGCCTTATCCAGATGTCCCTGGACCTCCAGATCAGTTTGTCTTTATTTTCATCATTCCCTATCGGGCCTGTGCCGTCCTTCCAGGCGCCGGTGTTGAACTGCGGGGAGGTCCAATCGCCGTCGGGCGTCGTTTCGGTATATTTTACCGCATAAGCGCCTTCATCCGAAGCCGGAAGGATGGTAGTATAGGTTTCGCTTTCTTTACCCATAAAGCGATAGACCTTATTATCAACTTTGAGGAAGCCGAGCATGGATTGATGGGCGCCTGTCCAGTGGGTGGTCGTAGCGGCGTTCAGGCTATCGGAGGTAGACCAGATACTGAAATAGGGGTCATGCGTGATCAAAGGATAAGCCGGGGCTTTACGCGGTTGCGCCAGAACAAGCTGGCTTGTGAATACCAGTGCTGCTAAAAAATGGATCTTGGTCATAGATAGATTTTCGAAGATGATTTCGGGCTTAATGTAATTAATTATTAATTGCTAAAAAACCATAGCTGCTATTTGAAAATGTTAATTTTTACCGGGCCCACTAAGCCAGAGGATTCCAGACCGGCTCCCGGGTCGGGGACGAGGGGTGTGGATGTTCTCCGTTGATCTGCCGGTAAAAGGGCATCTCCCAGCAAACGGTTGACCCAGGTGTTCACTACTTTTATTTCCAGCTTGTTTTCGCCCGGGTGGAGCGCTTTGGTAATAGCCAACTGGTAGGGCGGGGTCCAGCAGCCGCCAAGATAGATACCGTTCAGGGTTATTTTGGCGATGTCCCGGGCAAGGCCAAGGTCTATTACGTAGTTGGCCCCTTTCTCTATTTTTTCTATGTTGAAGGTAGTCTGATAATAGGCCACGCCGGAATAGTATTTGATACTATCATCCGGGTGAAGCGACCAGTCGGTCAAGGTATCGAACAACACCGGTCTTGCCGGTCCGCGCATGTTGTGGTCGAAGGTCACCGTCCAGGGATTTTTCAGGTCCATGCTTTTTTCAGGAACAGGCTCATTCGATCGGGTCGTGTCGCCCTTGGTCCCGTCCTTCCTGAAAATGATAAAGGCGCTTCCGTTCGGAGCGAGCCGGAGGGGTATGGAAGTGGTATGGCCGGTCTGCGTGAAGGAGGGCAGATCGCGGATAGTCCCTGTTACGGCATCCCACAACTCCGGCTTTTTCCCGGCGATGCGAAATTGGGCTACCAGGTTAACGGGTTCATTCTTCTGATTGGAAATAAAATAGATCGATCCATCCTTTAGCTGCCGGTGGATGAAAGGGATAGCGTCGTTCGTTGTCTTGAAGTCCGGGATCAGCCTGATCCGATCCAGGGCCTCCTGCATATCCATGCCCGTTAGCACCAATCCTTTGCCATAGTGATGTACTTTGATCGTCGTGCCGTCGATATCGCCCCAGAGTTCATCGGCCATGGACCTTACCCGTTTATCGGCTTGGGGATAACCCTGCAGGCTGGGCGATCTTTCGGGCTTTGGCCCCAATATTATGGCGCCATTTCGCACCAGCTCCTTTATTTTGGACAGCAATTCCGGGCGGATGGTAGTAAGCTTAGGCATTACCAGGATGCTGTAGCTGATGCCATTGGGCAAGGTAAGCTTACCATCCTTCACCGACAGGCTGCTGTTGATCACATCGGCGTTCATATAGTCGAAAGAATAGCCGCGGGGTAACGCAGGGTCTGTAACGCCGATCATTTTAGGGGCATCTTCTCCAATGAAATACGCAAGGTCGGCGGAATATTGCCCTTGCTGGAGCATCAGGTTGCATCTTTTGATATATTTCAAAAATACGTCCATATCGAAGAACCAGGTATTCGCCCTGTTGAACTCGACGCTAAACCACGCGCCCAGGCCCGGCTTGGGGTCTTTATCGGGCTGGTGAATATATACGTGCAGTACGGTATTGTTTACGCCGTCCGTAAAAAAGCGGTCGCCGCGGGATTTCAGCGTGGCTGGATTCCGGCGCCAGGGATTGCCTGCCGAGGTAAAGGACTCTGCGGATACCTTGATCTTCCCGTAAATATGGGCCGCCGATGAGGCCGCCCTATTCTCGACATTCCCCAAATGCCCTTCACTCCAAAATTCGCCGGAGACTTCATCCGACTGGCCGCCATATTGTAAGAACTCCGCGGGGAAGCCGAAATACCCATAATTTTCTAGCCAGGTGGTCAGCCCGTGCCGATGACTTACTTCCCGCAGACCCCCTACATAATTAAAAGCGGCATCATCCGCGATCAACCGGCGGAGATCCCAGAGAAAACGGTCGGAAAGATCCTGGCTGCCTACTACTTTTCCCTGCAGAACAGGAATAAAGGGAATGGGATCGTATTGATACTTCTTTTTGAATTCTTTAATCAGCAGGTCCGTCCAGTTCTGGCTGCCTGTTTCGTAGCTGTCGGCTATTACAACGGAGAGGGTCTTACGGTCTTCCGGCGGGATCCGCCGCAAGATCTGTCCCACATAGGCGTCAAAATGTTCAGCGATATGCTCCTTACTCATCTTGTCCGTTTCGAAGCCCGTGGCTTCCGGCGTCGCAGGCACATTTTGGGTGTTGGTCGGCGTCATCCCGGTACGTTCAATGATCCAGTTGCCGGGGGGAACCTGCCAGTTAAGCGTGCCGTCCGCAGCCATAGAGCTTGAAATGTCCAGCACCTTGGCAGGGTCGATAACATAGTTGGAATGGTCATCGGGTTGGGAGGGCCAGAGGTAGGCATCCCAGAGAAGATCTTCCGTTTGCCACATTTTCGCCAGCGTTTTTTCCATATAGCTATCGACCAGGGCCGTGGCCGATAATTTAAATTCGGAGAGCCCCGAATTGCCTGAGACCTTTGTCAGCAATAACCGGAAGCTGGCAGCGGTCGTGACCGGTATGGAGATGACGGCCTTACCCCAGGGGATAAAACCGTGTTGTAGTTTGGGGGTCCGGCGATCGATCGTAAAATGTTTAAGGGTAACATAATCGTTCTTTATTTTTACCTGGAACTCGCCTTCGAGGTAGATGGGGTTATGCAGGGTCGAGAGGGTGAGGCTGCGCACGGTATAGGGCTCCCGCGTGTCGATGTCCAGCGAGAATCGCTGACCCTCCTTGAGAACTATGCCCGTCGCCTCGTTCTTATCCATCAGTTTGCCCAGGGAGTCCATCGCCGGCAGGGATGACAGGGTGGGTTGGAGCACGCTGATATCTGCGTCGTAATCACCGGCAACAGGATAAGCGAGCACTTTTACATTCTGAAAGTTTTTCTGCGGCCTGGCTAATGGTTGATGAAAAAGTACGGGGCCTTTTATCATTACCTGTGAAGAGGTGAGGTAGCGCATGGCTTGTCCCGGCCGGACCCAGGGGCCGCCGGCCTGGCTCCATCCCGGTCCGTTGAATAATCCCATTTTGATATTCAGACGGGTCGCCGTTTTAAGGGCGGTATGTAAAATGTCCCACCATTCATCGGAAAAGAATTTTACTTTTCCATAGGACACGTCATTCAAACCAATATCACCCAGGAAGGCCCGGTTGATCCCCACTTTTTTCATCGCTTCCAGGTCGCTGACGACCCCTTCTTTAGAGATGTTGCCGGACACCCAATACCAGTAGGTGCTGGTCTGAATGGAATCCGGCGCAGCGGTAAAGCTTGTTGCGATCTCTTTGAAAGGGTTGGATGCATAGGGGTGGCCGGCTTGGGCGGAGGCGCTTTGGGCTTTTGCCGCAGTGGAAATGGAACAAAATAAGACCAGGAACAGGCAGGTGTTTGGCAGGGGTGTCATAGCTATGGATATGCTTGGATGGGCAGTTAAAAATAAGGGTTAAGTCTAGTTCCGATGATCGAAGAACAAACCACTGAGGGCGGCATTGGGGCCGCGCACCTGGTTGACGCGGATCCGGATGCTCCCGGAATAATTAAATACGATGTATTTTCCGTTCTTATAATTTTTTATCAGCTGGACCGGAGCAAGGAGCTTAAGAGTATTGGCGTCGAAGACCTCTATTTCGGATCGCCTTGCCGAGAGGTCCCAATCCAAAAAATATAGGGCAAGCTGGTGGGGCTGGCTGTCCGTCACCCGGAGGTCGATGGTCATCGTTTCCAGTAAAGGAATGGGGTCCTGGGTGATGATGGCCCCAACGGGGGCGGCATTGCCAGAGCTATCTGTGAGCACGGCTCTGTTGCCGGCCGGAAGTTCCTGGTGAATGTTCGCTTCATTCCTTAGAACTACAGCGGTTAAGTATTCCGGCAGTTTTTGCAGGTGCCTGCCTTTTCCCGGCTGGTTGAATAAAAAGAAACCTTCTTTCCCATAGCGGCTTTTCCAGTTACCCGAGGTCAGGCTATCCTGGTGGAAGGTAGGAATGGGGTAATTCCAGGCTGCATTGGTCGCCGGCTTAGGGTCGTGATAATTTTTGTACGCCACTTTGAATTGATATTTCCCCGGAGCCATGTCATGTACGTTGATAGATCCGTCCTTCAGGTCAACGGTATTCGCGGATGCGGCTATGGACCCTTTTTCGTCCCAGATCAGGCGTCCATTCAAAGAGAGGGACCGGGCGCTGTTGCCGCCTAAGGGAATGGCGACCTGCCTGGCCAGTGTCCCCGCGGGTATCACCAGGCTGGTAAGCCCGGACCGGAGATCGAAGCTGGCAGAGATCGGGCCTTGTAGAGTGGGGGTCGTTCCGCTAACGGCAGTGAGGGTATCTACCAGGTGGGGGACGATCTCGAAGGTCCGGAAGCCGGGCTCCAGTGGTTTGATCCCCAGCAATTCTTCCGACAGCCATTTGGCAACGCCGGCGCTCCATGGATGGGTCAGGCTGGTGTAGGTGCACTGGTTGTTGGGCGGGGCGTCGTTCTTCCCGAGAATGGCATTCCAACTGGGGCGATAGACCTCGAAAAAAGTGGTCCCGCCATATCTTAGCTGGCCGCCCCAGCAATCCTTGATGGCGCTTACGGCTTCTTCATACCGTTGGATCTTCGCCATCGCGCCGATGATAAAATATTCATTGAAGGGAGAGTAGGACAGGCGGTTGACCCGGTCGGTGAAATGGCGCGTATAGAGAAGATCGTTCTCCGCCTTTGTGGTGAGACCGGTGTTGATGGCGTCCGCTGCGGCATGCACTCCGAAATCGTCTTGCCAGTTGTCTTTCTTCCTTTCTTCCTCCATTTTTTCGGAAGCGTAGCCTTTGTATTTTTTTGCCAGGTCCGGTCTTTCGATCCGATCCATGAGTCCGCCGAATTCCATCCATGAACGGATGCTCAACATCGAATAGGCATACTGGGACTCGGCAAGATTTGCATTTTCAAATCCTGCTCCCAGGCGTTCGTCCCAGCCATAAAACTCCAGTTTGGGTGATTGGCCGAAATGCTGATAGGCCCGGTCGAGCTTTCCGCTGGCATTATCGATATATTTCTTTGCAAACTCCAGGTCGCCAGTGTAATTCACATAGTCGATCAACGCTAAGACCCAATACAATGCGTAACTGGCGATGCCATTGTCTAATGTAGATGTGTAGTCGATATTGGCTTTCACGAAGTCGAAATTTCCGAACGCGACCATCGATGCGGCCTGGGCGACATAGGCATCGCCCGTCCAGGAGAACCGGTCCGTTCTTTCCATCAGGATGGCGCCCAAATAATTTTTCAGCAGATTGAGTTTTACCGTATAGGCGGCAGTATACCAGATCCGGGTGAGTTCCGGGTCACTACAGGAAAAGCTGCCCTGGTAGTTGACGGGTTTGGTCTGGCAAACGAGACGAAAGTTCTTCATATGCCAGGTCTGGTGATGGGCGAGGATGTGGATCCAGCCAAAACGCACGCCTTCATATAACTCCGGGTTGAGCTCCAGCCGGTAGGTCTGCCCGTGTTTTACGGGAGGCAGCGTTTTTATCCGGTGCACGGCCCCGTTCATGACGATGGCCGGCTCGTTGTATTCGCTGATGCTCAGGGTCATGCTATCTGCCAGGTCGTCGGATTCGAATTCCAGCCAGCCGGCATTCGTCTGCCCGAAATCAAAGCGGATATTTCCCGTGCCTTTCACAACGAGATCGCCCTTTTTCTTAAAATCCTTCATGTCGAAACTGGCCGGGTCGGAGATCACCCAACTGAGAGGATGTAACGGATAACTTTCCAGGTCATCGGTTGCCTTTGGGCTGGGCCAGGTATAATTTAGGATCGGGTCCGGGGATAAGGGATTGAGAGCACCGGATCTCTTTGCTGAGATAGGCGGATAACCGTTGAATTGCGCCTGCATGGAGTGGAAAAGGAGGGGGGATAGCAATAACAATACATTCTTCTTCCCTTGCAGAGAAGACAGTAGCTCTTTCAACATGGCAATCAGGATTGGGTTAAAAAATCGGCTCTCAAGGAGGAATGATTAGAATGGAATAAAGATAGCTCTGGCGGGAATGAATAAAAATGCATAAAAAAAGATTTCTTTGTACTTTCTGATATTTTTCAAATAAAGAAATGTTTTATAAATTTGAGGAAGAATTAGAAACTATCATCAATAAAGAAAAGACTATGGGTATCAGGGAATTAGCCACACTTCTTATAAAAGAGGAAGGCAGGGAAGAAGGCAGGGAGCAGACCCAGGCTACTATCATTACAAATCTTCTGGAAAAGTCTGATCATACTTTCCAGGAAATAGCAGCGTTCGCCGGTGTGCCCATTGATGTTGTGATTGAAATAAGAAACAGCTTACTGACTAAATAAGTAATTAATTTTTGAGTTTTCAAACCCGATGATTGTATCAGGTTTTTTTATTGGAGTTCTCCGGCCCATCTCTTTATCGCCTACTTTGTTTCCTTATAGATATACACTTCAATTTTTCCATCCCTGGTAACACAGCCCCGGTACATGCCTTCTGTGTTAAAGGTCATCGTCATATTCCCTTTCTTATCCAATGCGATCAGTCCGCCGTCCCCTCCCATCTTGCCTACTTTTTGAATGACGGTCTCTGCGGCATCTTTTACGGAGACGCCTTTATATTCTACCAGTGCGGAAAGATCGTAGGCCACGACATTGCGGAT
>Ga0307517_10007450_pt1 | contig 15937 bp, 9 predicted proteins | sample 23_EM_MG_FD_194515 | JGI IMG/M metagenome (GOLD analysis project Ga0307517, IMG submission 194515) | Populus trichocarpa ectomycorrhiza microbial communities from riparian zone in the Pacific Northwest, United States - 23_EM | ecosystem: Host-associated > Plants > Roots > Unclassified | place... | reverse complement strand
TTTCTCATTAAAATAAATTAATTGGAAATTTATTTGGGATATTATTATATTAAGTACTGTTTAAGTTTTACATTGTTTTTTTTAATAAGATTATAACAATCTTTTATAACTTTAGCAAATACTCTTTTTATGCATCCCTCCATGATTCCTTTCAATTTTATTTGGTGGCTTTTATGTGAATGTATATTTTTATTATTATATAACTAAATAAAAAATAGATTGAAAAAGTTATCAAACCAAACTGGATCTATGACCCGATCGCAAGTTCGATGGTCAATCTAGGTTTACCCATGTTGATTCCAAACATTGTTGTCTTATTATTTTTTTTTTAAAAAAAAGGATTAAAACAATACTATCCTGAAGAATGTTTTTTAAAATTAAACTGAGTTTTGATCAGGTTTTGTTTAGATCTGCTAGGTTGATCGATTTATATAGGGTTAGCTTCCACACAATTTAATGTGAAACCTAAACCAAAGTGCGGGCCCGGCTAATAATTATAATTTAAACAGCATGCAATGCATGTGCTTCAATAATATCAAATGTTGGAGAAATAAACAAATATGTATGGGTTAGGTATGCCCAATTAAGATAATTGATCAAGTGGGTTCTTAGAGTCCAAATTTGCTAGCACTACTTTTTAGCCAAGAATGAATGCAATAATTTTCTTTCCTTCCTCTTAATCTCAAGTTGTGCTTTGTCGAAAAGATGTATATCCTTGTCACAGGCTTCCCTTCCTAATCTCAAGTTCCAAGACTGCACCAAGCAATTTTTACGTATTCCCAAAGACCTTTGAACAACTTTATTCCCAAAGTACTGTCTGCTCGTTACATAACGACTTGTCAATTTCTTTTTGTTTTTGTAAATGTCCGGTATCCTGTTTCACTTAAAAAATAAATAAAACAAATTAGAATAGATTTTATCTTGCTCAGAATCTTAGTTTATTTCAGAAATCCCACCCAAATTCTAGCAAAAATATTCTAGTTCCATTATGCCCGTTCTCATAACCCAGGTTAACCTTTTAAATATTCTACAACCCGAGTTATTGTTAGAAAAGTTTAGGATGAAAACAAATATGGAGTTGGCTTAGAGGCGTGAAAACACTATCTTTAAGGTGTTTATTTGTCCCACACAGAGACAACACCTCTAGGATACAACTAAGCCCTCTAAACCTCTAAAAGAATGAGAAGATAAGACCAAGAAAAGAATGTCTTTTTTTTTGTTATTTCTTTTCTGTATAGTAACATGCTTTTATAGACTTGAAACATAACGATGAAACAGTATGACTGTTTATCAAACAATATGACTATTGATGAAACAATATGATTGTTCATCAAACATTATGACTATTGATGAAACACTATGGTTGTTCATCAAACAATATGATTGTTGATGAAATAATATGATTGTTCATCAAATAGTATAACTATTCATATTAAGTTCTAAGTTCCAAATGATATTATAAATATCCATCATGACTTAATTTACTACACAATAGAAACCCACACTTAGAAACATTAGGAGGAAGTGTTTCTTTCCAATGTGGGATAAACATCTTTTCTTTATTCATTTACAAACTACATCAACAGTTATGAGATTGTGATAACTCTATAGAAAACAAATCAAAATAAATTATAAAAACATATTTCTAATCAACCTAATGTTGAAGGAATAAATAAAAAAAATATTAAATAAAAAAAAGACACAAAAACCTACTAGGTCAGTGCAGGTTAACCTGTCGAACCCATTACCAAGGTCATGAGATCAAGATAACCCCATAGAAAGCAATTAAAATAATTATGAAGCATAATTCTCAAAATAACTTAATATTGAAAGTTGAAATTGAAAAATAAATAAATTAAAAAAGATTGGGTTGTTAAATGATTAAATTGAAAAAACAAACTACACAAAAAATAGATAAAAAAATATTATTATAACAAATAATATTTTGTGAGTGTAATTATAATGATTTAGACACACTCTTTAATGTTTTTATTAATATTAAAATGATATTGATTTTTGTGTTCTCGACTTCTCAATTAAAAAGACAATTTTTTTCATGAACCATTGTATTTTTAAGAAATATTGTGATGTTTCATCTTAATTAAATTTTTTTTCTCACAAATATTACGAGACTGAATAATTATAAAAAAATATTTAGTATAGCAGGATTCATAATCGGCCGTGTGTTGTTTTGTAAATTTAATTAGATATTGATGAGAAAAATAAATTAGTAGAAATAGAAATATTCTTAATCAATGTATTGCTTATAAAGTAATCAATTATTTTACTTAAAAATTAGTTCAAGTATTTTAGCTATTAAAATTTAAAAATATAATCAAATACGAATTTGATAAAAGATGTAACATCCTTAGTTTTCAAGACATACATACCTTTTAACATATAGAATACAAGGAATTTTTTTATATTAGAAATCCCTAACGAGAATTTCTATCAAAATTTAGGCAGAATTCCTCTATATTTAGATTATTCAAACTTATTGACAACAATATGTATTACTTCTATATAGGTTTCCATTCTTTAATCCAATCCTAAGAAATAAGCATAGGAAAACAAAAATATTCATTCATCATATACTGAAAATAAAAAGTAAAATAAATCTTATAGTTCTTCAAATCCAAAGGTTTCCGTGTCCTTGCAACTCATAAAAGAGTTTAACCTTGCATGTCTATTGAACAACTAATAAAAAAACAAAGAAGAATGCATGATTTTTGGGTTCTTTTGGAGGAAAGGGCGTTTTTCTTCCCTTAGCTAGTTGCCCTTCTTTCCTTTCTCTCTTGCTTTTTATATCCTAAGAAATCCTAATCTCTTTTCTACAAAACAGTTTTTTTCTAAGTAGACAATTTACATTTAAGTAGTTCAATAACTATTTTCCTAAAAAAGGAGAAATAGTTTTGCATAAAATCTTCAAGCTTTGACTTTTGACTTAGATGAGCTAAATTGCCGAAATAAAGACTTGGATGTCGGTTTGGATGTTTTGGGACGTAATTTAGACTTGTTTCTTCACAAAACCTGTATGTTGGCAGAATTCATGTATCATCTTAGAAAAATCATATCTCTCTCATATGAGCTTTTTTTTTTCTGAAATTTGGTAGGCTAATAGGTCTTCGAGTCAGGAATCCAAAAAAATTAAGTTTGCATCAAATGGAATTCTGTAGCTCAAGATATTTAAATCGGAATGGCCGAATGTCAACATTGGCAGAATGCGAGATTTGACTTTGAAGGCTGCAATTTCCATGCTCTTTTTTTTTCCTTCCCATATATGTATAGAAATTTATGGATGTTAGCTTTCTAATGCCTCTAGAATCACTTCGTTTTGACTTCTAGAGCTTAAGCTCTGCACAAAACATTGATCGGAGGTCAATTATCTTCAATTTACTTCCTTTTGAATCTTACATCCAAAAGTGCCTTCAAAACATAAAATAAAAAATATCAAGGAATTTTATATATAAAATGTAACACCCTACCTTCCATGACACATTAAGTCCATTAATCAAAGTAATATGACTCCTTTAGGAATTGTTTTTTTATAAAAGCTTCACCTTAACACGTTATCATATTTGCATTTCAAAATAGAAGGAGTCTGCTAAAATTTTGACAGAGTTTCATTTGCATTTAGAACGTACCAAGTTATTGACTAATTTATAATTACCCAAACCACCATCATTACAAAGTCCAACCATCCTGGACTCACTTCTATCATCATAACTCAACACATTACACAATTCATCCATCCATCTTATATACCTTATAAACAAGAACAATTCATACATAAATTTTCTAGCAATCAACATTGAAATCAACCCATTACACACTCCATTTCTCTCCCTTTTAAACTCTATTTCATCCCCATTTGGCATTATAAGAATAACTAGCTTAGCATAACAATCTACCGTAGCACGATACAAACTTAACCAATCCATTCCTAAAATGATAACAAACTTAACCATATCTAGTGGTACTAAATCTACCCTTAACTCATAACCCTTTAATAATATAATACAACCCTCGTAACATTCATTTATTTCTACTTCTTTCCCCCAAGGTGTACTAATAACCAACCCTAACCAATTTTCTTCTAGATACATTTAATTCATTTACAAATTATAGTTTCAAAGTCATATTCAGTATTTCCCTTTCTTTATTCCCGAATATATTTATATAGAAATTTCCTTCTATTCTAGTTTGCTCTTTTCATATAAATACTCAAGAATCAAATTACACACCAACTCATTACTAAAATCTTTTCCTACACCAATTCTTCATTTTCGGTCATAAAATCCTTTTTCCATTTCTTTTCTTTACTTCTAACATTGTCTAAAATATAAATTATATTACATATATTACATAACCAAACACACTCCTTAACATATTTCCTCTAATCTTTCCTTTCTTCACTTACATTACTAGAATTCCAATATATTAGTTAACCTTGATATTATATATCATTCCATTCCAAACTTTACTCATATATCACATTTTCTACACTAATGATCATATTTACTCACATATCATTTCTTTTAGATTGGTCGGCCATGAAAGGAGCTTTTCTCACTAAACTAATTATTTTTTTCTTTCTTTCTTAACATCAATTGTCATTCATAATACTTATTTTAACATTTCTATAAATCAATTGACAAAAACCCCAAAATTCACATATAAACTCTAATGACACAATCTTAACAAATTCAATTACAATTAATCAAATCCATATTAATTAACTCTATTAAGTTTAGAATATCTTATAAATCACTCAATTTACATTCATAATATTCATTTTAACATTTCTAACAATCAATTGACAAAAACCCCAAAATTCATAAATAAACCCTAATGATATAATTCTAACAAATTCAATCAAATTCATATTAATCAACCCAATTAAGTTTAGAATATCTTACCAATCACTAATATATCCTCCAAAATCTAGCCAAATTAAAATTGCTCCAAGCTTTCCTCTTCTTCCCTCACTTTCCTTATCTTCTCTCACTAAACTCTACTTTCTCTTAATTTCCTATCTTAATCACAAGTGTATAAGTGTTTAAAATCGTTAAATCTCACAAACCACAAATCCATGATCTCCTTTGTTTTTTTTTTCCTATTATATAACTAAGAAAGATGAATAATTTTCTTTCCTAAACATTTCTATAAGTTTCGGCCAACCATTTATAGGCAATAAATTTTAAAAATTCCCTTTATATCCTTGCCTTGCACCTTTAATTTTTCACGCGTAATTTTTTTCAGGTCCTGATATCGGTTTATACCAAACTTAAAACTGGTGAATTCATATTTCATTAAATTAAATGTTACTATTTTTTATTTATTTATTTTTTCTTTCATATAATTGTTATTCTCATTTTAGTCTTTTTTTTATTTTCCGATATTTTTCAAGTTTTCATTTTTTAAACTCGGTACAGAAACTTTTCTGTCCAAATTTCTCGACCCAATATCATTCCTCTAAGGTAAATATAAATTTGACATGCTCAGTGTAATATTTAATTCACTATCCTTGTAGGTTTACATTTATATCATAATATTTGCACCGGTGTGTACATACAATAATTTTCTTGAATAATATAAAAAATCAAATACCACCCCTGTTAAGGTAAATATTCAATTTACTGTATCAGAGAAATATTTATTTTCCATTCCGTGTAGATTTATTTGGGGGTTTAACATAAAACATAGGCAAAAATACTAGATAAATATGAGTAAAAATTATCAAATAATATAATTGCATCAACTCCTTCATTCTTTTTTAATTCTCATTGGTTTTCATTTAAGAATGAACTAGTGTGAACTGTCCTTTCAAAATACACCTTGAAGAAGAAACCATGCCTCCTTATAAGTGTTTTTTAGTATCTATACCCCAAAACACCAATTCTTTTTTCATGGTTGATCGGCAATCTTTGCATATGCTTTTTTGCAATGAGTTCATATCTTTGAATAACACCTCTACTTCTAGTAACCGTGTGACCATATTTCTTGTTGGGGTTCCTTCTAGATAAGTCAACTTATCCACGTTCAACCTTTTATGCTGGTATTGGTCGTCTTTCTTGTATTATTCTATATCTCAAGAGTCCATTCAAGTTTGTTAATTCTAGAATTTGTATTTGTTTGTTCCTCATTAGGCTCATCTCTCCTTTCACTATTCTACCTCTAGCAAATCTCTTGAATTTTTTACATTTGTCAGTAGGATGGCTTGATTTATATCAAATGAATAATGCCATTCTTCATTTGACCTCAAAGCTCTTAAAGATTTGGCATTGTTCTATGTTAATGCATTGCAAACTATCGGCTCATTATTTATAAACTCTTTAACATCTACATATATTGTTTCTTGATGATAAGTTCCATAAATTGGAACTTCTTCTCTTCTTCCTCTCTTAATAAACTCTTATATATATATATATATATATATTCTAAACCTTGTTATGCAATCATTACAATTTTTTTTTTCAGGAGTCCTAGACCAACACTTTTTTATTAATGAATTTAGGAACAACCTTAACTTTAGAAATTCAGAATCAATAACTTCTCTAAATTGGCAGATGAATCTAGTTATATGTTCTAGAACATATATTGACCTTTAACCATTAAACAACATAAAGTGTGAGAATTTAAAACTGATGGAATAAGGATACATTATATCTATATAGTCTGGATAAGGCTTTCTATAGGCTAATATATGGATTTGGTGAACCTTTAAAATATAAACATGCTTAACTACTCCCAAAATATACTCTAGATCAATCCTATCTAGCAGGGTGTTAAACTCTGGATTGCCTAGTATCATTTTTTCACCCATGTTTCTTGGAGAAATATCTTTATAATTTATAATCCTTGCTTTTGAATTGCTTCCATCTTTTTCCATGACTATAAATTTTCCTAAATTTATTCTAGGTTCTGTTGAGAAGTTAATCTTTTAGTTGAACTCTTTTGGCCAAACTGGCTCTTTGCCAATTGACTTAAGATCTGTTTTCTTAAAGTTTGGTTCTTTAGCCTCCTTCTCATTTATGTGGTTTTTTACTTCAACTGCGACCTGTTTACCTATCTTATTACTTTTTTCATCGTCACATGGTTACAGTCAAATATTACTTCATAATTTTCACTCCTTATTTTGGTGTCTAAGAGTTTAACGTCTTCCAGTGTTTTAACGATACTTCTTAACAAGAAACTTCATTGAAGTTATATAACTTCTCAAAACTTCCTACTAGGTTTCTTTCAAGCCTTTCAAAGCTTCCTTTTAAATTCCTTTCACAAGTCTGCCTTCCTCTAACATTGGACTCTAGCATAACATGAGTTGACCTATCATTCATCATTGCAATCCTGTTATAATAATCATCATACATTTTTAGTTTTATCTTATGTTTTTCCTTCATTTCTTCAATAAGGTGTCAATATTTGTCATCAATGATTCAATTAGTTTCTTTTAATCTTCACTTAAGACGTGCATATCTCTCTTCTAATGACATATATATGTCTCTTTCCTCTTTCTTTTCTAACTTTATTTCCTAAAAAGTTAATCCAAATTTGACCTTATTTAGATCGTATCATTAGTACTTCATGTTCTGTTCCAACAGGAACGTCAACTAACTCGTCTTTCTCTTCTAAATTTCATGGCAATTTTGATTTTTTTGGTGCCATAATTCTAAGGAATTAATTTGACACTTTCACTATGGTCAACATTGTTTGATGTAAGTTTTTTTTGTGTCTACTTCAATTAAGAAGAATTTGCAACTTAAGATTGGAGTTTTAAGTTAGCTGATTTGAACTCTAGATTTAGTCTTAGATCCACTCATGTAATTCTAAATTTATATTATAGAGTTACACAAGTATCAATATAATTAAATCTAATTTTGCACAAACATTAATTCAATTTAGGAAAGGAATGCTCACATTTATAGAGTGATTCATACTCTGTTTACTTTCACAAATTGAAACTCTTGGATAATGAACCATATGGGGTAATTCTGTCATATACCAACTTCAGGTCTATAATTTTTATGTTAGCTCACTAGTGCAACATATTATGAAGTCCCAATAATATCACAAAAAAATTCACTGTAAATTCCACTTGATTTATTTGAGAATAAGGTTCACTTAAATAGTATTAAGGAAGTTCGTTAACAATGTGTAGATAAAAACAAATTGAGAATTAGAAGAAATAGAGAAGAGAAAGGTGTTTTCCAATAATTACAAAAACAATGTACTCTTATTACTTCATTCACATGTCTTCTACATGTTATCATTTATACTAGCAATATTGCTCAGGTAACTAACCTTCTTCCAACTAACTAATACAGCTATTATTCCATGCATGCTCAATTCTTAATTTTCACATGTTCAATTATCAAATGCATCATATTGTTGCTGTTAGTCTTCTTTAATTGTCAACTTTTTTCTTCCATTCTCGTAACAAATAGCAAGCTTTTAGAACAAAGTATAAAAATCTCAAAGGTTGAAATTTCTAAAAAAAAAAAGGCATTAATTGATTGCAAATCAACCACGAAGATTTCTATTTATTCAGAATTATATTTCTAAAGTTTATACATCCATGCAAGGACGAAGACGATACTGACTATAAGAAAAACACATAAAAAAATGCAAGAAATAAGGGATATAACCTGATTTTGAAGCCTAGCTCTAATACTAACTAATGTGAACCTCTTGATCACGTGGTCAAACAACCCACAACGAAGATGATACAACTCTAAAAAAAGCCAAGAAATCAGGTTTAATAGGAATAATACAATGAAAAACTATCACAAGGCACCAACACTATTGAAATAAGAAATCCCTACCCAACAAATACCAATTCACGAACAAGAAATATAAGAAAGATGCCACAAGGTCAGTTATACCTTGATAAGTTAGGTTTTTTTCTTTGTCACAGCAAAGAACACGTTTGCTTCAAGCAAAACACAATAATATTTCATAAATTCATGGCTGCTAAAAATTTCAGCTTAGAAAACCTTATATAATAGTTCAACTATTAACCCTAATAGAACCAAAACTTGTGGGCTAATATTTACCCATTTACAATAAACCCAAAATATGTTAACTAAGCCCCAACATGAAGAAAATAATAAAAATAACCAATCTGTCATTAAATATCATCAGCCTTTCTTTTCTTGTGTAAATAGGATGTATAAGGAATTCTTATAAGAACAGGACTTTGGAACATTAATGAATCCTTGTCACACTTGAAAATTATATTGCAGCCCATTAAAGATCCTTGTAGAACTAGAAAATTCCAAAAACTAGTTATCATGTCCTTGTAGGAAAAGAATCCTTGCTAAATAGAAAGTCCACAAGTCATAATAAAATAAATAACAAAATTCATGCAATATGTTTTGGCCTATATTGTAAGGCCTTTATGAATCCCGATTGACCTGAAAGTTTATACTAACATAAAAAAACATGTCGGGACACTTTGAGAAAATTTTTAGCTCGATCCAATAGTTAGATTGAGAATTATGATTGTTACTGCAAAACTGGTCTTTAGGATCACTTATGTTAGAATCTGATTTTCCTCGTTCAACCTTTTCTTGGATCGTATCAAAATCCGCAGGTTCACCGATCATTGATGATTTTAGAATCACTAATCCTACATTACATGAAATAGTACCTAAAATTGCTACTGGAAAATATATAAAAGATCATTTGACCAAGTAGGTTCTCTATAAATATCATGACCCATTACTTTAGCCAATTTAGCTATTAATACAAAATCATTCAAGTCAGACTTTTTTGTTATTAGGATAGATGGATTTTTAAAAATCCATCATCTGAAGGAACTCAACATTATAATTTTTCATCATACGGTCCAAGAAAAAATCAAACAAACCAAATAGATCCAGATAAAAAACACTTATATCTCTATATGTTATAAAATCCTTTAATGCATAGATCCAGATAAAAAAACACCTAAATAATACTTTTTTTTGTTAAAGGGTAATATCTAAATACATGTCTTTTTTTTCTTCAATAATCCATATTTGTTTTGAAGTCCAATTAAATCAATTGAGGGCTTAATTTTAGAGAAAAATTGAAATTAAGGGCAAAATTGGGTAGTTTTGCAAGCCAATGACCTAAATGAAGAATAAGAAAATGTTTGAGTTTCTAATTCATTTAATTAGGGACTTAATTAAAAAGAAAATGATATTTATACTCAATTTGATTGGAATTGCAAAAATTGAAGAGCCAAGGATGAAAGTGTAAAAGGTGCCAATATTGAGGGACTGATTTGAGTTCAATTAGGGGTGAAATTGAAAGAACAAATAATTTTTAAGGTCAATTAAGAATGAATTTGACTTAAATTGGAACAATAAAAAGTATAAGGATCAAATTGAAAGTTGAGAAAGAAGCTTAAATGAAATAATGTGTTTTTGCCTAAATGGCATTGTTACACAAATGAATAGTAAAAAAAACTCCCAAAATGATGTTGTTTTAGGCGTGTTTGATTTCTTCTTCCCCTTCCCCCCACCATTGGTTTGTATAGTAACAATGATATTATTGACTTTCATTTTCATCCTTAGGGTCCATCTTTCAACCATTTGTTCTCTGTTTTACAGGGATATTATCGAGAAAGGAACCTACCTAGCTGCTCTTCTACACTCATACATTGTTTTCATATTAATACCTGCTCCACTATTAACATGTAAAGGAAGAAAATTGGTGTCAAATAGGCCAACTCAAGCATTATTAAGCAAATAATTCAACAATGGTGGATGGCCAAGATTGATCTAAGAGGATCAACAAATAGATTTGTTTCGTCTATAAAGGTTTTGGAACCTTTCCCATGGCCTTTAAATAGCAGTGAATTCCTTGGAAAAAAAGAGAAGTCTAGAGAGAGAAAGCTTGAATTTGAGGGAAAGATAAGTTTAAGAGAGATTTTATCCAAAAAAAACTCATCCAGAAGTTATAGGGGACTGAGAAGTGTATTGGCCCATAAAATTCAATTGATTTTAATATAATGTTTATTCATAATAAGCAGAAAAATAGGGTATTTTTTTGTCAGGGTCCTTTAATATATTGTCTAATACAAAAATTCTTAATTTCTATTTTTCTTGAATTGTCTATTTCATGATACCATTTATCATGTTAATAGCTGATCATCTTTAAGCATTCATATAGACTATATACAAGAAAGATACAGTAGTATTATAGAAAGGAAATGTACATAAACACCATGTGTAAAATATAAAATTCACTAATACACCATAATTTACATATCCTAAATTCGAGTATCAACATCATATAGTTTTACAAAATACAAGTTGTCTATTCTTACTACTACATTGATTATTACATGATCACACGATTTTACAAAGTGCATATTATGAGATTGCTAGATGCTATGGTCCTATTACAAATAAAACTTGATGTAAATGCATAAACATTAATTATGGTACAATTGGGCAAATATGCATCTAGTTGTGGTTAAGATTAATGTCTAATAAGTAGAATCTTATTAATAATTTCCTACCGAGTCTATCATGAATACACTACTTCATGTTTTCATGCAACAATAGCTTGCATTACTTTATTTAAGCTATGTTCGACAAATAACTGATGATATATATTATGGTATAGGAATTCTTATACATATAGAATTCTTCAGTGTGTCAATGATTAATCCCTAACTATAACCAATTTATATAGTTTCTTAAATATAATTCCCGGTCAGAAATAATACGTTATAATTTTTCTTTCATCATATCGATAAATGCTTTCAATCGAGGCTATTTTCAATATTCACTTCCGGTTGTCCTAGTGTGGACACCATTAGCCAAAGTTAATCTCATCCTTTACTCTCTACTATCCAACATGGATACCATTAGGCGAGTTAATCTTATCATTTGTTCCTAGATATCTAACATAGATACTATTAACCATGACTAATTTTGGATATTTTTCCCAACTATCTAGTATGGATGCTATTAGCCAAAGCTAATATTTGATATCTATTCCCGGCAATTTGGCATGGGTGCCATTAACCAAAGCTAATCTTTAATATCTATTCCCGGCTATCTAGCATGGGTGCCATTAGCCAAAGCTAATCTTTAATACTTCTTCTTGGCCATTCGACATGGATGCCATTAGTCAAAGCTAATCTTGTCATTTGTTCTTGACTATCTAATATGGATATATTTAGCCAAAGGTAATCATTAACATATGTTCCCGGCTATCCAACATGGATGTCATTAGTCAAAGTCAATCTTATCACTCATTCTTGGTTGCCCGAAATGGATACCATTAGTCAAAGCCAATCTTATCACTCATTCTTGGTCATCCAACATGGATACCATTAGCCAAAACTAATCTTAATATTCTTTATAATCTGTGGTTAATCAAATAACAAGATTCAAACAACAATACTTTATAAAAGTACCTCAAGAATTTAACAAAATTAGATGAAGGTGGAAATCACTTACTTGCTCCCCCCATAGTATGTCCCCGCCCAATCAAAGATCTAATTCCTGTTATACCTCTTGATCCATAAAAAGACCATTAATTAATATATTTTATCTCTAGGCATCGTCAAAGATGATTTCCACACACACACATACACACACATATGTATATATAAATATCTTTTATATTTGTGCATTTCATTCACTTATTTGCATGTTAATAATGTTATAATAAGACATCCATTCCATTTTTATTGAAAATCATCAACGAAAAACTAAGTTATTATGACATTGAAAATTGTCAATGAAAACTAAGTGATTTCGACACTGAAAATCATTAACGAAAATTAAATCATTATGACAATGTAAATTGTCAACGAAAACTAAGTCATTATGACATTGAAAATCATTGACGAAAACTAAGTTATTACGATGTTCTGTTTCCCAAGTTCATGCATAAAAGTCAATACCAATTTCTCTTCCTAAATTATCATACCATAACCTATTTATGGACATTGGTCACATCACAATTCATCTCCAATAGTATATGAAGCAAAATTAACATGTAATGTCTCCAATCTATTACAATCTTACTCAATCATGAAATATTGTTAAGGAGGATCTATTAATTATTATTATATTCATGAAAACCTTTCTTTCCTATGTTCTTCCAAGATGGTCGAAGCCTATATCTCTTCTCAACCAATCATACTTTTGTGTTTTTCAATATGATATCATCAAATTCTCATCCATTATAACATGGCATAATATGTTTTGTATGTTATAGGACAAACCCACGTGCCATTGTATTTCGATGAATTTAAGTTTGTAAATGGAAGAAGTAGGTTTAATCCTCTTCACCAAAGTTTTGTATTTGTGTCTTAGCTTAGTGTATAAATAAACCCCAGATAAAACTGAGTTCTACAACTCTAAGGGGGAGAGAAACACTAAACAATGTTCTAGTGCATTGTCATATATTGTTGAACATAATGAGTTTTAATATGAAGTTTAAAAGAAGTGTTTCTTGTGCAAAGAATGAGTATGTAGATTTTAAATATTGTACTAACAAAAAGTATTCATATGGTCTAGGGGGAACACCGGGAACAAGATCTTCTATCGGTGGAGCTTACTCAACCGGAGAAAGATGTAAGTAAAATCTCACTTACAACTTATGATGTTGATTTAAACTTTTGGTTGAAATCATGAATGCTAAGAATGAAAAGAATACGGATGAATCGTAAATGTGATGTGAAACTAATATAATTGAGTTGCTTTCACAATGAACAAAAGTTAATGTTGAGATCATTTCCAAAGTTTTTGAAAACTAATGTAATTGAGTTGTTTTCGCAATAAATGAAAGCCAATGATAAGGTCATTTTCAAAGCTCTCGGAAACCAATGTGGTTGAGTTGCTTTTGCAAGGTACAAAAGCCAATGTTGTGATCGTTTTTGAAGTTTAGAAACTAATATGTTAGGGTTTTTTTTCACAATATGTGAAAGTTCAATGTTGAGAGTGTTTCTCCATAACTATGTGGAAATCAATGAGATGGAGATGGTTTGCCATGACAAAACTATTATGGTGAAATCTTCATAAATTGTTGAGGATTAAGTATATTTTGGTTGTTTTATGAATGCATAAGTAAATGTTGTGTGGTTACCCAAGCTACCCTGAGAATGATAATAAATTGAATTGAAGGATATTCTTGAGGTTAGCGAGAAGTCGTTGTGACATATTTGATAACTATGTAAATCGAAGCATACTAACCAATTTAAAATCTAGGGTAGGTCGTACTCATGTCAAGTATGAATATCTCAACGTGGTATTATTGTCGAAGTGAAATTGTTATTCATGAAATCTTCTATAGGATTGGATAAGAAGGATGGGTACCCTCATTATCATACATACTTAGAAAAAAATTGTGTTTGAAATATGAACGTATGCGTAATAAATCTTTGTTGCAGGACCTTCGTGTATTGAAGGGCCAAGTAGTTAGGTGGTAGGTGAACTCTAGGATTTTAGAAATTTTGTTGTACATGTAAATAATTTTGTAAACTAAATTAAAAGCTCTTTCTATTATCTCTCCTTTCATAATGACATTGTTCTATCTATGTTTGGATTTATGTAATGATATTCTTAAGTAAAATATTATTATTATGCAAGACAATATATATGTATTTTTTGTTTAAATTCCCATGGTGTGTTTATCAATTACTCATATTCTATACCAATCATTAGATTAAATTCAAATAAGATAAAACACATATAAAGGTAGTAAAAGAATTAATTTGAGGCCAAGTAAGGTAGCAGAGCGTATGCACGAAGAAAGACAAGCTTGAGATGTGTGTTTAGATTTTTCTTCTCTTTCTATGTATTTCAAGTTAACAAGTATATGAGATTGGATATATTTCTTTCTTAGCATCTATTTATAGTTAAGTTCTTGTGTAATGCATACGATATCGAAAAGAATATATATAAGGTTAGGATTGACTTGTGGTTGAGATGATATGGAATAAAGTCTAAGATAAATGGTCTATGCGGTGACAATGATTGTGAAAGGAATGAGATAACCATTAATTTGGTATGCTCATTTATAAAGAAAACTTTGTCAAATTTTCAATAAAGTTGTTTATAATAAAGGAGCATGATTATGTGTATAAATACAAAAAAAAAAAACATTCATGATAAGAAAATGCAGAAACTCATATTCGGTTGAAAATGTGAAATTATTATAGTATTCTCATGTTTAACATCCTCTAAAGGATGGGGTGTTACACTATGTTTACAATTAAATAACTTTTACAATTCATATTGCAAAAAAATAATAATAACATTTTAAAATTTTATTTCTGCCTGGACACCTTATCTCAAGTGGTTAATGTCACAAATTAACAAATTTTATAATTCCATCCTATTCCCCCTTCACTTCTGTAATAAGCCGACCTTAGCTAAGGTTTTTTCTTTAGCATCCACCAATTTTTTTTGTTATAAAATATGAAAATATCCTCTTCCCATCCCAACCTTTTAACCTCTTTATTTAGTTTTTTTAAAACAAGAGATGTAAGAATCCTAGGTCACCTTATTTATTTTTTTCATCTCATTTTATCTTGTAGTCTCAAAACAATAAATGTAAGAGTAGGGTTCATCCTCACCACACAAATTTAACCAAAATTTGGGGAGGTGTTTTGGTGATTTTCTTCTCTTTATTTTTTGTTTTTTCCTTCTTCCTCCGCTGTTGTTCCAGCCGAGCTCTGGATATTAATTCTTGAGAGTATTCTAGATAGCATAGGATGTATCTAAACCCATAGCAAGAATGGTGTTTCTTTTAAAAGCATCCCAATTATTCATCCACGAAGAAGACGATTTGCCTTTCGCTAGACAATGTATTATTCATCAACGGAATCTTTGTGATTAGTAGATAACAAAAAAGACAACAAACACCATTGCACCAAATGATACATTCCATGCTAGAAAATACAATCACATTTCTGGGCTTTCAAAAG
>Ga0307517_10007449_pt1 | contig 15938 bp, 5 predicted proteins | sample 23_EM_MG_FD_194515 | JGI IMG/M metagenome (GOLD analysis project Ga0307517, IMG submission 194515) | Populus trichocarpa ectomycorrhiza microbial communities from riparian zone in the Pacific Northwest, United States - 23_EM | ecosystem: Host-associated > Plants > Roots > Unclassified | place... | reverse complement strand
TATAATCTTGACCTATCAAAACTATTAAAAAAACATAAAAAATTAAAATCTCAACTCACATTCACTAAAATTGTAATAGCAATGACAAATAAATTTTTTTTTCCTAATAATTATGGGTGTTTGAGTCAGCTTACGCGTATCTCGACTAATCTTCAAGATCTTGAAATTAATAATTAGATAAGTCTCGTATCTCGACTAATCTTCAAGATCTTGAAATTAATAATTAGATAAGTCTCGTATCTCGACTAATCTTCAAGATCTTGAAATTAATAATTAGATAAATCATGAATAATTTTGAGATTTGTGATATTCAAACTAATAATGTTTGAAGAATAAATTTATAACACCATTACTCTGTGACTGGAAAGCTTTGCAATCAAATCATCTGGTTGGTGATCAAGATCACTCGAGAGTGTTTGTTCCATCAATCGAGAACAATAGCTAGTGACTTTGACAATGAAGCTATAACGTTGTCGCATTTTTATTTTGTTCCCATTATATATATGGATAGATTAAATCCACTAAAACTATATAATATGAAAACATTTACTTACTAAATTTATATTTTCAGAACAATTTAGGAAATATGTTACAATTAAGGAAACTTTTCTCATTCAATTATAAGACTATGTTAATGGGGGCAGATTTTCTTCCCGGCTCAAAGGGCCGAGGAACTCTGAGGATATTATTTTAAGTTATATTAATCGTATTAATTAGCAAAATCAATATATATTTGATTTATTTGTTGAAAAAAGATAATATTAAAAAGGAGGTACTTTGCTTATCTGCCATGTGTAAATTAATGCTTTCATGATTTTTTGTTCAGTGATGTAAATTAATTCATTAGTCTAAATAATCCTCCACGTGTCTTTCGAAGAGGACTCGATTGCGTTCTAGAGATAATTATATTATCTACGATTTTCAGATATTATTTCTTAGCAATTTTTGTATCCCTCAGGATTATGTGGTAGTTTCTGTTATTTGTCGTGTTCATGAAGCCAATTTTAGTGGCGAATCAGCTTTAGGCGGCGCCACTCCCATGTGCTGCGAATGCAAACAGTGGGACCAGAACTGCCGAGGGTGACGACGGTGCATTACAGCCCATATATTAGAGCTGTTGGGATCTTTCTAAATCAAACCTCTGGATCAGACGGCACACAAATAGTCACATCCTACGGACAGCAAGCAGATGGGGAACCTTCGAGAGCATTGGGGTCCGCAAAGTCTTTGATTCTGTGACGTCATGTCATGGAAGGGAACATCAGGTGGATATCAAAATAAACGCTAGCTGGACCTAACACGTGCCAAAATCTTGGTGGTTGTGAAAGAGAGAGTTCAGGAAGTACGGGGGTGTGTGGGGTATGGTCTAGTTTTTTTTTTTTCTTTTTTTTTTAAATTTCTTTGTACCTTTTTATTCCAATTTATGTTTTATTTAAATGATGAACAATCCTCTAATAATTTTACTTGCAGTAATTTACTTGATAACATGTCATCTTGAAATGGTAAACTGTTTGTTATTTTGTTTCATAATTATAATTATGCCATTAAATATGCACTATTATTTAAAAACTTGGAAAACTTGTTGTTTTTTCATGAAGATATTGAATATTATTTCTTATATTTTTTATTCATCAATTAAAATAAAATATTCTATTCTGATATACACACACACACACACCATGAGCTTAGGTAATATGCTTAGACCCATTTTCCGCCCCTAACGGGCTCAAGCAACTCACTTGAACCCAACACTCTCTCTCGAGTGTTTAGGGACCCCATGTGGGTCGATATTTTTATATTGACTCAGTATATATTTTTTTTGAGTGGAATATAAATCTTAATTTATAGGGGTGAAATGATTTTCCAACATTTTCTCTTTATAAAAGGACAAAACTCATGAGCTATAAATATCTCATTAATCCTTTATGTTCAAGGTTCACAATCTTCATTCTCCACTGCATGTATATTTTTAGAGTCTATCTCTCTAGAATATCATTGCACACACTCTCTCACTATCAATATACTTACTTAAGAATTTGAGAATTGTCTACCATAAGAGACATTTTACAGGTATTTGGCCTACCATCTATTAACCACCTTGGCTAACCAGACAATAACTACCAACCACATTACCTTTCCACATCAAGTTATCAACCACATTGACTAAAGATAATGAATCAAATTGCAAGGATCATGTGATTAACCGATTATATAACACATAAGCCTTATTCATAAGTTACATGGATTTTTTAGGACTTAAGTAATTCCTTTTATAATTTATAATTAAGAAATGTCTTACATTGGTATTAAGCATCACCCGTCAACGTCTTACATGACTATTAATCACCACTAATCTAGGAGTGATATTTCAAAACAGGAGACCATAACCACTAATCTAGGAGTGATATTTCAAAACAGGAGACCATAATTCAAGTTGTTTTTAGTTATTAGCATCTTTTTTAATATTGATGAAATAATATTGTTCCAAAAGAAAAATTAGAGAATAACACAATTTATACATGTTATGGTTAGGAAATATGACATTCTTGATTGTTCATATTCAAAATCACGACATTTAAAAGAAATTATGAAATGAGATGCCCATGAGGAGAGAGGAGACAGAAAAATAAAATAAAGAAAGAGACCCTAGATGCACATGAAGCTCCGATTACGATACCATCGACACCATTAGAAATATCTCGATGATACAAATCCAATGACACTAAGAATAGTTACCAACGGTGGCTTAAGTGGGTCACAATTGTCATCCAAAGGTGGTGAGTGGCTTACTTGCTTTTAACAGCAAGTGTGACCCCTTTGGGTTATTGTTGGTGAGCTTTCTTGGTGTTCTTAGATTCATCTTGTCGAAATCTTCTCGATGGTACCCAATATGTCATAATTAGAGCTTTATTATGCTTTTAAAGTCTTTTTTTCTCTCTTATCTCTCTTTATTGTAATTTGTTAGGAAAGAGGAGAGAGATCAAGACACCAAAAACACATTAAAGCTCCGTTTATGACACTACTAGTACCATTAGAAATAACTTGACAAGATGAATTCAACGATATCAAGAAAGATAATAGTGACCCAAGTGGGCCACACTTGTTGTCAAAGGAAAGTGAGACACTCGTCACCTTTGGGCGGCAATGGTGGCACATTCAGGTCATCAACGATGACTTTCTTCTCTCTCCTCACAAATTAAAATAAATAATAAAATTAAAAAATTAAAAAATGAATTAAAATAAAATAAAAATCCCAAATTCTATTATTAATTTAAACAAATATTATTAACACAATTTATCTATCTAGTGGAACGAAGCTGGAGGAGGAAACAGATCTTAACCGGAACCAGGGGACGATGAAGTTGACCACAAGTACTATGAATGTTGCCAATAGCTGCTCGAGGACATTCACTTTATCTCTCAATTTGACCATCTCAACTCTAAGTTAGGCAATCTTAGCACTAAGTTGGGTTGTCTCAGCTTGAACTTGTTCTTGTACAATCACATGGACAACCGAAGATGGATGGCTCGATCCCGATTGTGAGGTCCCAACACCCCACATATCCTCGAACGTAGTGTTGGAGATACAATAAAATCGATTTCTATCATGTCCACTGGTACATCCAACCTCCAACTTGCGTTTTGGATAGGTTGAAGGATCGCCCATGTATCTCTCTTACAATCAGGTGTTATATGTTTCTTGAAAAAAAAAACAAGTCAACAAATAAAAAAAATAATAACTTAAATTTTTTTTGTTGAAATCCAACTTATCACGAACTTTTAGATTTGGTTATCCACAAGCTGTGGCACCCTGTTCTGATAGTTCTCCTTCTGCATGCGGGTTTCAACAAATAGCTCAATTGATCTTGGATCGTGCATAAGCACCATAGCCTACAAAATAAAGCTATTGTTAGTTAAAAAATTTAAAATAATACAACAATTTTAAAAAAATTATCTTATAAAACATAATTTTACCATCCGTTTTGCATGCAAAACAAACAGAATGGATCCATTGGTGTGGGTGGTAATAAAACCATGAATTTTCTTGGCCCGGTTCTTTAAATCGGATTGTGACTGCTGCAAGAAATGCCCATACATCATGTGTTGGATATAAATGTCCCAGATACTCTTCAAGACGTGTGAAGGTCTAAAATCCTCCATACATCCATATCTTCCTAACCTAAAAGACCTTTATCTTTTGCATATTTCTTTGAATTTTTTTTAGGCATCATACCAGAAATCACGCAACCTGGTTCATAGAAAAAAATTACCAGTTAAGATTATGAAAAATAAAATTTTAACATTTTAAAAAATATCATATTTTGAATTCAAACTTACTTAATGACGTTGTGATTCTCTTAAACTCTCCTGGTCACGCCGTTGTCAGCCTCTTCCCAATAATTATTTTTCTTACACGTCAAATTCATAAAATAATTACTTTATTAAAATTAAAAATCTAACTATATTAAATATTAAAAAAATGTTTTTGTATACGCTAACCTTGGAATTTCCAAACCAAACATCTATCATAAGCTTCTATTTAGGATTTTTGGAAACCTATCTTCACTGAAACAAAGGCACTTCCATCAATGATTTTATCACCGATGTTATCGTGCGAGCAACCTCTATATTTATAAACTTGAAATTCCATCTATTCATTGAAATTAATTATCAAAGATTATCCATTATTGTTTATTTTTTTTATCATGCAAGGAAGGAAAACAAACTTACATGTTGTGGTCGGGCTTCCACTAAGCTATATATTTCCCAGGGTATACATTTTGCTAAAAAAGGATGCCTCCTTTGCGAGTCGCGCCGACACTCGACGAGCATGCATCGAGAGAGGGTACATGTGCGTGAGGTGCCTCGTCATGATTGACATCTAGCAACTCATACTCATCAAAGGGGCTGCTAGAAGAACCAACAACACTCTTATCCTTATTACTTTTTAATGACCTTTTTTTCATCATCTAAAAAAATTTGATAAAAATAAAGTAATAACATTATTATTATATCCTTTTTTTTTTAAATTTTGACAGCACCTCCTCTATACCGGACACTACATAAAATTTTAAAATCTAGAAATACGCATTAATAAATGAATCCACAAATCAGTTGATTTTATTTATGAATAATATTTAATTGATTTATCTTGATATCTACATGGAATATTGCAAGATGTAAATTGCATCTCAAAAGTAATTAAAAAAAAGCATTCCAAAAATATTTTTTTCCATGTAACCTAAATATTTAAATTACTAAAATTAGACAAGAACCCATGAAATTCAATTAATAATTTCTAAAACATCTTAAAATCCTAATATATTTTACAATTAAACCATCAAATCAATAGGAACCTAAAATATTACTCTCATTTAACTTAAACCTATATATTCCCACAAGTGAATTTTACAACCTCATATTACCAACAATAACCTCACTAATTTCATAACTAATACATCAAATCCCCTCTCTGAAATTGCTAAAATTAATTTAAAAATAAAACTAACTAATTTTCAATTCACATAAAACTTATTAAAATTCAATTCATACTCTCGTATTAACAAAATAACTCAATCTATTTCATAATTAAATCATCAAACTTAAAAAACTTCAAAATTACTATCTTTCACCAAATCCTAAATCTATTTTTCACCACCAATCAACAATTAACCCAAATCATCACAATTAACCCAAACCATAACAATTATCAATCCATCATAATAATTTATTACAAAGGTGTAAAAACATCCAAAATATTATGTGGGTTTAAAAATAGACCTTTAATATGGTTGAGGACAAATACAATTGTTGGAATAATTGAGATCCTTTCAGAGGCAACCAAAATAGTGTCGGCACATATGAATAACCAAGTACCTCAAAACTTCAACTCGATCAAAGAAATTTATCAAAAAAAAGTAAAAATTAGAATCAAAATAAAAGGTAAACAAACAATAAGTTTTTAAAAGAATGATCTCACTAAAAAAAATCAACCTAAATAGTATCAACAAAGAAATAGAAAGAGTAGAAGGATGAGAGGGGGGATATTTACTTGGCATGGAGGATGAAGACTTGTCACCTGTCACTATTGTGGAGGATAGAGGGAGAGGGGAAGATAAGGCGATGAAGGGAGAGGGATAGGGGAAAATAAAAAGAGGAACGATGAAAATAAGAAATTCTTCTGGGAGAGAGAAAAGAGGAAGAATATGGGTATTTTTTTTCTAGAATTAAGGATTCAGGTCTTTTACTAATTGGGGTTTTACCAATAAATTTACTGATGGGCAATTAAATATTTATAAATTTTAAATGTCTTTCTGTAATTCTGTTTGTAATTAATACTAAAATCTTTTTAGAACACCTAAAAATTACCAAACCCTACAAAATTTTCCAATGAAATTTTGTTTTATTAGTAAATGTATATGTAATTTTTAGTGGAAAAGTCCTGTAATTGTTTTTTCAACTCCCTGAATTTCTCTGAGGGACTTAGTTCATCGGTAATTTTGTCTGTAATGTTAAATGGCAAAGTCCTATAATTTTTTTCAACTCTACAAAACTCTCTGACACGATCAAAGAGTTGATGTCTTTTCCCAAGTGTAGGAGTGTCGAAGTAATAAATAACCCGGCAAGACCGGGGTCGAACCACAGGGAGGTGAACTATATAAATTACAAATAATATATATAATTTAACAAAGAGTTAAAGAGATCTTTGAGATGTGAGATTAATGTGAGGATTAAACAATGATAAAAACAGTTGTCAAGGTTAGAGGATCCACTAATGATATTAGAAGTAAATATAATATAAACTCTTTTTATTACTCAACTGGAAACCACACACAAAGGAGGTTCCAATCGGATGATTTATCCGTAATAGTTCATTATAAATTTTTAACATGATCATATTAATTATCTTATTTTAGTAACACCATACTTTTAAATATTGTCAGGAATTCATGATGCTAACTTATGTTAACAACAAATCAAGTTCCTTTCATAGCATAGGTGTACGTTATACCATACGGTTGGCTATGAAAGTGCCAAGCATTTGTTGTACCAAGTGTTATACAACACAAATCTAGATTAATCATTTAACAAGCAAGGTATTAAGAATTAGTAAGATAGAAAGATTAGACATGTTAATAACAAACTTTCTTGGATATAAACATTAAAGTCCATGTTGAGTTTATATTATGCTTATTCTAACACCATTAGTGAAACCTTTTCACCTTGACATAATTAACTTAGCTAAACATAATGAAAGAGAAGAACATAAATAAACAAGATAAGAATATAAATAAGATATAAGTTAACTAAGTAAAGGAAAGGAAATGAAAAGCATAAACAAGAGATTAATATAAACAAAACTTAAGCATTACATAAATATAAAGAGAGGGAGAGCAAGAACATGATCTTGATTTGAAAACCAAGATGCCTAAATGCATGGCAAATGCCTCCTTTTATAGGCCAAAATTCAGAATTATTGATTTGATGACTAGTTGTTGAGTGGGTGACCACCTCTTGACTTGGTAACAATCCTTATCTTCTTGTTTGTAGAAAACATTATTGCCAACATCAGAATTTGAACAGATAGTCTTCATGAAAGTTCTGGAAAATTGTCTCAGCTTTCCAACGAAACAAGAATCGGTGCATTTGAACTTCTAGAACTCGAGATAAGGGCTGAACACTGAACAATGTCTGGGCTGCAAGACATATTCCGACTTCTCCATTGTTGCTACCATTTGAACTCGAAAAAATAAATGACTTTAGTTCTGATCACGAATGATAAAGAGAAACCATGTTAAACCAAAGAATCTTAAACAAAACTAAAGAAGTTTCCTTCGTTTGCTAAAAACAAAGCCCATTTGGGTTCCTGCCATTAGGCAGTGGTACAGTCCGTACCAGAAGGAGACAACAATTTTACTCTTAGTTCTAGGAAGTATATATGATAGAACAACCAAACCAACAAAATAAATATCTTTGGGACATGATGAATGTTCGATCAAACCTAGTCAGCATATATTAAAATGGGTTCTAAGATAACTTCCATCTGCAAATAACCATTAAAACACAACATTAGTGTCATTCATATATATATATATATAACTTTAGAGGTGGGTCCCGATGAAACCCTTGACCAATTAGGGAAATGAGATATTGATTTGGTACCACACCGAACAAACAACCAGATATAGTTACAGTGAGAGTTGTTTCACTCGGGAAGATAGGGCTACAAGGGAGAACAAGAGAGAGAAAAGAAGGGGGAGATGGGTTGCGGCTGTAGTGCTGCTAAGTGATTTAGGGTTTATTGAAACTTTCTTTTGATACCATTTTTTTCCCATTTGATTAAGTTTGGTTGAACCAATTTGGTTCAAATCGATTTTAGCTTATTGAAACCGAAACCAAACCGAATCGAACCAGATGTATTTTTTTAATCGGTTTGTTCAGTTTTTTTGTCTAGGTTAATTTTTTGGTTTCTTTGGTTATTTTTGGTTGGTTTTTTTTTAACACCCCCATGTATTGCTTACATGTGTTTTAAACTATGTGGAAAATTGTTCATCTTGTAATAAAAAAATTTAAGATTCAATCAAATGTGAATTTTAAGATAGTAAAAATTAATGATGATGTCTATGAGAAATTATTCAATATATAAGTTTATATGAGAGTATAAGAGAAAGTTGTTTAAAAAAAAAACATGTTAATATTGTACTTACAGAATAAAAGGTTTCAATTCATCGTGGATAAATAACATATAATTATAAGTATGTCTGAATTTGATATTTGTCAAGTATCTCCCCCTCAATGTATTTTTTGATAAAGGTCATCTACGATGAAAAAATATTGATAAATTCTCACTCAAAGACTCTTCCCTACCATTATCATGTCTTGGAACGTGGCTGATTCTTGTTTTCAAATAAGACTTACAAATGGTATGAGATAAATGTTGAGATCTCTTCAACGATATAAACTTCGTATATCAAAGTCTCAATATGCACGTTGTTTTTAACTTTTTATTAAAGTTGAGCAAGTATCTGCATGGAACTAAACTGAGATTGAATAAATAAATGTTCTATTTTTTTTAAAAAAAAGACTAGTAATTTAATTAGGATGCATATGTAATCCTTAATTTTTTAAATGGATACATCCATCTATACTGGAAAAGCCCATCGACTTTTGCCTCTAATGGTAAATGTGTGGGTAGATGCTCAATTGAGTCGAAGAAGGATGAAGGGAGTATCATCTCAATTTACAGATTATCTAGACAATATTCATTTCAAGCTTCTCCATCTCTAAAAAAGTGATTGATTTCCGCGAGTGCATTCCATATCCTTTTTCGCAATAAATCCTGATAAGCAAGTGGAATGAGTGTTTGCATAAACATGTGACAATTATGACTCTTCATTCCATATGATCTGTCATCCTCTAAATTCACCAATTTAGATATGTACGAAGCATATCCATTAGGAAAATACAGACTCTTGTGCATTCTTGTCTAAGACAAAGCTGTCTTTGGGTTTTACAATCAGTATCCCATCATAAACCAACTCCATATTCTTATGGTGATAAAACAAAAATATACCTATTTTAGCCTTTTTGTTGTCCTTTATCTTTCCTTTCATGTCTATCACCATGTTAAAAATATTTTCAAACATGTTATTTTCGATATGCATGACATCTAAATTATGACGGGAAAGATTAGTCTTCCAATAAAGAAGCTCCAAAAATAATTTTGCTTTATCCAATTATAGGTCACACCAAAACTAGAAAACTTCTACTTAACAGATTGAAAACTGAACACAATGTCCTCGTACTATGAGACCTCGTCATACAATTCTTCACCTGACGGTACCGGCAATGCAACATTTCTTTCAACTTGAGCTACAAAGAATTCCTTTTTGTTCTTTCTGTATTTGTGATCAATTGGAAATAACATTTGTTGGCAATAAAAAAAGACATTTTACCATCATTTGTTAAGGTAAAGGCCTTGTTATTTTTCCTATAGTATGGACATGCTAATTTTTCAGGCGTGTTTAACCATCCATCATATACACAATAAAATCATTGATAGTTCATATCAAAACTATCTTTATCTAAAAATCATGTTTCCTTGAGACATCATACGTCAAGTCCTGAATGACTACAACTAAATTAACTCATCAATCAACTATCGTAGACAAACATCTATATTCCTACTCGGACTATTAAAAAGATCGAGTATGAATGTAGATAAGAATATCAACTCTAGTCTCATACACATCCTTGGTGGCAAGTTGTAAACCGTAAGTAGCACCGACCAACAATAATAGGGTTTAGAAAATGACCTGAATGAGTTGAATCCATATGTACATAAACCAACCCGTATGTTCCGTAGTTCAATTGAAAATTGAGGATGCATCCTCTTAAACTTCTTCTAAGCTTCATGATCGAAAGGTTGTACCATGACTCCATCCATTATATTATGTGAATGATGTCATGTCACATATACAACAATATTTGGAGACATGAATAACCTTTGCAGTTTAAGAGTGATTGAGAAGTATCTTAGTTTTCTATACGAGACAAGAGTCATTCCTATACCAGTTTTGAGTTTATACTAAGCATGCTCACAAGTTTTGCTCTTAATCAAATCTACATTTTCACGGTAGTACAACTTGCAGAAGTTTAAACACGTTAATTTTTTGGTATCTTAGGACAATTGGTTTCATAATAGATTTACTATCATAGAAGTTTTCTTTTAGCCTATTCCCTTCAAGTAAAATGATTCTCGCTCATTCGATGATTATGTCGTAACTAACCTTATTTAGCCCATGATCTAAATTAATGATGAACACTTGTGCAATGACTAATAATTTATTATGATTTGTGCACCTATCCCATAATGGTTCGTTGGAATCTTTCAAAAGATTGGAAAACCTGGTTGCGTCTGCATTTGGTTCTTCATTTACATTGAATGATGAAATTGAAAAGAGGGTTAACTAAAAAAAGAATCGAAAAAAACCAAGACAACTTAGGGCATTTTAAAAATCATGAAGTTTAATTTCAAAAAACCTCAACCTTGAAGGATGGAACCAAAAAGAAAATTAATTCCCAACCAATAAAATATTGAAGGATAAAATTAAGAAAAAAAATCAATTTAGAAAACTTGAAAAAGTAAATACAATAAAAAATGAAAAATAAAAAGACCCAAGACAACTTAGGGCATTTTAAAAATTCACAAAACATCATATAAAAGGTAGATAAAGAAAAAAAATAGAGCTTAATCACTAATGATATAAATATCGAATGATGAAATTTAAAAAAAAACCATCAGCTTAAAAAAAGAAAAAGAAATAAACCAAGCAAACGCGGACAAACCTTATAAACTTGGGCTATGATCTCAAATTTGCAACCCATTAAATCCTAGACCCGAGCTAAATCAAGAAGCTTAATTCCAAACCACTTTAATTTTGAATAGCCAGCAAATAAAAACTCGAGAAAACTTAGGTTATTTTCAAAATCAGTGAAAAATCTTACAAAAAACCAAATAAATAAAAATAGCATAGCCCAATCTCCAATTGAATAAATATTGAAAGACGAAACTTAAAAAATACGACCTCCATAACTTGGGTTAATCTCTAAAACCCAAAGGCCATGAAATTGTAGACTTGGGTTTAGTCAAGAAGCTCAATTCCTATTCAATTCAATGTTGAATGATAGAATAAGAAAAAGTAACAATTTAAAAAATCTATTAAAGAAAAAAAATAGTAATAAGAAAAATAGGGATTAATTTGACAGGAGAAAAAAACTTAAGGAGGTGGAAATTAAAAAAAAATAAAAATCTATCTCAAACAAAACAAATAACAATCAGAAGAATATAGACTAAATTTGAAAAATTAAAAAAATTAAAGGGGGATGAATTGAAAACGGATTTTAAATTTATAAATTGTTTAAAGAAATTATTCCAAATATTGAAGAATGGCATCGAAAAAAATATTCATTTAAAGAATTAGCAAAAACAAAAACCAACAAAGAACGAAAAATAAAGACACTCGATAAGTAAGGTCATTTTCTAGACCAATGAAAAATTATATAGAAAATAAATAAATAAAAAGAATAGAACCCAACTCTATTTAAATAAATGATGAAATATGAAAATGAGAAAAAATCTTAAACAAAGAGAAATAAAAAACCAAGCAAACCCGACACAAACCTTCTAAGCCTAATTTAATCTCCAAAACTCACAACCCGTGAAATCCTGGGTCCGAATTCAATTAAGAAGCTTCATCCCAAACCAATTTAATTTTAAAGGATGAAATCATGAGAAAATATCAATTTAAAAAACTTGCCAAAGTAAAAAAAATCAAAAGAGTGGAAAATAAATTTGATATGAGAAAAAGCCAAAGAAAGATGAGATTGTAAAAATAAAAATAAAAAATTACTCCAAACTAAACAAATAGAAATAAAAAGGGACCAAATTTTAAAGATAACAAAAATAGAAGGGGTGAAATTGGAAAGGAAATCTAATTTTATTGATTATTAAAAAAAATAGTAATCAAAAGGACAAGGACCAGATGTAAAGGGAAAAAATTTGAAAGTGCTAGCGTGAAATTTGAGGTGGAGGGAGAAAAAAAAAAGAAAATAAATGGTTGCCTACACCAAATTAGAGGTGTGTTTGACACACGCGTTGTCCTTTAGAGTAGGGGTGCCAAGAATTTTCAAAAGTCATCACGTAAGGAAGTGTTTGATGAACAAATGACCCAACATGTGTTGCCCACTCGTTGACGCATTAGTGGCAGGAGCCACAAAGTTTGTTTTAAAATATTAAGATACAAAATTGTTCGTGTTAACTTTCTATTAACAAAAAACAATCATGATGAAAATGTCAAAATACCTCGGGATAATATTTTTGTTAATCTTTAATCCATGGGTAATTAAGTAATTTAACTTTAATAAAAAAATGAAAAAGACATAAAGCCATTGGGCTTAAGCCACCCCTCTTTTTTTCACATGGTATTTAAATAATTTAATTGTTCTAAAAAAATTTAAAAGACTAATCTATGATCAAATAATTTGAAACTAATATTGAATCATGGTAAAATGACCATCCTACCCCCAAATCCTAGCTTAATATTTTTTTTTAGCCAGGGGAAAATTCATGTTCATTAGCCCGCGCTATGCTATATGCTGAATCAAAAGTGTTTTTAGCACAAACTATCTAGGCATTGCTAATGTTTTTTTTTTTTCAAATAGAAATATTTTTTAAAACCATGTAGGGATTGACCCAATATGACTCAATTGACTTGGCAGTTCCAAAGACAACCTACAAGACCGGTAAAAACATACTTTAAATCAAAATAAAAATTCAGGATGATATTTGTTTATAGATACTGAGACAACAACATATTAAATTGATTCGGATCAACCGAAGTTAACTTGTCAATCTGGATATGGGGTCATGAGACTATGATAACCCAATATAAAAAAAATAAAAACAAATTATGAAGCCTGATTTACAATAAACCTCATGTTGAAGGATGAAATAAAAAAAAATCAATTAAAAAAATGACCCGAGTAAACTTAGGTTAACCTGCTGAGTACACATCCCAAGTCACAAGACTGAGATAAACTAATAGAAAGAAAATTAAAATAAATTATAAAGCACAATTTCCAATAAATTTATTGTTGAAAGATTAAGTTATGAAGCAAAATATGACCAATGTGCCCATTAGTGTCAATACTTGCCCAAAAAATTATTTATGCTATTTTTGATCATGAAGCTTTGAATTTTTTTAATAACCAATAGAAACTTAGCCGAAGACTTTTAGTTTTTCTTTAAAGCACAAATCTAGAGTTTATAATGTTATTGTTGATGCTTTTGAGTCGAAGATATTTTTTATTGACTAATATGTAAGTGGAAGTGGCAAGTTTTAAAGTATTGAAAGATCTCTACAAGCATGATGGTGATTTCAACAAGATATGTGTTGAATGCAAAAATAGTGTTTCCAAGCATTTTGTTGTGCTGGAGGGTTATCTTTTTAAAGGAAACTATTTGTGTATTCATCAAGGTTCTTTGAGGGAAGTCATTATCTTTGAAGCTCATAGCGATGTACTTGGTGGTCACTTTAAGAGAGACAAAACACTTGCTATTAACGAGGATAATATTTTCTAACCAAACATGAAGAAAGATATTGCAAGGTTTATACAACATTGTAGGACACACCATATTGCTAAATCACATAGTCAAAATTTAGGTTTATGCACTCCACTTCTGGTAACTAAAGCTTCGTAGGAATATGTAATCATAGATTTTATGCTAGGCTTGCCTAAAAGTTCAAGGAACAAAGATTCAGTTATGGTTGTGGTTGGTTAGTTTTCTAAAATAGTGCACTTTATTTCATGTAGCAAAACATTTAATGCTATTAATATTGATGATTTATACTTCAAGGAGATTGCCAGACTTTATGGCATCTTGAAAACAATAACATCATATCAAGATTTCAAGTTTATAAGGCGTAGACTTTAGAGGAACCTAGGTACTCGTCTTTAATTCAATGCTATTTTTCAGTCACAAACTGATGGGTAAACTGAAATCATCAATTGAAGTTTGGAAAGTCTTTTGAGAAGCTTGATGAATAAGAGTATTTGAGATTGGGATCTTGTATTGTCACAAACTAAATTCACTTATAACCACTCTACTAGAAAAATTAATGGTTGTAGTCCTTTACAAGTTATGTATGGTTATAATCTATTGAGTCCATTATACTCAATTCCTTTTCCAACAAGTTAAAATTTTAGTGGCGATGCTAAAAAAAAGGCCAAACTTAAAATACTGGATGAACAAATTCATGACAAGATTAAAAGGTAAAATCAAAAGTATCAAGTTCAAGCAAATAAGAATTATAAGTATGTAGAGTTCAAATAAGGTGATTTGGTTTGGGTGTATCTTGACAAGCAAAGGTTCCTATAAGGTAAGTTTACTAAGCTGGTCCATTTAAAGTTTTAAAGCGGATTGGTGAAAATACCTATATTATTGAGCTACCCACATTTCAAGATATATTAGACACTTTTAATGTGACTGACTTAACTCTTTAATATAGTGATGATAATACATATGACCAGAGGATGAGTCGTTTTCAATTAGGAAACATGACACATGAGTGTCTTCTAATGGTTGTATTGATGTTGGGCTATTTAAGTTTGGGTTGGCAATGCAAATGGGTGAGGTTCTTGTTGTTGTTTATGGTCAACCTATGGGTCAACTTGGAGCCTGAATTTGCATGTTTTACTGCATGGTGAAATAATCTTATCTTGCATGGTTTTCAAGTTTAGAATGTCGTATTTTCAAATTGTCCAATTATTCATATATTGGAGTTTTCTACAAGAAGTTATGTCTGTTATATTATGCTAGTTAATATTTGTCTAGCTTTCTGTCAAAGTCATTTATTTGGGTCTTAATTATGTTATTTTAGTGTTTTCCTATACTGGAAAGGTTGTTCCAAGTATATAATCTTGAATCATACTATGTATTCAGATCTTTTAGCATAATTTTAATTGAAAAGTCTTTGGCTTGGCCTTTTGTTAATCTAACAAGCTTTGTATCTTCTGTGTGAGTGGTGAACTTATTCCCTTAACTCTGTATCTTTAAAGTTATGAGTGATTTGTATCTTTAGAGTGGTGAGTTTGTTTGTTTTTTTGTATCTCTTTGATTTTGTAACTTAAAGTGGTGAGCATAAACTATCATTTGTGTGAGTGACCTATTACATTTCTATATTCATAATATCGTGGTGTCACTCAGGTATAATATGTGCTCTAAGTTAGGTGAATGTCAATATCGATATAAAATGATCATGCTATGTTTATGCATGTAACACACCCATTTTATATCGATATTGACATTCACCTAACTTCTGTAATCTAAAGTTGAGTGTCGTGCCAATCACCTACTATATATATAGTAGGTGATT
>Ga0307517_10007448_pt1 | contig 15938 bp, 22 predicted proteins | sample 23_EM_MG_FD_194515 | JGI IMG/M metagenome (GOLD analysis project Ga0307517, IMG submission 194515) | Populus trichocarpa ectomycorrhiza microbial communities from riparian zone in the Pacific Northwest, United States - 23_EM | ecosystem: Host-associated > Plants > Roots > Unclassified | place... | reverse complement strand
CAACACGACGGGTTACAGTCACCAGCGTACTTATTTCAATTCCAGAGCGGACGAAAATTCTCGCGATACACAAAACACAAGAACCGGAGGGAAAATTAAGGATAAATTCCAGGGGGAACTACGATACTTGGGAATTGCGGTGGTAGTACATGGTTTCGATACCAGGGTCGGATATCGATAACGGGGGGGGGGGGGGGGAACCCAGCCCAGGCAGTGGGCCAAGCAGTAACGGGTAAAGAGGTGAATGATGGGGGGGATATGGGTGGGTGGTTGGATGGTTGTGGGTGGCAAGGGGGAAAGAGAAGGTATGCAAAAGATTAATCGACAGGTGAACAAGTACGGAAGAGGCGATGAAACTGGGTAATTGTTGCATAATTGTTCCGGACACCCCACCGTTATGTACATACACAGGATGTCCGGGACCGAGAGAGTCCGCACGAGTGAAATGTGGGAGAGCGAATGAAAAGCTCTCTTATCAAGAGGGAAACGAGCCGAGGGATGGAGAAAGCGGGGGACGTGCAAGTGGAGAGGATGGGGTTGGTCGATAACTCTAGGCGCACAGGGTGTTATACAGTCAGGAATGAAAATGGAAGAGAACAATGCGCCATAATTTCGTGAAAGGCGTCAAGTACAAGTTCGTGTCCTTGAAATGGACAAAACAACAGAAATTTGGGGGCATAGAATCATTGAACAAGGCAACCGTCGGCGCGCTTCCTCGAAGTCGTGAACGATGGAGGCAATCCGCCAGGGATATCAGTAGCACTGACTCCTTCGGGCTCTTGGTCAGACCCAACGGAAATCACAGAGTACCCGGTGATCCTGGATAGCCTCGCGACCTCCATGTCATTATCCCCTGAAACAATACTCTCGCTTATCGTGCCTGCACTTCGGCGGGTATTGTCAGCGCTGCTATCCTGCCCTTGGCTACGAAGGCTTGAGGATCCTGGGGATGTGCCATTGCTGGACAGCGACCTCGCCTCTTTGTCCTTCCGCTTCAGTGGGTTTGGTGGAAGGAGGGAGGTACGTCGTTCACGAGGGGTGGGTATAGAGTTAACCGACGGAGTGGATTGGGCAGCAGGTTCTGGAGACAGCGACGATCGCGAACGCTTGAACGCAGTGAAAACCCTGAAGGCCGTTGATGGGTGGACGGGTGGAGTTGAAGAACTTGGAGTCGATGGTTGGCCGAGGTCAAAGCTTGTCTTCGGCGTCGAGGCCCCTTCAGGACCTGGGCCAAGGGCCATCGGCCCTAAAAGCTCCAAAGGCGAGGAACTCTTCTCCGCATATTGAGCGTACAAGAGCAGCTGAGCCCTCAGGTTGCACGTTGGAGGGGCAATGTGAGCACACTTCGAATGGGCGATAAGACTACACTGGTCGCAGAGCACGGCGCTCTTTTTGACGGGTAAATTACAGACTCGGCAGATAACAGCTGAATAAGGAGCTTTGGTAAACCAACGTACATCCCCGCGTACATGCGTTATCACTTACGTTTGCTAAATGTTGTCTTGACGAACGAGTGTTCCTGAACAGCGGGATTATCGCTATCTTGGCTTGTCGGACGAGCAGGGGTGAGAGGTGGGGAATGAATATAAGGAGGTTCTTCTATACGTGGCGTCTCGTTGCGAACGGGACTCTTGGGTTCCGCGGAATCGTTTTTCGAAGAAAGGAGGTATCGAATGTCCGTCTTGTTGTAATCCACGCTAGCGCGACGATGATGAAAGGGGATGCTGTCCAGCGGGCGCAGTTCCTGAACCAAACCCCATCAGTAAATTCAACCTCTCACGAGTGGGCGAGAAAAGCGAACATCGGGAAGGACCCAGTGCTTCTTCAGCCATTCATGCTCGCACAGTATTTCAGCATCGGGTCGGCTGGCAGGGTTCTTTTGGAGGCACTGCCTCAGGAAGTCGTCCAGGAGCGGCGAAACTGTCTCTGGAATGGGAGGTTCGGTGTCTTCCACGATGCGGAACATGACTGTTCACACGATAGATTAGCATCTACGGCGAAGGCCCATTGAAGTTTAGTCTCACCGGACATGCCGTTACCGATGTCAGCATATGGAGGTCGTCCAGTGAGCAGTTCGATCACGGTACATCCCAGGGACCAGATGTCCGATTTTGGCGAGGCTCCTTTTAACTCAATGACCTCCGGGGCCATCCAATTTGGAGTCCCTGCGACATCCTTCATCTCCCGTTCCATCGCGCGCAAATTCAAGGAGACACCAAAGTCTGACAGTTTGACATTGCCGTTCTTGGTAGTGAGAATGTTGGCCGCTTTAAGGTCACAGTGGACGACATCGCTCTGATGGAGGTAATGCAGACCCTCAAGGATCTTGACCACGTAACTGGCTACCAGACGCTCATTCAACTTTCCGAATGCTTTCAGGGTCTGACCTAATGAGCCGTTCTCGGCGTACCTGAGAAGTTGGGGAGACCAATCAGGGGCCCAGGGAAAAATGAAGGATGGGCATAAAAGGGACTTACTCGAGGACGATGCTAAGAGTATCCTCGTCCCTCGCCATGCCCTCATACTTGACGATACTCGGGTGCGAGAGACTCCTGACAAGGTCCACCTCCCTCATCAGCTGCGATATTTCATCCTCCTTCAACCCAGTCAAACTGATCCTCTTGACCGCGACCATCTGGCCCGTGTTCAAATTTAGCGCCCGGTACACCGCTCCGAACTGTCCTCGGCCAATACAATTCCCGAGTTGCTAAGGCGAGGCACATGCACGTCAGAAAAAAAGAAAAACAGCCACGGTTCCGAAAGAGGACACAACCCCCGGCGTGGGGCGAAACGGAACCACGACCGCGTGGAAAAGAAGCCACACCGGCAGGAGTAATCCGTAGACTGATAACGGGGATAGAGAGGGACTGAAAAAGGTACTCACGAACTGCGTGGCTGGTTTCCCTTCCTCCCTCACTATCAGAGTCGGTCGAACCGTGCTATCCTCTAATGCGTTCCGGTTGAGAAGATCGCTCGCGCTCGCGGTACTCGTCGCAACCCCAAGGTTGACCATGCTTTCGAATCTCGACCGCCGAGGGTTTTGATCTGACCCGTCGTGCGAGGTAGGACGAGGTTTCCTCCTCGAACTTGAACCGTCGATCTCACTCTGGAATCTCCCACGAACAGGCTTTGGTTTCTCTGCAGCCTGGGATTTGCCGACCTCAGCGGCTACGTTTGGACCAGAGGTAGTGTTGTTCTGTTTTGACTGATCGCCAGGGCCAGAGACAGTACGGGGGAAAGGAACAGGACTATCAAATACCGGCCGTCCTTCGCTGTCCAAGCTGCTCCGTCCCAGGAAACTAGGGTTGCGACCCTGGGAAACTCGACGGGGTATGATAACCTTTGAAGCGGGAGGTGACGTTCGGTTGTCCGGGCTACCGTCTCTCCCAAACACAGAGTCTTTGGGCAAGAGGCTGGGGGCAGTGTCGAGGGAGTGTCGCGAGCGATGAGAGGGTCTTCGAGGGAACTGAGGTAACGATTCCGTGCTGTCGTTCGGCCTTCCAACGATAGCTAACTTCCTAGGTTGGGTCGTCGACAACGGGGCGATAAGTTTAGGACTTTCCGATAGCTCGCTCCCAGGAGAAAGAGAGCAGGGAGGAAAGAAGTCATCGGGCCACTTCCCTTTCCCGAGCCTGATGGCATCCCGAGCTCGTGTGCGGCTGTCTTCTCCACTGGACGACTTTTCCCTGGGTCTGAGCCTGTTCACAATGCCAGACCCACCGCTCTCAGTCTCTTCAGCAACTCGGGTGAGATCGACACCGGCAGTTCCGCTTGGTTTGCGGTCCTGTAACCCGGGAGCCCAGGGGTCACCGCCAGACCTTTTCCTTCCCCGATGGTACTCGTCGGTAAGCGAGGGGATGATCGAGCTGGCCTCTGTGCGACCGAATGAGGGGACATCGGAGGCGAAATGAGATGTCGCTTCGGTGGTTGCCGTCCTAGTCGTGCCAAACTTTCCTCCGTTTGCGCCACCTTGATTACTGACGAGGCTCCGCCTAGGATCCAACAAACTAGAGAAGGTGGTGGTGTCGCTAAGAGTACTCGACGCGACGCTCTGCCTCATTTCATCCGCCGAAGGCCGAGAGTGTACGTGCAAGTCTCTTGGGGGGGTGGACGGATTCCTGTCGTAGCTGAGCTTTGGGCGAAGTGGAGACCTCGGTGGGGGTGTCAAAATCAGCGGCATGTCGTCCCGACCTCGGTGGTCGAACCTATCCCTTCTTTGCTCCCCACGCCTGCCCCCGCTACTGCTCTCGTATCCATTGGTAATGGCGTTGTCGTTTTCATCCCGCATAATTTTAGACCTCTCTGGAGATCTCACCATGCCATCTTCATCAACGTCCACCTCGGCGTCGTCGTCAATCGTGGGGGTGGAAGAGTGAACGAGAGGGAGGCCTCCAGTGGTCGGGCTCCACCTCCTCCCCGCGATGGGAATAGGAGATGATCCATTCTTCGGAATGGGTACAGGAACGGGTACTTCAGCCCGAGCACGTCCCTGACCACGAAAAGGCAAAGATGGCGAAACAGGTCGAACCAAGCTGGGAGTGGACTGCGCGGCCCTCGACAACCCGGAGGACTGGACGTACGGTCCGCGGCCCCGGATCCTTGGGCGATCGGGAGGGGGGTTTTCCGAGCTTTCGATGAGGGCGATGATAGTCCCCGAAACGCGGGCGAGCGATTCGGGAGAGCCTTCGATAAGATCATCACGGAGGAAGAGATCTCCCGAGGAGAGGCCCAGCGTCGAAGAACACGAAGCAAGGAATTTGGTGACGTTTGAGGTCCGGACCACGCCATCTTCCCGCTTGTCAACGCGGGCGATCGATCCGGGACGGACTTTGTTCATCAATCTGTTCATTTTCCGGGTTAGCAAAGCGTCCAGGGACGCAAGTATTTCGTGTCAAGTATTGTGAGAGAGGGAAGGAAAAGGGAGCGAAAAATCGGGAGAAATTTTCAACGAGTGGAACCCGCGGGCTCCATACCGAAGAATGGAGGGTGACAGGGAGGGAAGGCAAGGGGGCTGATGGGAAAGGAGGACTTACTGGCACAGAACATAACCGTCTTTCAAAGCATCGGAAAACAGCCTCCGCTCTCGATCTTCTCCCACGGAGCTGACGCCACCAACACCAAGTCCACCGAAACCAGTAACCGCACAACCAGAAGTATTGGAAAGCCCATTGGCGTTGGCACCGCCGTTCTTTCCCCATACCCTCCCCAGTCTGGCGAGTGCCCTGAGCCTTAATTCGATTTCCTCCAATTCGATCACCCCCAATCCAGTCGTATTGTGTCCCGGGGGTTTCAGGAGTTCTTTGCACAAGATTGAGGTTGCTTGCCGCAGTAGATCACGGTGCTCCGGATTTGCGTTGAAATTGGGGTTCCCAGTGTTGTTTAAATTCGCCGGGACGGAGGAAGAGAGGGATGCCACCGACAGATTCAATTTTCTGTTATACGTATAACCGCCGCGCGCGGGGGGAGTAGGTGAAGTGGTTCTACTCGGCGAGTTTGGTGTGACAACTCGGGGTCGGATTTGGGATAGTGGAGAGCTGGGCCGAGATGCGGAGCGTGCGGAACGTCTTCCTTCAATTGAAGGTCGACGGGGGTTTGGTGAATCGAGAGAGGGACGTCTGACTTTGTTGCTAGTGGAAGGAGTGGTCGTACCGTGCTGTGATGTTGGGGATCTTGCACGGGTAGGGGAAGAAGGGGAGAGTGGGAGATGGCTCGTGCTGGCCGATCCGCGGGTAGTTCCCAAACGTCGTGAGGGAGGAGACGGCGACTCGGGAACCTCGAATCGATCCCGTTGCCTGGGCGTATCAATGGGGTCTCGCTGACGTGTGGTAGTAGGTGGTTTTGGTAACGTCAGCTTTGGTTTTGAAGCGTTCTTGAATTCTCCGGTAGTTTCCCCGGATGATCGGCGGGGAGCCAGCGCACTGGGTCCGCCGATTGACGAAGGCTGGGGTTTGGATGACCTTGATCGCGTCCGTTGCGGCGAGACCAGAATATCAACGTTAGAGGTCGACGAAACTATCTCAGCAGTGTGTGCCTCGTCAGAGACAGCCTGAGAATACAGGTGGAGGGCTGGCGAAGATAAGGAAGCCAGGCGCAACGAGGGAGTTAAGTAGCTGGTGGACCCGGGCTCACGAGCGGGCAACTGCTCTGACCGCTTGTGGGCATGACGCTTCCCAGCTGCAGAAGAAGAAGGACCAAGCTTGAACGTCACCTTTGGAAGCATCTTGGTCTTAACCTTCCCAGGCTCCCCCGTGGTGATGACGTCCTCCTTCCCCTTTCCTTTCGACGTCGTTGTGGAGGTAGTACTCAACCCATTCGCGTCTGCGGAAATAGATGACGTCGAGTGCTTGTTCGACCTCGTCCTCGTTGCAGCGCGGATACTCTGTTCAAGGGATGATCGGAAGCGCTTGAACGTTCTGCGTTGGGCACCGGGGTTAACGGAGGGTTCAGGGGCTTTGGATGAGGTTGATACAGACTTGTCTTTGGGGTCTGGGTCGCGGGCCATGCTGAAAGGACTGGAGATTGCCAGCTGTGTTCGGAGGTGCAGGACCGGAAATGACATGTACGTTGAGCACTCTCAAAGAGGAGAGGGCGGGAAAAGGGGCAATTTACAGAGCCAATGTGACGACGGGGACGAACAGGACGTGAATCTATGGAGCAGGAAGGAAAGGGGTTAGAATACAAGGTATGAAATGAGGCCGAGAGCAGGTTGGGGCGCATTCCGAACACGAGACGTACAGCGATTACGAGACAGGAGAAAGCTGCTTCACGCAACTCCACGGATATAAGGCCGCCTAAAATGCGAGGAAATGGATCTAAAATGGGCGGGGATGATGTGTGATATATGCTTGGAACGTGTCAACCAGGTGGAGGACGTCCCCAGGCAATGGTTGCGGCGCGGGTGTGAGAGGGGGGTGTAACCGGTCAACACAGGAGACGGTCCATGGGGGGATGTGGACGGGGATAAATCCTCTCGTCGTCGTCGTCGTGAATGGGTGTTGAGGATAAGAACGGGGAGGGAGGAATTCACTTCGGCAAGCGTGATCCCGGCTGTTGATCTCACGATTGGCTTCCCATCCACGAGCCGAGGGTGGGAAAGAAAACAGGGTGATGAAAGCTCTTGGGACGTGTCTACTTGGTAAGCCACGGAACGAACGAGCACAGCCAAACTGGTCATTTATGAGACACTGTGCGTTCGTCGTGTCAGTTGGGTCGTCACTGCAGTCCAACTCCAGATACGGTCGACCAAGGCCAAGTGACCCACAAGCGGCGGGGGCCATCAGCATCGCTCCCACCCGGAGCCACCGTTCCTGGCTTGTGGACGTCACGCGTCATCCAGGGCCAATCAAAATCCAAAGACCAGACCTCCTGAGTGTCCACAGGGGGTCTGAGCCGAAGCCGTGGCTTGTCTCTACCGACGACGCTCGTCTGCTCGTCAACTCGTTCCACCTTCCCCCATTTCCCCACCGCTGAATAAACTGCCGCAGACCCGGGATGGCGAGCGGGGAAGCTGCATTCCATCATCACCCAGAAGCTGATGGCAACCTTCGAACAGTCAAGTTGCCAATCAAACGCATGGTTCGCTGTTGTGCCTGTTCAGCTACGGCGAAAGGCGGGCAACTCAAATTGTGTTCTGCATGCGGGGAGGTATCTATTGGGATGTTGATGGTCGTAGTTCGTTCACTTCATTCACCTTATCTCTCCCCTCACCCTTAGCGACTATATTGCTCTGCCGAATGCCAATCAGCCGACTGGAGGTTTCACAAGAGGTCATGTGGTAAGCACTCCCTATTTCTCCAACATTCATCAGGCCAACCGACGTCCTCGTGTTTGGAAACGTGCAGGAAAGACTGATAGAATCGACCTCGGTGTCTATTATCCCCTCCTGGCCCTCATCGCGGAAAAGTGCAGAATGAATGTTCGGACACACCCTCCCGATGGTGTCCAATTTGCGATCAACCACAAAATTCTCAACAATCCCTCCCCCGACGCACCCCCTGTCGTTTTCCCTGGAGGCTACGAGGCAAGGGCGGTTATCCTCGGAGAAGAGATCCCTGTGTCCGTCGACATGGACAAGAAATGGTGGCCAGGCGCTCCATCTCCACAGGTCGCATCTAAACTAAAACGAAGGATCATTCGAGGAGGGAACCCGCTTCCCGTAAACATTGCCATCTGTTTTGCACTGCTCTCCGAGATCTACACCACTGATTCGTCCAAGGATAGTAAACCCCGGATCAGGTTGGCGTACAAGTCATCCCCCATCGCAGATTTCGGGATCGTTGTTGGAGACGCAACCGTCCAGCCCCAAGATCGGCTAGCATATTATGACTCTGCCACCGGAGATATCACCGTCGATCAAGACCCTCGCGAGCACAGCTGGATTTACTTCACCACCATTCGGGGGGAAGACATCTTCCTCGATTGCGGCATGTTCCACTTCAACGCCTGCATCTGCGTCTCCACGGAAGGCTACTGCCAACGAGATTTATCCGAAATGTTCCCTGCCGTTCCCGCTCTATTCTACGCGCGGGACATGCGAAACGGCGTCCCTGGGATGACGTGGAAGGAACGCGAGAGGTTTTCGGTCCTTAGGAACGAGAATCTCCATAAGGCGATTCAGCACACCCCATACGCTCTAACGTTCGATGACCGGATCAACATATGGGATTTCCTGGAGAACTGTCAAGGCGATAAAGAATCGACGACTAGGCAACGGAACTTAGTCGACCTTTACACCATCGTCGCAACTGACGCCATCCAGAAGAGTTTGGGGTCGAGTGAGTGGAAGAAGTTCCCGAGCGAGGTCATGCAGGGCATCGAGAAGGATCCTTTAGAACCTGATTACACCAACGCCACCGAGCAGGATTGGGAACGACACCTGGCGCGCTGGCAGAAGCAGATAAATCAGGCCAAAAAGGAGGCCAAGAGGAGGAGGAAGGCGTAGCTTTATGTCCCCCAAATTGTAATCTTATCTTTGCGTCACATTTGTCCAACTTTTTTACGTTCCCCGACAAGCCGGCTCCGCTCGTTGGTGCGTAAATACACGCCCACGTGCCAGGATAGGGGGCAGAGAAAACCTAGGCGCAAAGGAGATGAGTGCCGGCCCCACACGCGCATGCGCAGCTATTTCGGACCGAGCCCCAGGCGGCACCTGATGTCTTTGGCCCACTTCCAATTTCCCACCCGTTGGCAAGGTGATCGCGCTGTTCCGGAGATGGTGTTGCCTTCAAGTTTTCGCGCATCGTAAAGATAAGACTGGTAGGAAGTCTCATTTTCGAGGTGACAGTATATAATCTTGACGATGAGAGTTGCATGGTGGCGTCTGGTTCTGGCTAGCGCGCCTGTCTCACGTGCTATGAGGTCAGGACCGGGATGACCTGCTCGGCGGAGTCTGAATGGAGCTTCCAGATCTGGAATGCTGACGCCACCCTTCATCACACACTGTGACACACTTACACAACCGCCCTTTGAAAAATCTCCGTCAAGTTTCTTTTTCCCCGTTGACGACGACGAGAGGATCGCAGCGACGCGCGAAGAGACCCAGATTTTTTTCCTTACGCCTCTCTCCGCGCGAGATCTTCTCTTTCAATTTTCCCGGGTTTCGCGGACCACTCACCAGACGATTATTTGCGCAGCGGTCTGCCGATTTTCCCTTTCATTCGCGATCCATTTTTTTGTCGTTTCTTTCACGCATGTCTGAGAATACGAGTTCCATCGCGACGAGTCGACCGACAAGGTCAACGCGGGGCACCACAGCTAGTGCTTCTTCCATCAAAGCCACGACGATGACGGACACCAAACCGCGAGGCGCTTCGGCGAACAAGAACGGCGTTGGTACGGCAAGGAAGAAGGGGAAGGGGAAGGAACAGGTCTACTGTGTCTGTCGCGACAAAGATTATGGGACCCCTATGATATGCTGTGGCGCTTGTCGGGAATGGTGAGCGGCTCGTTGCTGATGTGTCGACGTCTCGATTGTGGTTCACCGACACGTCCTTGTCCACACTAGGTACCATTTCATTTGCCTCGGTCTCGAGCAGGAGGACGCAGAAGATATCGGTTAGTCACCTCTCACCCTCGATCTCCAACGACATCACTCATCTCCCCGCTCTATCGGCTCCAGAGGTATACATCTGTGGATCGTGCTCACTTGACACAAGATTACGGACGGCCAGTGAGTATCTACCCTCTTCGGTCTGTACTCGCGTAGTCGTTTCGGCTCTCTTTTCCCTCAAACATGAACGTCGAAAATTCCATATCCTCTGTCCTGTCTCTCTGTCCCTTGCGTGCACTTCGGAGCCGAGTAAACCTCTGTCCTTCATGCGGTTTGTGTGGTAGACCATTCGCGCATAGTACCTTTGTGCCCTCTTCGTTTTGAGCCCTCGAAGGGCTTTTTTTTTTTGCCGTAGTTAAGAAGCGAAGAGCAAGTCGAGGTGGAGGGCCGAAGTGCCGGGAGGACAGGCAGAGGGATACAGACATTCGACTTCCTTGCCTCATCGTTCGGCCTCTCGGCAACATACTGACCAGTTTTTCCCACTTATTAGGAGATTGGGAAGGTCCTGAAGGCCTTGAGGAGGTAGAAGAGGAAACCCTTGCGGCGCAAGCAGAAGAGCTCAGGTCGACGAGGACTTACGAGCCCGAACCCAAACTCGAACCCGTTCAGGCTCTCCCACCACCCGAATCAGAATCGGAAGACGATGACCCGAGCAGCGACGAATACGTGGCAAACGTAAAAGATGAAGCAAGGAGGACCACAGCCAAGGTACGTCCCATCCTATGTTTATTTCCCTCTGATCGTCGGTTCTGACAAGCGTGTGGTCCGCACTTGCCCTGAGCAGCGACGGATCAGAAGGATGGAATCATCGGATGAAGACGAGGACGTTTCTGACCAAGAAGACGACGGTCAGCCGAAAGCTAAACGATCAAGGTTGTCGCGAGGTTCGCGTCCCACCAAAGCACGCAGTACGGAATCGCCTGGACCAGGGCAATCTTCTTCGTCGAGGCTGAAGCGGAGGCAGTCCGTTACCGAAGGGAACCCGCCAGCAAAGAAAAGCAAGACGTCCGAAGGACCTGACGACGACCCGACAAGGAAGTATTGCTTGGGAAAGTTACAAGGGATATTTTCCAACATCTTCCTCACCTTCCCCTATCTCCCTTCTGAGGATCTCGTCAAGATCGAGGATGGAGATGTTGATGGATCGAAACCAAACGCGATGCGGTCGGTCTCCGACAAAGGGTTCACAAAAACCGCGGCGGAGCTGACTGACGAAGAGAAGATTCAGTTGGAGGAGAAAGCCAATGCATACGCTACCCAGGTGGAAGCAGCCGTGTTCGAGGCTCATGCTGAGTTCGATAAGGCTGGAATTCCGGCTGCTGCCGGAAAATACAAGTAAGCGCTCATAGCTGAACTCCCAGTGTCATCGCTAATGGCTTGGTGCGTTGATAGGGAGAGATTCAGAATGCTAGATTTCAATCTCAAGAAACCCGACAGAGCCGCGCTCCATAAGCGCATCGTGTCGTCTGTCATCCCACCAGCGGCCTTCGCTCATATCTCGTCTACAGATCTCGCTAGCGAGGCAGAAAAGGAATCGATCAAGCAAGCTGAACAAGAGGCTCTGGAACATTCCATCTTACAGAAAGTCGTTGCTCCCCGAGCGAAGGTCACCCATAAGGGTCTACAAGATATTGAGGATATTGATGGACGGCCAACTGTGCGCGATGTTGATCTGCATAAGGAAATCGAAGAAGAGGAAAGGCGAGAGAGGGAGAGGACGGCGAGGATGAGGATGAGGTCGGCAACTCTGACGTCTGGTTCGGGTTCTGTGCCTCCGGAGTCGCCCGTCGTCCCAGACCACCCATCGTCCGTTGGGTGGGGTGGACCTCCTCCCATACCGTTTCACCTTCAGCAGAGTCCCATATCTCCCTCTGCCGCCGATAGGCCGCCGTTGTTCGCGCAAGCTCAATCGGAATTGCTTACACCGGCGAATCGTCAGGTTGAAGGAGAGTTGAACCTGGCAGATTTGATTAATATTGATGACGACGGGCACGACTCCGTTATGGTTGTCGACACGTCCCCTGCGCCTGCTGTTACTGGCGCTAATGCAGAGGACGGACCAGAGTCTTCGACCACCGGGGTACCTCAGTCCCCGGGTGCCTCTCAATCTGCTCGGCCCACCGGGATCTCGCCATTCGCTGTCAATACATCACAGCCCGATCTCACCATTCGTCCCTCTTTCGATCTTAACTCCGTATGGTCCGCACCTGCACCATCTCCGAAGAAGCAGGAGGACAGTGAAGAGGTGATCGAAGGTTCCAATGAAAGCGGGGAGCCCGCGGAACCACCGCCTGATCTGGGCAAGGAGGTAGAGCTGAAGGATCCGTTTGTGGACGATGACGTTCTCGGGGGCACGGCGGCTGACGATAGGGACTTTGACATGTTCCTGGAAGCTGATCCGGATGCGGATAGTCTGGAGGGACGTTCCGCCAGCGCTAATCCCGCTCCGGGTGCACTGGCCAAAGAGCCGTCGTTTGACGAGCTACCACAGGTTTGGCTTGGATCGGTGAGTGATAAACACGGTTTTACCCGTGTTTGCATTCCTCGCAGACACACGTTTACTGATGGAAAACCTACGCTTGATGAATGCAGCTCAACATGCCTCTCGAGTCCAACACCCCGACAGAGATACCTGTCTTCGCACGTCAAATGGGTGGTAGACCCCTGGAACACGATTCGCCGTTGTGGAAGACATTGTTCCCGTCGGTGCAGCTTCGCATTGACGGACGCGTCCCGATAGATAAATCAGCACAGTTCCTTCTGCAGATGCGGATGAACGCTTCGAAGGAACTTGTTGCTGTCGTGTTTTCCCCGCTGGGCGAACAGCAAACCGGACCGTTCAAGTTTCTGATCGATTATCTGCTGGGAAAGAAGTGAGTTGATGTCTCGGTTTCTTCCTAGCCGTGATGGGGGATATGTTAGACCAGGGACCCGTTTGCTGATTAAATTTTTTCCCGTCAGCCGACACGGACTCGTATTCCCTTGGGGTACCAAACCGAAGGAAAACCATCCCGGACGTGAATTGTATATTATTCCGCTGCTGTCATCGGAACCACTTCCCGATTATGTGGAACTTCTCGATTCGCTTCGCCTCCCAAAAACCCGGACCGAGGACCATCTCATCGGAGTTTGGATCTTGAACAAAGGTAAACTGGTAGCACCTCCAGCATCCACCCCGCCTCCCCCGCTTCCGACAATATCTACTAGCACCCCTGGATTAGCTTCCATCATTTCTCAACTCCAACAAACAACCGCTAACCCGGGCTTTGGTTTCCCTCCCCCACCTCCATCAATTTCACCCCCTTCTGTGCCTCCGATTGCTCCCCCACCTACATCTGGATCACCAATCAATCCAGCGGCGCTGGCAGCAGAAGTTGCCTCATTGACCCCAGATCAGATCCAACGGATGCTTCAGTCCATCACACAGGGCGGGTCGGGCCCGATCCCACCACCAATACCTCAACAATCGCCTCCACCTATTCCCCCATTGCCCAATGGACACGGTCCTCCGCTACCTTGGATGAATGGACCTCCACCTCTTGGAGCTCCTGGGGCGTACCCACCGTTCCCACCAAATATTGGCCAACATCAACCGCCTGGGCCAGGGTCTTCGCCTCCTCCTCCATTACACCCGCACCAACCACCGTACCATCCACCTGGACCATCACCTCCTCATCGGCCGTCTTACCCTGGAGGTCCTTACGAGGATCACGATCAGTTTGATGGACAGGGTTACGAGAGGGGTCGATATGAACGTGGGTATGGACCACCGCCACGAGGAGGGCGAGGAAGACCCGAATCGGGTGGTTGGAGAGGAAGAGGCGGTGGACGAGATAGGGATAGAGGAAGGGACAGGGACAGGGACAGGGGAGATAGACCGAGGGATTCTGGTTGGCCAAAGAGAGGTGGGAGGGGAGGTGGTCCTGGGTGGAGTGAACGCTCTCGGACATGAGAAAATTTACCCCAAGTCTCCACTTTGGTCGTGATGTTTTTGAAAGATAGGCGAACTTTGGTTTTTTTGGTCGGGGTCAGGTCGAATGTGGGACTGCTGGGCCTGTCGAGCGGGAACAAAGAACGATTTGTAGTGATTCGCAGATGCTCTTTATTAGTTTAAATACATATAATGCAACTACTGCCTGGAGTCTCACTTTGCTACCTGGTCTGTGTGATATATAGCCAATGGTATGTGGCGGAGAAGGCGCTCGGACAATGGTGAATGGAGGTCGAACATTGAACGCTGTGGCTTTCAAAGTCGACATTGCTCGGGTTGACCACACCCAAGCATGTGTGTCATTCCACACTGAGCGACAACGGCAAGGGAGACGACGAGAAACAATCGCCTCCGTTGAAGATCCCAAATTCAAGTTGTAGGTTCGGCGTTGTAGTGCTTGGTTTGGCAATTGCTACCAAACGGAACCTACTACATACAGGATGCTCTCGGAGCGTTCCTGCGATCCACAAAAAGTGACGATCCTTGCCTTGATTGCTGCACCGCCTACAAGGAGGCAACCGAGTATCACACCGACCATACAAAGAATTATGAAGACCTCGAGCAACACCAAATACCACGCTGATCTTCGTACGTCGCCTGTTATTTGCTCTGCGCGAGTGTGTGGATTTTGTAGTTGGCTGTCCGGCAGAGGTCGTGCAATCATGCTGGTGCCCATTGACGCCGAGAACGTTTCCCGTCACTGGTCTGAAGGCCACTGGAAGACTCTTGATCGAACAAGTGCCGGCTTTGAGAATGGAGCTGTCAATGAAAGCGAAGCGGAGGTACATGGGGCGTCTTCCCATTTACCCCTGCTCTCTTTCGCTGTCTGTGCTGTATTTGCCTGTATCGCTGGAGTCGGATTTCCCTTCCTCCAAATCGCCTAGCGTCAGCGGCTACTCGGCTCGCCCCGCTGCTGAAAATCGATCCAAAGTAGTAAGTTCGAGATACTTACGTTGCTTGGGTCGTCCACCGCTGAACAGAAACAGCTTCCAAGATGTTCTCAGAGCGTACTTCCAACCCATCAAGAATGAAGATTCCCGTCTTGATTCCTACACGACGTACAAGAGGGAGGTGACCGATTATGATATGGACTACGTCAAGAACTACGACGATGACCTCAACACCACGCCGATTTCCGTGCGTCCCCTACCGTCCACCTCCGTGGCTCCCCAACTTGTTCTCGGAGGCGGGTCTGTTCCCTGCCGTTAGTCCAGCGTTTGTTACCGGTGTCCAGCCGAAGCTTGAATCCGATCCAAATGGGTGATCAGAGGCCCCTCCTCACACTCAACCAGTCCGCTATCTCGGGTGAACTCCCCGCAATCCCATCCACCCAGGAACATCTTCCCAGCGAGATTGTCACTGACGTTGGGTTCATGTACGCAAGTCTCTTGATCTCGCTGTTGGCCGCTTTCATCGCGATGCTAGGAAAACAGTGGCTGAACCGATACTTGCGGAATGCGGGCGGGTCGGTGATCGCGCGTTGCGGAGACCGTCAACGCAAGTGCGATGGACTCCAGAAATGGCCGTTCTACCTTTTCGTTGAGAGTCTTCCGGTCATGTTCCAGATAGCCCTCCTCCTCGCCTGTGGGCTTTGCCGACACATGGCATCCATCAATACCCCCGTCGCCAGTGTCCTAATCGCCGTTACCGTCCTCGGAGTCTTGTTCTACCTCGGGATCATCATCGCCAGCACATCTTCCTATGAGCGTCCATTCCAGACACCGGCACCCATCGCCGACCGTACAAGCATTTATCCCGGTCGCTGGTGTTACCCACTCTACTCTGGGAGGGTAATTTCTTTCTATACCAAATCTTCTATGTGTTACAGCTTTGGTTGCTGCTGATGGAAAGATGTTACCATCTGCCGATTGCTCAGCCCACTCCTCGAGAACCTACATG
>Ga0307517_10007447_pt1 | contig 15940 bp, 8 predicted proteins | sample 23_EM_MG_FD_194515 | JGI IMG/M metagenome (GOLD analysis project Ga0307517, IMG submission 194515) | Populus trichocarpa ectomycorrhiza microbial communities from riparian zone in the Pacific Northwest, United States - 23_EM | ecosystem: Host-associated > Plants > Roots > Unclassified | place... | reverse complement strand
AGATCAAGACCTAGTTCGTGTCAGGAAATAGGAATGGCTATAAATCAGAAGCACTAGGATATACCTGTTAAAAAAGCTTCACAAATCACAAGCAAATACAAGTCTGGGAGAAAAAGGATGCATACCTGGATATCTATGTCAGATTGCCCACCTTGAGCTCCACCAAGAGGCTGATGGATCATTATCCTTGAATTCGGCAAGCTGTATCTTTTTCCTTCAGTCACATAGGAAAAGAGAAACATATTCAGTAAATTTTGAAGCAGCAACCACAGATTCGAACTTTAAATCAACAAGTAATGGGCATTTTACCTTTGGTCCCAGCACTAAGCAGAAAAGCCCCCATACTGTTTAACCAAAATAAAGAGAACAAAAGACAGATATTTTTAGTAATGGAAAATGTTCAAGAATGCGAAGTGAAAATTAAATGGTATTCTTAAAGGAAAATTATTTTCCCTTTCCCACTATTTTAGCAGCAATAAATCTTAAAATAATTTGTTTACACTTAATACAGAATGCTAGTGGTTCTATAAGCACTCTATTCATAAGAAGTGATTGGAAAAGGATCAAGTGCAGAGTTTAGTATACTAAATCCTCAGCCTGGAAGAGGAAGTGTGGCAGTAGTTTTGACAACTATCGGTAGTCCTTAACTGGGAAAAAAAATACAACATAGAATTCTCAGATCCTACACAAATTTCATTATATGCGTCATTGACAGTGAAGCATCTAGCTCAACTGTGTTATCAAGGAAAAATCATTGGGTGAGCATGGCTTCCCATTACCCCACACTAATAAGAGGGCAAGTCTCACAGTCCTTTAAGTGTGGTCTAATGGTGAGTTGACCTCACCTAGTAATTATCGTTCCCAAGGATCTACCATAAGAACATCAATGTTGATCAACTGCCATTAGCTCAAGATTTTGACACCAAATTATTTAAGTTATTCCCATGGTACCCATGCATCTACTGAAAAGGTACCCATATAATTCTCTAGTCATCAATAAACATTACACTTAAACAAGACCAACAATCTACATCACATAGAATCCATAGAAGTTCCAAAACCAATGCTGCTTCACTCATGGGACAGCAAGGTTAGAATAGTTGAATCCAATCTATGATAGAAAAGCTACTGTTAATAATTCAATTACGTTCCTTTAAAACAACTATTTCTGCAAACAAATGATGAATAAAAGAAGCAATAAATCAGTCTATATTGATTCATCACGCAACAAAGGCACAAGTAGTAGGAAAAATGTAGTAAAAACCAGTGATTCATTTAGCTGTTAAGGTATAAATGACAAGAAAGAATCTTGTACCTAGCTGCCAGTCCAACACAGACAGTGGAGACATCAGGTCGGATATGCCTCATTGTGTCAAATATTGCCATGCCTAAGAAAAAGTACAGAAGAGAACATGTGAGAGAGAGTCCAAAAAAGTAAAAACAACACTCCTTCACACGCCCAGGTAACTGGGAAAAAGGTAACAAATAAAAGAAGACTTCAATCTAAAAAAGAATTACCAGCTGTAACTGATCCTCCAGGAGAATTCACATACATAACAATATCCTGCTTGGAAGAAAAAGCATGCCCTAATTAGTAAACTGCTTCCCCATTTCTTCAGATAAAAGGACAGTGTTAAAACAGGTTCATGTGGTTGTGTTGGTGCACGTGCATGTGTTGTAGTTATATAGCTTGACTAAATTCAGTTAACAATGGCGAGATAAGATCATAAACTTTAATGCTGTTGGAGGTTCAGAAGCAAATGGAAATTGAAATGAAGTTGACAATGATAGATAAGAAACAAGCCAGCCACAATGAAAAGTCACTAAACTCACCTTGTTGGGATCAACAGCATCGAGATACAGAAGTTGAGCAACAATAATGTTTGCCATATCATCATCAACAGCTCCACCACAGCGTATAATTCTCTAGGAATTCAAACAACAACAAAATCAAACGTTATATAAAAACAACCAAGCATTCAATGTTAGACGATAAGCAAGCACAGGAAGATGTTTAACCTATTCACTTACATGTTGAAAAAGTTGACTGATAACACTCTGGAACCGTTCATGCACCATTGGTGGTGGTCCTTGAGCTTGAGCTCCATTGGCATAGGCAGGGAAGTAGGGTGAAGAAGGGATTTGCACATCATCCCTAGAAAACCAGTTCCACATTTTTTTTCTCCATTTATTAGCACATCAAGCAAAATGAAAACAGCAAGTTAAAAGGTGTAAAGTCTCTAAAAACCCTGCCTACCTTATAGACCAAATCCCCTGTCGCGAACTTCTCTCAGGCGCCCAAAACTCACCAGAGTAAACAGCCTTCGGTGAAGATGTCTGGATAGTCTTCCTATCACTGACTAACCTTCTCAATTTCCTGCAATACAAGTAGACAACAAGGACACTTGAATTTCTCGACTATCTATGGCAAAGATGAAACATTTTTTTTTAAAAAGACGTAAAAATCTTCTAGCATCCTTGTCTAATGATAGCAATTATCAGTGCTCAAAAGAGGATTTTCTAGTAGAGCTTAAATCCGACACTAAAACCCTCTGTTTCCTTAAAGATTTTAAAAAAGAAAATAACTTTCTTTAACAAAATGAAAAAAGCTTCAATTTTTTTTATTACTCCAGTGAATCCAAAAATAATGATAATAACAGCAAAACCATCGAGTAATCAGCAAACATCATAGTCCTAATTTTCTTTAATATTGCTAAATTTTCTAGACCCAAAAAAAAGAAAAAACACGTTACAGATAAATCAGTAATAAAAAAGGGAGGAGGATTAACCTGGAACGGAGAGGGTGGAAGGCGAAAGCGAGCTTGTGGGTATCAGGAGCTGAGCCGACTGAAGGGTTTGGCGAGAAGGGAAGGGAGCTGAATCTGAGGGAAGAGGCCGATGAGGAGACGCATGAGTGTGCCATTTCTAAGATTATTTTTTAGTGTTTCGAATCAACTAGTATTAGCGCCTTATCCTATAAAAATCTTAGGGCTAGAGGAGGAGGTAGTTGATGATATTGCTAGTGTGTGCCTGAGAGCTCAGCTAAAAAACGGATGATAACGCCTCGGCTACAACAGAGACTGAGACTTGCTGAATATCTTCATTCTGGGTCTTTCTTTGACCCGTTTTCCAAACGGGTGGTATCGGTCCGCTATTTCTGTGACCCGTTTGCCTTTTACTTCCCTTTTTTTTTTTTTCCTAGCAACATCATTTCTAGTGGATTTTTTTTTTCTTCTTCCAATACAGCTGTTTGGTATTCGGCCAATCGTGGCGTGTTCCTTTCCAATAAAAAAAACAAATAAATTAAAATTTGATTTCTCTTTGTTAATGTATCGTAGTCACTAACATGTAACAAATTTATTCTATCAATCTTTTTTAAGTCTTTTTTTTAAATCCTGCATGATAAGATATACTCTTTTCTCATGAGAAAAAAAACTGATTTTGGTTATCTTTAAAATATATTTTATTTAAAAAATATCAAATTAATTTTTTAATGTTTTTTTATGATTTTATGTACTAATATAAATAAATCTTAAGAAATTTATTTTAATATATTTTCAAGTCAAATATACTTTTAAAAATTATCATGTAGTATAATATTAAACACACAAGAATGAAATCTAATCACTATGTTTGGGGTTTTTTTAGAAAAAAATAGCATTGTAAATTAAAAATATTAGCAGAATAGCACAATTGAAAAAAAAAATTGGTGAAAAAATATAGTTTGCACATGTTACAATTGAGAAACGCGATATTTATAATTTATCATCATTCATATTAACGACATCTAAATAAAAATTGGCAGGAGAGATTAGAGAGAAAAGAAAAAAGAAAATGACATCGATGACACACCGGGATTTCAATTACAACATCATTGGTATCATCAGAAAGATCTTGGGTAACGAATTCAACGACACCAAGAAAGATCATCAATAGTGAACCGAGTGTGCCACACTTGTCGTCCAAAAATGACGTGTGGCTCATTTATCTTTGACGACAAGTGAGGCATATTCAGGTCATTGTTGATGTCTTTTTTTTTTATGTTGTTGGATTAATCTTGTCGAGATCTTTTATATGATATCGGTTGCGTTGTAATCGGAGTTTTCAGTGTTTCTTTAATGTCTTTTTTTTCTCTCTCTTCTCTCTCCTGCTCATTCAATTAAAAAATTTAGATGTCGTTATTATTCATAATAGCAACAAGCTATAAATGTTGCGTTTTTCAATCATAATATGTACAAACAATGTTATTTTACCAATATTTTTTTTAAAAAAATTATAATAAGCCAAAAAGAGAAAATAGCCCCATGTTTGTTTGCATGTCATAGGCATGAACATCCTAAAAGCGACCACTTATGATTAATTTCTTTTGCGATAAAAAAAAAGGAAAAAGAAAAAAGAAGAAGCAAGAATCTTACTCCCCATAAGGAGAGAATTAACTTATATAGAAGTAAATAACCTTAAAGTAATTATGAAAGCAAGAAACATTGCAGGATTTCTCTTGGAAGAGGAGAGCGAGAGAAAAGGTACAATTTTACTCCTCATTCCCAATATAATTGTTTAACGGAGACTATTTAGTAAAATGGAAAGATGATAAAGAAATGGAAATTGGCAATTTGAATTGGAACTGCAGGAAAAAGAAAAGCACGAGAGTTTCTTAAGAATCAAGGGAGTACCATCTTTTTTAGTAAATTATTATTAAAATAATCCCTATAGTCTTACAAAAGGTTTTAAAACTAATTAATTAATCTTTTAATAAATGTTGACCGAACTTAATTTAATATTACTTTATTTTAAAAAAAAATTACTTCTTTTCTCATCTCTATTTCTATGTTATCCATTTGTTTTTTTTTTTTTTCAATCTTCTTAGTTCTCAAAACAAATAAATAAATTAAGTTAAAAAAGATAGAATAAATGAAAAATACAAATTAATTAGTTTTTAAAACTAGAAGGATCATTTAATTTGTTTTGTAGAACTATAATTTATAATGTACTCATTTCATGATTGTGTTGGATGGACCGTCACCAAGTCACACCATCATCGAATGGCCATGAAAAATCCATAAGAACATTACTTCAAGAAACATTACTTGCACTCAACCAGTAGACTTAAGAAGGTAGGGGGAATTCTTTATCAAGTAAAAAAAAAGAGGAATTAATCAGAAACATCATTTTGATTAAATTGAAAGCTCTCAGTAACATCATTTCCATTCAATTGAAGACAAATTTCCATTAATCAACCCTTAAGCTATAGTTTTTTTTTTTTTTTGAATATCCTTAAGCTATAGATGACAGAAAATGAACCATCCATATCTGTATAATCCCTCTATACTGAATAAAAAATGCCTCTTTGCTAGCCTGGCCCCAGTAGTTATATGATATATTAACATGGCTATGCAGATATATCTTTAAGCGTCATCAGTTAGTTTCATGCTGGCTCTGTTGCTGAATTGCCTTGTAGCACTGTAGACTGCAAAGCGGAAGCTTCGACTTGGAATCTCGATACTTGTATGGGTTAGTACAAGAAGGGCCCGCGCACTTCTCTCTTGGAGGAGGATAGCTGCACATTCGGAGAGAATTCATATCATCAATAAGCAATCGTTGATATCAGTTTGGCCTAGTAAATTTGGTGCTTTGGCATGAATTTTCAATTAGCAGAAGAAAACAAAACCTGCAGGGTTTAGAGTCGAATATACTAGGGAGACCCATTTCTTTGGGAAATGTCACCACAGTCCCTGTAGGACCCATGACCCATCTGATGGTACTCGATGCATGCATCTCGGCGTTGGTAGCCTTCTCCTAAACATGAAAATGTGAGAAATTTGAACGCAGCTTTGTATAAGACACTATGAAGTTTACCAGACAATTGCGGATACCTGTGCCAACTCTTCCAGACGCTTCTTCACTTTCTCTTCTCGTTTTTTTCTGCTGGAATCTTGACCGAGAATTTTTCTTATAGCTTCAGCCTACAAAATCAAAACCAAGAAAAAATAAAGCCTTACAGCTTCAGCCTACAAAATCAAAACCAAGAAAAAATAAAGCATATGCCTGTTTAACCTTCGTGGATCTCCATGCATATGGCATACAACTGTATATACACAAAAACAAACCTCAGATTCCCTAGCAGCCTTCTCAACCTGCAATCTTCGTCTCTGAGCAGCCTCAGCTTTCTTTGATTGCTGCTCGACCTCCGTAAGTTTCTCCTTTTGCTCTGGAATGAACAAGAACAAGCAATCACAAGAGGAAAGCTACAATTAATAAGAAACTAGAGTTCTAATGGACAATAAAACACATATGGAAGCAATTCATTCTCACTTTTTGATGGTGCAGGTGGTAATCCATTTGGAAACTCAATTAAGTTAGCATCAGGAACAGAAGAGCCATCTTTGCTTGACTGAAGAGCCCGTTGACGCTTAGTTAAAGTCAGCTCCCTCTTACCATCTGTCAATGACTCAACATATTCCTTTTTCTGCTTCTTCTTACTACCTGCGAACTCACCATCAGATAATGGTTCTTCTTCCTCGTAATCTTCATCCTCTGGTGCTTGGTCTGATCTGGATATTTTTTTCCCATCTTTAACCAGCCTCGAAGCACCAATGCTTCCCAGGGTAGAAAGTTTTCGTTGTTTCTTACTTGATTCATCATCATCATTTCCATCATCTTCCTTATGTCCTGATGGGACTTTTAACTTGAGTTTCTCTAGGTATCGGATCTCGTCGTCATCGTCATCCTCACCAAATTCCCCATCCAGAACATGCCTCTTGGGGGCCCGCTTGTTCTTACGTTCGTACTTATTTCCTTGTTTCCCAGCAGTATTTTTGCCCGAAGTCTTCCCCATTAAAAAATCCTCTTTCCCGAGACTAAACCCTCCTCTAGAGAATTCCTTCCAAGGAACTCCTTGCAAACCTGGCCTCTTACCTGAAACAAAACGTTCCTCCTCTAAATTCCCCTGCAATAAAATAATTTAAAATAATGAGATTACACCAGATTCTAACATTACTCAATAATGAGATCACTTATTAGGTGAGATACTGAGATAATACACATTAATGTGGTAGATATTCTTCCATAAAAGTGAAGACAAAAAGGATGCCAAATAAACCCACATAAACAAATCTATGTGCGCAAGCCGAAAATTGGTGTCAACAACTGATCCAAAAAATGCAAGTAATGATGAAGAATTGGTCAAATTACCATGCGAGTAGTTCTATAAAGTATTGCAAACTCTACGTGGAAGTTCTTTAAGTTATACACCTCCAACAAGCAGTACAAACCTTCCAGCACACTATTAAGAGATAGGTAATTCTTACTTTAAGTTAAAAATAAATATATAAGTTAAAATTAGTGCAACAGACACAGATACAAACCTTCAGGTGCACTGTTAGGAGGTGTGTGATTTCCCAAAGGTAATTAAAAAAAATACTTGACATTTAAATTGGTATTTGGTCAAAGTGAACGTCCAAAAGCAAATGCAATACATTTAAATTGGTATTTGGTCAAAGTGAACGTCCTAAAGCAAATGCAATGCATGAATAAGCATGCAAGAATTAAGAGGTCGCCATAATTCAAGCAGTCAGGATGACAAGAACACCTGAAGACTAAGTTTCTGCCTTGTGTTGGAGGTGTCTGAGAATCGGGGATTCTTTGTAGAAGGCACGCCATTAGTAGTCGAGTTGGCATTAATTGTGTGTGTCACATCACCAACCTTAAACTTGACCTTTTTAAACTTGCTTTCATTTCCTAAAACATCTAAACTCACTCCTGACTGCTCTGAACTCCAACTTTCACCATTCCTTCCACAATACATATTTGCAGTTCTAGACTCCACATCCATGCATTCCTTCAGCTTGCTTTTGCTTCTCCAATTCGCAGGGGCAAGAGCACCTTCACGAGAAGTTTTATTGTTAACCACACTTCTCCTTGGGTGACTGTCAGAAAATGCTCTTTTTCTTTCAGCTCTAGTAGTAGCCGAAGAAACCCTGGACACGGATTGATTAAGACCAAATTCTTTCCTCCTACAATTATCAGCATTCTCATCACTGGAAGCCTTGCTCATGTCATCTGAAGGTGGTGATATCGATAATGATGAACGATCATAATTGTCAGTAAATGTCTGGGAATCCTTAGGTCGGCGAGAAATTTGACTCCTCTTCTTTCTTACTGTGCTTCCCATGGCATCAAACTGAACAAGACCCAACTCTTCCATGTGGTGAAAAACTACCCACTCATTGTTGCTTCAAGTCAGATAAGCACAAAGTCATAATAACCACCTATTCCAAAGATGGCTTTCGTAAAACCTGCATCAAAAACCTAAGCAATTATATTGGATAAACCCTGAAAAAGAGCTAACATGCATATTACTTTCTCATCACATTAGAATAACCATGAGAGTGGAAAACTGATGCGAGAGGGAATAGAAGAGTAAAGCATTCAAGGCATAGCATCCAGAGAAGTCATTCCAAAACGGAAGATACAAGTAATAAATCTTGGAACTAAAACCAAATAAAGTAAGCGGAATTCAAAGATAGAAATGATAAAAAAAAACCTCATCACAAACAATGACGCAGTCTGCTGGCATCAAGCTCAACAATAAAACAGCAAAGAACCCAAAACCCAGGAAAACAAAACCTCATAAGATAGGCAGGCAGATACAAGATAAAGCACCAAATTACTCGATAATTGAAAATCAATAGGGGAAATCGTACAAAATTTAACCATATAAAAGTCAAAGCCCAGTGAATTGAAAACTTGAACAAATCGGTGTGACATCTAACCAAGCACAATGACCCATCAATAAAACCAATTGACAAACCGCAGCAGCAACTGAACACTTATGAATCAAAGGAAACACACAATTGCAACCAAACAGGACCCCATAAAACAACACTAACTCAATTCCCGTGAATCCTAACCGGAGACACTAAAAACATTAAAAAAATAACACAAATCAATCAACCAAAACAAAACCCACGAGAAAATATGCAGAAAACACACGATAGAATCATGCATTGATCGATCATCACAAACAGATAAATCCCCCAAAAAAAGAGAAGAAAACAAAGAATGTTACCAGAGGAGAACGGAGGCGCAGAGTGAAAAAAGCAACGAGAAGAGAAGACGAGAATAAGGAGAGAAGAGAGAGAGAAATAAAAGTGGTAGAAAGATTTGGTGGTGTTTGGTTAAGGTTATAACTAGTTTAGAGAGAATAAGAAAGTTAGGGTTAGAGAAAGAAGAATGAGGGGGGTAAAGGATTAGAGAAAGACAAGTACTAGTAATAATCTCCTTCTTGTTCTCCATTTTTTGGCTATTGCCACACCCCTCACCCCCACCCACACGCACACACTCTGTTTTTTTTTTTGGTGGGGGTGATTTTAGCCTAAGCCCTCTTTGGTTGTTTGTTGTTGTGGTGGTTGTTGTTTTTGTCTTTGACTCGGTTAATCCAACTCAGTGAGGCATGCACAATCTCTCTCCCTTTTACTCTCTCTCTCTCCCTCTCCCGTGTCTTTCCTTTTATTTCCCTCCTCTTCAGCACACGGACGCGGTTATTCCACTGCAAGTTTATGCGCAGGTTAAGGCCGTGCGCACCCGCATGTTTACGTTGAGCTTTTTGTTTAGCACATGCGCACGTTTTCGTCACGTGCCCAGTACTAATGGTACCGTTTTTGTTTTATTTTTCTGTTCGACAAAATTCAGAAGGAAAGGGGGGAAAAAGGAAAATTAAAGGGGCCTTTTGGTAAATATACATTTTCTACATCTGTTTTCCAAAAAAAATTGAAACCTGTATGTTATTGTTTTTGGTTATCAAAGGTATAAAAACCGGCCACAGATTTTCAAAAGCTCTCGTGATTGATTTATATATTGTGTCCGATGATTTGGGGTTCGTGTTGACTTTGGAACATCGATGTTAAGCTACAAACAACCATGTCGGAGTATCGGTTTGATCCAAGTTCGAGTAACATGATGTGCATCGATCCATGTCTCTAATATCCCACTTATATTAGTACATTTGTAAAAAATATAATTGTTAATTGTACCGAGCTTTTTATTAAATTTTATTAATAGGTGACGTGTCATGTTCATGGGATATGTTTTAAAATCATTATTGAAACATTATGTATATATATATATAAAAACAAAAAGAACTAGGTATTTTCCCAACTCAGTGAAGGAGCTTGCATTTTTAATTTTAAGTAGAAATTTTAAAATAAAAAATAGGGAATTAAAATGCAAAATATAAAGAAAATACATGGTTAATATCAAATTCATGACAATTTTAATTTTAAATTAAAAGTTTATTTTATTTATTTTTAGTCCTTGATTTAAAAAGAAAGAGGGTTATTAGAAAACAGAGAGGAAAAAGAAAGTTGTTAGTGCCAATGATTTCAGCAATCAAAATGGCTTAACTTGGTGTTAAAAGGTTCTATTTGACGAGATAAGTTTGAAAGTGATGGTTTTTGGCCTTCGTCTTGTCAGAAACAATTGACTAAGTCTTAGGGCTTTATGTGATTTCAGGTTGTCTTTGTGATTTTTTGCTATTTTAAAGCCATAAATGGGTTTATTAAAATTTATAAAGTGTTTCTTGGATATTTTTATGTGAAAAAATAATTGAAAGTAGACCCTTTTTTTTTTATCTAAAAGTCAAAACCCAACTTTCTTGTGGTTTTTAGATCAGCTAAGATGGCCAAAACTAGAAAGTTACCGACGTATCATTTGATTTAATTTTTTTAAAAAAATAAAAAAGAGCCAAAAAAAATGTAAGCTCAGACATGTGGCTTCAAGTTTCCAAGCCCGCACATGCTTAGGTTCGGGTAGTTGGCTGGGCGTAAGGGCATGACCTGCCAAACCTAGTAGCGCCTAGTCTCTTTTTTTTTATATAAATTTTTTAATTAATATCCTCCCTCTTTTGTATGTATTGTTTTAGTTTATATAATTATTTTTTATTTTTTTATTTTCATAATGTTTAAAAGAGATTAATATAATTTTTATTTTTATTTTTCATTTGATATAAAAAAATTGTATTTGTATGATGTATTTTTTAAAAATCTTTTGTTTTTTATGAGAAAAAATAACTTCCACAATAAAATAACAATAAAAACGCATGAATTTGAAAGAAAAAGGGGTATTGAATATTTGCATACCCATCCGTTTTTTTGCTTTTATAAGAAATATTGGCTTAATACTTTAATATTTAATTAATAAAAATTATTTTTAAAACTCATTTTATTAATGATCAATAACTTCTTAGCATTTCTCAGTTAAGAAAAAAATATGATACAATGAAACACATCCATCCATAATATGGGTATATTCTTCTACAATTAACTTGAAATCTAAGCTAGTAAATTCGTAATTAATGGATGTTATTTTGTTGAATTTATACATGGAAAGACAATGGTTTTTTCAATATTAAATTGATACTGAAAAAAAATCTCTCTCTTAAATCTTGTTTTTTAAAAAATAGAATTTATAGTGTTGGTGAAAAATGGTCAAGATAATATTTATACGGTGTCTGGAAATACGGTTGAAATCATGTTTTTTAAAAATTTAAATTTTTTTTAATAAATATGTTTTTTATGTTTTCAAATCGTTTTGATGTGCTGATGTCAAAAATAATTTTTTTAAAAAATTATTTTTTTAATATATTTTCAAACAAAAAATACTTTAAACCGCTACTACATTTCCAAATATCCACCGCTCATGAATGGATGACAAATAAAAACTCTCTTGACTAGGATTTCTCAAATAATATTCTTCTTTCAAACCACGCATGCAAACAATTCTGTTGCTATTATAAATCAATTTGAGGAACAGATTGCGCTATCAAACCCCATTGATTGAAGATCTTAACACGTTACTAATAGATATGAATTTCTTCCAAATGATATTATACAATCTCAAAACCTCTATATATCATCCAATTATTATAACACTTATCAAACAACTAGCTTGATTGTCCGAGCTACACTCTGTATTTCTTAACCCTCCAGGTTACATAACTGTAGAAAAGAGGGCTCATTTCATCAGAAGTTGCCTTCCACTAGAGAAAGAAAAGGCGAATCTGTTTGTCTTGGATGGCTAGTGTTATACTCCAACAAAGATATGTTAATCTTGTGACACCGTGACTAGATCCTCTGTTTGTTCAATGATTAGTTTTGTGGCAAATTAGACTCGCTTTGCCGATGGAGGTGCTATAAAGTCTTACAGGGTAGAGCATTCAATGATCACAGACCGGGTATAGATTAGGCTTTATTCATCAAAAAGTTTCCCAACATGACAGTGATCACTAATCAAAGTAAACTGCAAGAAAAGAAACGAAAAGGATTGCATTAATTCATAGCCAAAACATGGGGAACTATCCCAATCTCACAAGAATGAAAAAAAGGGAAAAAATGCAGATTATAAGCTAAATTCAAGTGGCACCAGCACCAATTTGTTCTATATTCTTCAACCTGGGCAAGCAGGATTTTCCCGCAACACGACATTAGAAAGGAAAAAAACTGATTAGCAAATATAGACATTGATTGGTTTTAAATAAATATCAGAGAGAGATTTTTAATGTGGAAAAGATGTATAGCTGCTCTGTTTACTAATTGGAAAATATCTTGAAGTGTAACATTCCATTCCTCCACGACATTCCAATCCCTTGACTCGCTTGAATTCTTCTAAGCATAGAGACCTGATCCCAATCTTCAAGTTTGTATCCACCTTCTTGCTCTTTTACAAGCTTCATATCATACCTGATGCTTCTCTCAACATCATACACCGCCATGACAGTTTTTCCAGAGTTTCTCACTAGGTTTTCACTCTGTTCAAGTGGCAATCTTGGCATGATGTACTTTTCGACCCCTTCAGTAGGCAACGTAAGGCAACTCCTGACATCCTCATCAGTTAGTTGTTTGTTTACTGGCCAATTGTGCATTGACTCCAAATTCAGAAAATCATCAAAGTTTGAGACTGCCGTGCAACTCATCGTGTAAGGAGAAATTTGGTGAGAGTAAAAGAAGCAGGGAGACGCTTATACACGGAGAACTCTGACTTAATTTGCAGTTATGTTTCTTCTATTACAGGCTTAGTTTCAAACTCTCTTACTTTTAACTTTTTTTCCTTTTCCTGTTTGGTTTCAAACTTTCTCATGTTTTGCTCCATGGTTTTGGAAAATAAGTTGTCTATATATATATATATTTTGGATGATTATTTGAAGACTTCCTATTTCATGGGTTGAATTACTGCTTAGTGGCTCTGTTTGTTCGTTTTTGTGGTTGGTAATTGTTTTTACAAAAAATTATTAAAAACTTATTTTAAATTGTTTTAATGTGTTGATGTTAAAAATAAATTTTTAAAAATAAAAAAATATTATTTAAAAATATTTTTAAATAAAAATACTACCAAAATACAGAAAGATTTTAGTTTTCTGTTCCTATTTAATTGTAACCGTTTTTATTTGAGATACTAAAAAATCATAAGAAATCTTTCATCTTATTTCCCTCTTTGTTAATAATCTTTTTCGTGCCATGTTTTCCAGCTCGTATGACAGATATTGTAATTTTATGAAAAGAAATATAAGATAGAATAAAAAAATATTTGTCAAGATTAATGAAAATATCATACCCGTAAAATAAATATCGATAATCACTCTCTTAAATTTTCCTGAAATTAGATGGGTTGAAGCTGCATTATTATATTATTGGCAAAAATTGTTGCTGCCTCATTTTTTTTTTTGTTATTATATGTATTAAAAAGAAAATGAAAAACTAACAAGCACCACCAATGACAAAGCCAGGATTTATTTTCAGCGGGGTCAATTATACCATGATACCTAAAATAAGTGATCGTAGCAATTATTCACGTTCAAAATCAACAATGAATTAAACTACAATTTATTTTTTAAAAAAATACGTAATATTAAAAAATCATTGCTTGAATTTATAGATCTAATTGTACCGCAAAATGGAGATTAAAAACACGAAATTTGAGCTCAATTTTATTTTTTTTTTGAAAAATAATTACAACCTTGCTGCAAACACATCTTTTTAAGAGGAGCTGGTGGGGTGGTAGGACACAACAAATTGCAACAGGTTTTGTTTGCGTTTTGATCCTAAAATATAAGAGTTCAGTTAATTTAACAAAATTCTGGGATTTTTTCGAAGTCAGTCAGTAATACCACCTTTAAAATCTTAGATTCTTATGATATCTACCTCCACTCCATCTCTCGAAAAACAATTTGGAGATCAGGAGACAACCATCACTTATACGTGGCCTCGCCATGAGCACCGCTGCAGCAATCACAAGCCATAGAGCTGATGGTGTGTGTGCCTTGTGAAGGACGCTGGGAACATGAACAAATAAATTATAAAGACCAAACTAATCCATGGCTGCAGGGTCTGTTGTTATTTCTTACAGAGATTATACTTTTTCCATATTTGCGTGGCGTGGCAGGAGCTTTGTGGGTATTTAATAGCGTAGGAGTAGTTGTTTTTTAAAGTATTTTTTATTTAAAAATATATTAAAATAATATATTTTTTTATTTTTTAAAAATTATTTTTGATATGAAAAATCAAAACAAATTAATTTAAAGTAAGAAGTTAAATTTAGTTTTAAAAAAAATATTTTTAAAATATAAAAATAAATAAATGCACGATTTCTCGGGTTCTACTCGGTCCATTCCCTAGCTGGCTTTCTGTGCTTAAGTTCTTGCTAATATAATAAAATAAATCAGTACTTATTGTTGGTACTTTGCTGCATATAGAAGACTTCATCTCTGTTACCTAAGTTTACAGCCACAGAATGTACTCTTAGTACACTCATTGTCTTATGGTTCATAAAAAAAAAAAAGTATCCTTAATTGTGTTTACTGATGTTTTTAAATGATTAAGGAACACGTTTATATTGGAAAATTTAGCGGCAGCCAAATTAAACACAAGCTAAAACTAAGTGAAAAATCAAATTAATTAGTTATCAATAAACTGTTGCTTGTGTCCAGCTATAATGCTATATAGAAGCTTCATTGAAGAGAGCAAAAATAATTTATTTTAAGTTGGATGGTCAAAGATAATGCTTCAAGGTCCGGGTATCAGTATGAACAGTGAAATTTATGCATAAGAGCACTAGATGGATAGATAGATCAGAGAGGGCAATGGATTATAAGTTTTCAATCAAAGATGACATTCTGAAACACTGGTAAAACGTCCAAATGTTAATGCTTCCTAGCGATTCCTCTGTGCAAAACATGCATGACAGGACTCCTTGCCATAACATGGGATTACTCTATTATTTTGACTCCTGGGAGCAATATAGTTATGTCCACGGTGATGCTAGCCAGCATATCCAATTTCTGATCAACGTCCTTCAATGGCGATTCTTCACCTTGCTCAAGAAAGGCGTCCTGACACGTTTCAGGATATGAAGCTATGGCACCAAGCATTTGAGTCAGTCTGTCCGTGTCGTGAGTGGAAATTGCAGTCAAAGCATCATTGAGGTCAGTGATTCCAGCTTCATAAGACTCTACGCATATGTCAAGAGAGTCCCTCATCGTGGCTGATAAAGAGGTATCCTTGCTTAGTTTCGTGACCGTGGCTATGGCTTCCTCAAAATCTTTGTGGAGAGCTTGTATCCCCATTTCAATTACTGAAATGGGATCGGCTGCGCCAGTTTGATAAGGAGCAATGGTGGCAAGACACTCTGCCTGGAATCTAGTCGCACCGCATATTTTCTTCAAAACAGCATTGTGAACGGAAGGTGAATATGGCAATAAGGGTTGTGCATTTGTTGGAGAATCAGGCGGTGATGGGGAGGATTCTGTCTCTGTTGAAGAAGCTGGAGATGGCGATGAGGAGGAAAGTGGCAGTGGGGAAGAAACCGGAGACGGCAATGGGGAGGATTCTGTCTCTGTTGAAGAAGCTGGCGATGGCAGTGGGGAAGAAACCGGAGACGGCAATGGGGAGGA
>Ga0307517_10007446_pt1 | contig 15940 bp, 15 predicted proteins | sample 23_EM_MG_FD_194515 | JGI IMG/M metagenome (GOLD analysis project Ga0307517, IMG submission 194515) | Populus trichocarpa ectomycorrhiza microbial communities from riparian zone in the Pacific Northwest, United States - 23_EM | ecosystem: Host-associated > Plants > Roots > Unclassified | place... | reverse complement strand
TCAGCCACTTGTTGGTTTCCGTATTTGGGTGTGGTTATTTCAAGTCGGTCGCGGATATCACGATCCCGTGTCTGGCAATCACCGAATGCAGACCTCCTGCCAGGAGGTCGAGTTCAGGACAAGCCTAGGGTATAGATGCTAGCCTCGTGGACGGTGAGCAGTAGCCAGCCTTTCACCCTAACCTCGAAACTGGTGCTCCGACGGATTTTTCCAACCCATCTGTTGCCTTCAGAAGGGAGGGCCAGGCAAGCGCTGTAACGCCAGATGCCGTCACGGGTCGTGCTGTCAACCAGCCTCGAGGTCGAACTCAATTATCGACTTGTTTTGACCATCCATCTTCACGATGCCCCGCTTTCGTAGATCAGGGCGACGGGCGGATGCCCCCGCCACGACTCCTACACCTCCAGTAGAACTTGTACCAGATCTCACGTCGCAAAGGGATTCCAGGGCACTTGCCGCCACATCTGTCGCTATCGCTCTCTCCATCGGCTCTGCGTTCGACGATACGCGTGGCGGGGTCAGCGATGACACCGCTGTTCAGGAGATGGACGCGATGGGGCGGACGGCATACTCTGCAGTAAGGATGGCCGTGGAAATCGTCAAGGAATCCTCCGATACGATCCTTCCTCTCAAGGCGGTCGCGGGCGCGATGTCTGCCCTGATGAAGAACTACGATGTGAGTATGTTCTGTTCGCGAGCTGAAATCCTGCTTATTCCTTGCCTGCTTGTCGTTACAGCAAACGACAGACAACGCGGATAACCTGAAGGATATAGAGCGGAGGGTGCAGTCGCTCTCCAGCGTGCTTACCTCTCCTGTGAGCGAGGATGACCATGTAGAAAAAGGGAGGAGAACAGAGCTTCGGAGGTTCGTACCCGCACGCGCACTCGCACGAAAACATGCCAGTTTGCTCATCCTTCTCTCAGGAAACTCGAGGTGGTTACTGCGAAGCTTGAACCGCTCTCCGAACAACACGTGCTTCTCAAGTTCTTACGCAACGTTGATAATGCCAAAACTCTGAACGGATTTGTCCAAGAACTAGCCAATGCCATCACAGATTACCAGGTACGGAGAACTGGTCCTTCTGTGGTCTTTTAATAAACATCTGGCTAGGTTTCGATGCAGCAGGGAATGTACGAGAGGACGAGGGATATCCATGGTGACACGAAGAACATCCATGGTGATACCAAAAACATCTTAGTGAGGCAACTCGCTATCTGGATATGACCTGTACTGATCACCCGCGCCCTCGACAGGAAACTGCAGAAATTGAAATTCTGGCAAAGTTGGAGCCCGTGCGTAACGCTGGATACCAGGCTGGTCATCATAGCAAATGTCTTCCTGGCACTCGACAATCCATCCTCCTTGACATCATGCTCTGGGCCAAGAACACTTGTGACCAAAACATATTTTGGCTGAATGGATTGGCGGGAACCGGAAAATCAACAATAGCTCAGTCATTCTCAGAGATGGTTGTCAATGATGGATTCCTTGGTGCCAGCTTCTTCTGTTCCCGAGATTACCTTGACAGAAGGGAGCTCAAGAACATCTTCCCCACACTTGCATACCAGCTTGCATGCCATTATCCCCACTTTCGAACCCCCATCATCAGGATAATCAAGAAGGACCCCACCCTGGCCCACACTTCCCTCATCTCACAGCTTGAGAACCTCCTTGTCAATCCACTCTCTGAAGCAAAGGTCTCATGTGTCATTGTCATTGATGCATTGGATGAGTGCATTGATGATCAGCCAGCCTCAGCTATCCTCTCTGTCCTGGGCCAATTTGCTGGCCAGCTGTCATCAGTGAAGTTCTTCATCACAGGAAGACCTGAGCCACGAATTCGCACTGGATTCCGCCTCCCCCTCCTAAAGCCACTCACCCAGGTCTTCTTACTCCATGAGGTCAAACCATCCAGTGTCAACAATGATATCCAGTTGTATTTGACACAGAGATTGACTGCAATTGCCAAACAAAGGAGTGACCATGAGCTACCTGATCCATGGCCCAATCATGATGAAATAATGGCACTCACCAAAAAGTCATCTGGGCTGTTCATTTTTGCCTCAACCTTGGTTAGGTTCATTGAATCAGAATACCATGAGCCAAATGAACGTCTCCAACTTGTCCTTTCAGAAGCAGGTGGCACAATACATGAAGGTCGTACTGGTATAGACTCCTTATACTCTCAGATCTTGTTACATGCATTCCCAGATGTCCATGAGTCAGAGGTGTTTACTAGCATGAGACATGTATTAGGGGCAATTGTACTTGCATTCAACCCATTGTCTCGGAAGGACCTTTCAAAAATCCTTGGTGTTCCCACAACCCTCATATTGACCACCCTGCGACATCTCCATTCTGTGATTCTTGTACCTGCTGATGAAACAAAGGAGATTCGGATCTTCCACAAGTCCTTCCCAGATTTCCTCCAAGATATGGATCGGTGCCCCAACCCTAGGTTCCATATTGATCCAGAAACCCATCATACTGGCATGGTCATCAGTTGCTTGGAGTTGGTGAAGGGGTTGAAGATGAATCCTTGCTCTCTGCCACCCTTCACAATGAATCAAGATGTGGCTGACCTCCCACAACTGCTGGAAGACAAGGTTGATAAGGCTATGCAATATGCCTGTACCTACTGGGCTAGGCACCTCAGGCCCTCTCCAAGATCTAGTGATCATCTTGACCAGATTCTTGCCTTGGTGATTGATATGCTCAGAAGAGCCCCTCCATGGATAGAGGTGATGAGTCTTGGGAATCATCTAGAAGAAGTGATCCATTCCATGAATATGCTATTAGATTGGCTAGACCAAGTAAGTGGTTCCTTGTTACAACTCAATATGGAGGGACTTGTTTATTGACAATACTGCAAATAAGGTAAACAGTGGCATTGGAAAGGGTGGTGTGCTTGCCAGGAAAAAAGCTGAGGCTGAAGCTAGGATCAAGGCTATAGTAGAGGATAAGGCCATGGCCAAGGCTGAGGCTGAAGCCAGGGCTGTAGCTGAGGCTAAGGCCAGAGCCAGAGCTGAGGCTGAGGCCCTAGTTAAGGTTGAAGCTGAGACTGAGGCTAGGACCAGTGCTGAGGCTTTGACTCTGGCAAATATGAGGGCTAGGGCTAAATCCAAAGCTAGAGATAGGGATTTTGAAAAAGCTAGGGCTGAGGCTCAATCTAAGGATAAGGCTGAAGCTGAGGCCAGTGCTAAGGCCAGTGCTAGAGCTGAGGTTGAAGCCAGAGCTGAAGCTGAGTCTGAGGCTAAGGCTAGAGCTGAGGCTGAGGCCAGAACTGTAGCCTGTGAGAAGGCTGAAGCTGAAGCCAGAGCTGAGGCTGAGCTCATATTCATTGCTACAGCTGAATTTCAGGCCTTAACCACCCCTCTGCATCATCTGGCAACAGACTGCCTCAGGCTGTCAATGCACTTCTTCCACCCCATCCAACAATGTGCACAACAAGTGTACCATACTGCCATCCCTCTCTCACCAACCTCATCACATCTCCAAAAATGCTCCCTCCAAAGTGTTGTGAACAACCAGCTATCTCTTGTCACTACCTTCTCAGGAGCTCCTGATACCTGGGGGTTGCTCCTAAGGACAATTGATATCAGACCAAGGCAACTCACATGCATTGCCACCTCTGTTCAGGGCATCATTGCTGCATGTGGAGATCATGTGAATGTCTATGATCCAGTCACCTTTGTCCTTCACCAATCTCTATCCACCCCAGAAGTGGTTACAAAGATACAAGTCTCTCCAGATGGGACCATTCTGTTTTTTGCACATTCTCTTTCTGTAACAATGTGGGATGTGCAGACAGGTGGACTCATCCATACCTTTACTGTGGAATCTGAGATCAGTGATATAGCAGCTTCCACAACAGGGGAACACATTGCATGTGGCTGCTATGATGGCACTGTTACATTCTGGGACATCCACACAAAAAGGTGGAAGGGCAAAGGTCTTGGGAATGGACAACCAGTTGTAGCCATTTGTTGGGTATCACCCCTGGAAGCTGCAATTGCAACCCACTCCTCTCTATATACCCACAATGTTGCCACCAAGAAAGATCTAGACACACGCCATATATGGGGCCAAGTATGGGGAATGGTCCATGTGGTGAATAAGGCCACAAATGGGGAAGAGCTTCTGGTGGGAACTTCACAGTTGGGTGGAGGAGCAGGCAGATCCTCTTTTGAGATTGGCAAGTATGCAGGAGGCTTACTGTCATTCTTGGCATCACAGCCACTGACACATCATGGACGACTTTCTCAGCCTGTGCTCGTGGGGGAAGAGATTGCATGCATAACCCATCCAACCGGAGTACAGTCATTCAATATCACATCCTACAATTCTACCACCCCTCCACTCCTGGATGCAGCAATATCTGTGGCTGTGTCATTGAACCGAAATCTCGTTTCACAGACCAAAGATTCCATCCAAGTTTTCTCCACTGATGTGTTGACAAGTGGCATGACTCGTGATGTTGTACACCTGTCTTACATTTACCCCCTGGGCGGGAACCACTTTGTCTGTGTCCAACCAACCAGGAGCCTCACCATACTTGAATTGGAGACTCTACAAACACTCTGTCACAAAAATGACACCACCCCGCTCAAGACGTTGCTCACAGATCAATCCCCCTCCGCTTGCTCGTCATTCGGCCGTGGTCCAGCTGCAGAGTTTGGTGTCCCGGTGGTTATAGAGGCGTGGCGGTCGGGTAATCCACTTCCTGAATGGACAGAGTCAGCTAACGGAGATGGGCCGTTGAGTGGACTGTCACCAAAGCGCACCCGTATTGTCACGGTCTACGGCTCACCCCGGCGGGAGGTTCAGGTGAAAGACGCGAAGGACGGAACCATACTCGCGAACCTACCTCTAGATGATGATCTGGCAGCTGGGGAGGTTTACGATCTTACCTTCGACTCGGAGGCCAGATTCTACCTCAAGATAGACGAACCGGGGCGGCATATCCAAGTTCCGTACGACATTACCGCATCACCGTCGGGGAGATATCCGCACGCGATAACCAATGGCGAACCGGTCCCTTTGCTGGAGCCCCGGAAGACACCGCTGTACACTCTCGATGCGAACTTCGAATGGGTCCTCGATGCAAAGTCTAGGAAGATCTGCTGGATCCCACCGGGGAACGTACGGAGGGGCGGCGGTGGTCATTTTTGGGCTGGTCTGTCGCTTGTCATGGTCGGGGATGATGGAGTCGTGAGGAAATTGTCATTCAAGGAACCGGACTGCTGAGATGTGCAGAACGTTTAGGCATAACCATGTTATTGCCGCGTGCCATTGCGGACGGTAGATTTCCGAGCAGGACATTTATGCTTGCTTCTTCCTCGTTATGCATGTTCATTTTCTTTCTCGTTATGTCTGTCTCTTGTTGTGCTTGTATTTCATATGATATTTCCCGTACCTAACGATCTTGTCCTTAGTGATGTCTGTAACTAGTTTTGACGAATCACCATCCTTCTCCCTCCATTGAAGGGGGTTCCACTTCGTTGTTCCGTGAGAATAACTGGACACAACCAACACCGATCTCCAACACACGCCGGGCGCGACCAGACGCGCACCAATCAAGAGACAATGTAGAATAACCGGTATTCCAGCCAGGAAAGAGATGATCAGGGCCGCCTCCGACTAGACCTGGTAGGAAGTCAAGGTGAAAGCAAGGAACACGATTGAGGACACCAGCATGAAGCAGGGAGCCGATAGCAATATGGCGGACAGAAAATCAGTCGTCGGGGTATCGTGGATTCGGCCCTTGTGTGTGAAAGGGGTCAGTATACGAGGGGATGATGGTAATGCAAGAGCGGGAACTAACTTGAAACTCGGTGGTGGTTATCACATCGTAAAAAGAAAAACTTATACCGAAAGCTGGGGATGAACCCGATTCCTGTGGTCATGCCGCCGGATACCCTTGATAGCAGAGTCGACGGAGAAAATGAAGTCAGGATAGAATCCAAATAGTTGTGTTCAACCCGTCCTTCGATATCGACAAAAATTGCACAATGTTGGATCATCGTACCAGAACGAGAGCGCCATGAGCTACGAGGATACGCGGTCAGCATTCCCAAGGGAATCACCTAAGTAAACATGAACGTACGGTATTTGTGCCCCACTGCCGCTCGCTCCGAACTTCGTCCAGGGACTTCTGGAGATCCGGAGCACCAACCACAGGTAGCACCCCTGGTCCTGCATACGGAGAGTCGCGTTTACTCATGCCGTCTTCGAACACGTTCGGTGGTCGGCGTCGCTTCTCGACTACGATGGCGCGATGAGATCTGCGTCGTGATCAGTGACCCAGGTCTCCCCCAGCAGCGGGGCGTCGCAGAACTAACTTCTCCCTTTTTCAACAGGCGACTCTTCATCATTCATCGAAAGAACGCCTTTCCTCGTTTCTAGGGCGGTAATTCCTGATCCTCCTCGTCCCCCGGGCCGTTGTCGCGTTTGTGAAACGGGTTCATGTCATGAGACCCCGTGTCCTGAGATACGGAATGTATTCAGACGGAGACGGGCCACCGGGGGCGGTGGGAAAAGTCCCTCCCTCGGACATGTCCGGGGTGGGAGGATTGGCTGCAGATGTCCAGGTCGAAGTCACATGAATCCTATACCGTCGTCCCGTTTGAGGTGGATGAATCATGATATCTATGAAGGAGCTGAGGTTGGGTTGGATTATGGTGTGGTGGACGTCGGAGCCGGAGCTGGTTGTCGTGGAAAATTCACCAACCTCCCCATAGGAGCTGGTAATCGTTGCTCCTCTTGATGAAACGAATCAATGAATCGAACTTTCAGTTGGGGGTGGCCGTTGGGTCCGTCTCCACGTACATCTTCCCATATGGCGTCTTCACGCATAGCCTTCTACACTCCAAAATGACGGGTGACTCTTGTTGTCATAACAATGTACAAATACACGCGTCACTTGTGGTTCCTTTATTCCAGGGGTGAACATCGCTGACAGAGATACAAAAAGGTTCAGATTCAAGCTTCGTCTTCGTTCATCAACCACTCAACGAAATCGTCAAGTCGTTTCCGTTCTGAGTCTGCACTGTCTCCCATCACGTTATCGTCTCCGCCTTTCGAGCGTCTGGACTGTCGTTAGCCGTTGTAGAGGTATGCTTCCACTCGGCGGCCGGTGAAGAACCTCCCTTGCATTTCTGGAGATTTGAAGTGTGAATGAGAAATGGGGGTGGACGAACAAAGACGGAAGAGAGAGCTCACGATCATGCACGCCTTCGCGCTGATCGGGTCACGGAACTTGACCGCCACGATACTTGTTGCAGAAACGGACGAATAAACGGAGCAATGCGCAACCAACTGGGGTGGCTAGAAGATGGGGGCTCGCTTACATCGTGCAACACAACATTCGTGACATCCCCAAACGTCGCACACCCCTCTCTTACGTCACGAGCAACGAATGGCCCTCCTTCGACTCCTCCAGGGTGAACATATGTCTCGGAACGACGACCCGACCATTCTTTTTCACCCGATTACTGAACTTGTCCGTCGCTGTAAGCGTCGGGCCGAACTCATCCTCCAAGTTCCAATCCTCCAATTTCCTGAGTCCCGTGATACACGTCAATTCAGCACCAAACATTCCGATGGGTCCACCTTTGCATCTTTCCGGTCCTCCTCGTCACCTTCCTATCCACCACCTTCCTCTCCTCTGCTCCATGCCTATGCCGAAATTCGGCCTTCTGAACCTTCATCGTCGTGAGTACATCACCCAACCTAGGTTCAGCTTCATTCATCGGACCTCAGGCTCAACGCAGGCGTCACCGAGTCTTCCTCGAAGAACACGACGAGACCTTCGCCACTGGAAGACCCGTCCTCGCGGGCACGCGCCTTGACTTTGGGTTCACCTTCGTCATCTTCATTGATCACCGGATTTACCGAACCGCTGGAGGAGCCCGTCGATCTCGGTGTCCCGTGGCAGGTTTGCCACATAAACTACGGCGTTTTTGGATTTGGGCGGCTTGGGAACGCCTGTGGGTCCGGAATTGTTGTTGTTGTCCGAGCTTTTGCCTCATCTGGTCGAGGTCGTAGCCGATGATGGATCATGTTTCTCTTTGCGTCCCCCCCCCCTTTCACGAGAGAGTATGGACGCGACGAGAGTCTACGAGCGTAAATACGCGTGAGCCTTGGGACTAGAGAGGTGCACAGGTGTGTTCCCTCTCAGCGCCACTTCGGTTTTATCTCTGAACCTCAGGATTGACAGACGCCCCAACTTCTTGCAGAACGCCTTCTCTGTCCGTGCCATCCCTGAAGCCTATGCTGACGACCATCGCAGTCACAGAACTAACGATAAGCGGTTCTTGAACAACCTTCGCATCCGTTGTGGTAGGACGGGAGATGAGGACGACTTCTACGACGAAGAACATGAACGCGATCACCGTCTTTTCGACGTCAGCGAAGGTCTGGGGAATCAGCCGTCTTATTGGGCTACAGCGCTTCAGGAAAGCTTCAGGGGAAGCTCGAGGAGTGCGTCATTTTCCATGATTCGCAATTCTAGACTTTTCATGTTGATTAGGCTCGTGATTCTAGACTACCTGATGCTAAACACGTACCGCGGTTTGGATAACTTCATGATCGAATACTGCGGCATTGACCGCGAGAAGGCTTCCATTGATATCCCTCCCGTGAATATGCCGTGTGCCGATGGACCTCAAATGAGCGAAATCCCAAATCCGAATCCCGCAACCAGTAGAATTTTCGACCCTCCCGCAGCCATACCTTCCATCTCCGCACCAGGGGCCAGGGCTCCAGGGCCGTCCACTCCAAACCGACGACAATCGCACATTCACACTGCGGCCATCGACAACTCCTTATCGTTCCCCACGAACATCCACGCGGTTGGAGGTCAAACACTTACGGATGGTTATACCTCCCCGTAAGTATTATCGGTCGGTCGTTCGGCGAAGGGATGTGGAGCCACTTCTTGTCGCTGTCGACGTCCAAGGTTTGGTGGGAGGAGATTTTGTGGTAGCTCAGACAATTATTTGCTTTGGATCCAGATTTTCATTCGAAGATGCTCAGCGCATGGTTCTGTTCAGACCAGGACGTGTCACAATTCTGATGGTGATTGCTTTAGAACACCTTGCTGTGATCAAGGGCCAGAGGTGGAACATCGTTCAATCGTTGAGGCACGAGGTAAGCTGCTCTTCGTATACCTCACCCTAAGGAGCGATGCTTACTATTCTCCAGGATGGAGGCCCTCTAGAGCTGACTCGGCGACAGAGGGTTTTGGTGTAGGACGAAGTCGAGGATGAGGTCCATTGTGAAAGCGAAGACCCCTTCGAAGACCATGAGGACCGACCTTCATCTCCCCACCCCTCTATCAACACTATGTTACTCCCTGCTCAGCGTTGTAGGACCAAGGACACAGATGCCAACCTCGCCAAGCACGAGGAACATCAGATTATTCAAAGAACCCATTTTGGTACCCGGACGAATGACCCGGTTGTCTTCTCACACGCACGACGACGACGACGGGGTGCCACCGATTATGACCGCTTCATTCTCGAGACCTTTCTCGCCAGGAGGCATTCCTGACGGGTTGCCGGTGGTGGCAGAAGAGGCGCCTTCGTCGAACGCGTCCGAGGTGGGAGATGAGGATGTGGTGCAGACGTCCAAGTCAATGTTGTATATGGATGCGAGGCCGTCGTTACATTCGAGGTGGCTGAACCAGGACAGGAATAGGCAGATATTGGTTCGGATCATAGACGAGAGGGAGACGCCAAGACCGAAGATAGTTCTGGTCGAGGCAAGGCCGCTCCCTTTCTTGGTGGATCGAATCAACAACTTCCGATGTATCGAGCCGTTCTCTCCATGGGCATGACAATCTAGTCCACGACCGTACGTATCTACAATAGACCACACGTCCGTGCACGTATCCGACCCCTATTTACTTCATGCAACATATTGACGCTTATATAGACTATTACACTTTGCTCGCATCCTCAAACCGATGGACGATTTGTCATTATGATAATGTGGATATAAGTGGGCCAGCTTCCACCCATGATCCAAGGGTAAACACTAAGAATAAGACATGTGCATGAGCTACTAGGAGAGGTTGGGCTCAAACTTCGTTTTCGTCGATCGCTGAATGAGATCGACGAGGCGTTTTCGTTCTAAATCTCCGCCGTCTCCTAGCATGTCGTCGACTTCGCCCTTTGAGTGTCCGAATCGTTCCTGACCTACGTGGAGGTAGACTTCTACTCGACGACCAGCGAAGAACCTGTATCATATTTTCAGAAGATTTGGAGCGTGAATAATGAGAGGTGAAGGTTGTCGAAATTCGTAGTCTGAGGCAGGGACCGACGAAGTTTTTGCACGGCCGAGGGTGTAAGACATGGTAGTGAGATATACGTCGGATGGGTTCCGTACATTGCACCCAGAGATCTTTCCCCCGAGCCTCGGTCGATCTGGTGATTGTTCATGTAGAGTCCCAAGCGTGCCAGACCGATTTGCAGAGCGCTATGCCGGGTATGGACACCGGCCTCACCGACGATGGTGGGAGCCAGCCCTTCACGCCGACCTCGAAGCTGGCGCTGCGAAGGGTTTTCCTAACTCAAATTCATTGTTTTCGGAGGGGAGGGGGTGAATGTGGTAACGTCCCGTGCAGTCACGGGTCACGCTGCTGGTCCGCCTCGAGGTCAAACCCGATTATCGAGTTATTTTGACCATCCACCTCCACGATGCCCCACTTTCGCAGACCGAAGCAACCGGCGGGTGCCCCCGCCTCAACTCCTACGCCTTCAGCAGAGCTTGTACAAGATCTTACGTTTCAAAGGGATTCCAGGGCGCTCGTTGTCTTATCGGCTACCATCGCTCTCTCCATCGCCTCCGCATTTAACGATACACGTGGCGCGTCCAGCGAAGGTGCCACTGTTCAGGGGATGGACGCGATGGGACAAACGGCATACTCTGCGGTCAGGATGGCCGTAGATGTTGTCAAGGAATCATCCGATATGTTCCTTCCGCTCAAGGCGGTCGCAGGTGCGATGTCCGCCCTAATGAAGAACTACGATGTGAGTATGCCCCGCTCGTGAGCTGAAGACATCCTTATCCTTTGTCTATGTGTCGTTCCAGCAGGCGACAGATAACGCAGATAACCTGAAGGATATAGAGCGGAGGGTGCAGTCGCTGTCCGGCGTGCTTACCTCTCCTGTGAGCGAGGATGACCATGTAGAGATAGGGAGAAGAGTAGAGCTTTGGAGGTTCGTACCCGCACGCATACTCGCACGAAAATATGCAAGTTTGCCCATCCATTTCTCAGGAAGCTTGAGGTGATTACCGCGAAGCTTGAACCGCTTTCCGAACAGCATGTGCTTCTCAAGTTCTTACGCAACATCGAGAATGCTAAAACTTTGGACGGATTTGTCCAAGAACTGGCTGATGCCATCACGGACTACCAGGTGCGAGCGGCTGGTCCTACCGTGATATTCGATTCACATCCAGCCAGATTTCAATGCAGCAGGGAACATATGAGAGGGCGAGGAACATCCATAGTGATGTCAAGGACGTCTTAGTGAGGCAACTCACTGTCTGCCTATAACCTGCACTGACAACCTGAGCTCCTGATAGGAAACCGCAGATCTTGAAATTCTGGAAAAGTTGGAGCCCGTGTGTAATGCCGGATACCAGGCTGGCCATCACAACACATGTCTTCCTGGTACTCGACAATCTATCCTCCTTGATATCATGCTCTGGGCCAAGAAAACTCAGGACCAAAATGTATTTTGGTTGAATGGATTAGCAGGAACTGGAAAATCAACCATTGCTCAGTCATTCTCTGAAATGGTTGTCAATGATGGATCCCTTGGTGCTAGCTTCTTCTGTTCCCGAGATTACCTTGACCGAAGGGAGCTCAAGAACATTTTCCCTACACTTGCATACCAGCTTGCATGCCATTATCCCCACTTTCGAACCTGCATCATCAGGATAATCAAGAAGGACCCCACCCTTGCCCACACATCCCTCATCTCACAGCTTGAGAACCTCCTCATCAATCCACTCTCCAAAGCAAGAGTCTCATGTGTCATTGTCATTGATGCATTGGATGAGTGTATTGATGATCAGCCAGCCTCAGCAATCCTCTCTGTCCTGGGTCAATTTGTTGGCCAGCTGTCAACAGTGAAGTTCTTCATCACAGGCAGACCTGAGCCACGAATTCGTACTGGATTTCGCCTCCCACTCCTAGAGCCACTCACCCAGGTCTTCCTACTCCATGAGGTCAAGCCATCCAGTGTCAACAATGATATTCAGTTGTATTTGACACAGAGGTTGACTGCAATTGCCAAACAAAGGAGTGATCTTGAGTTACCTGATTCATGGCCCCAGGATGATGAAATCATTACCCTGACCAAAAAGTCATCTGGGCTATTCATTTTTGCCTCAACCTTGGTCAGGTTCATTGAGTCAGAACACCATGAGCCAAATGAACGTCTCCAGCTTGTCCTTTCTGAAGCAAATGGCACCATGCATGAAGGTCGTGCTGGTATTGATTCCTTATACTCCCAGATCTTGTTGCATGCGTTCTCAGGTATTCATGAGTCAGAGGTGTTTACTAGCATGAGACATGTATTAGGGGCAATTATACTTGCATTCAACCCATTATCTCGAAAGGACCTTGCAACACTCCTTGGTGTTCCCACAACCCTCATATTGACCACTCTACGACACCTCCACTCTGTGATTCTTGTACCTGCTGATGAGACCAAGGAGATTCGGATCTTCCACAAGTCCTTCCCAGATTTTCTACAAGATAGGGATCGGTGCACCAACCCTAAGTTCCATATTGATTCAGAAACCTATCATACTGGCATGGCCATCAGCTGCTTGGAGTTGGTGAAGGGGTTGAAGATGAATCCTTGCTCTCTGCCACCCTTCACAATGAATCAAGATGTGGCTGACCTCCCACAACTGCTGGAAGACAAGGTTGATAAGGCTATGCAATATGCCTGTACCTACTGGGCTAGGCACCTCAGGCCCTCTCCAAGATCTAATGATCATCTTGACCAGATTCTCACTTTGGTGGTTGGTATGCTCAGAAGAGCCCCTCTGTGGATAGAGGTGATGAGTCTTGGGAATCATCTAGAAGAAGTGATCCATTCCATGAATATGCTATTAGATTGGCTAGACCAAGTAAGTGGTTCATTGTTACAACTCAATATGGAGGGACTTGTTTATTGAGAATACTGCAAATCAGGTAAACAGTGGCACTGGAAAGGGTGGTGTGCTTGCCAAGAAAAAGGCTGAGGCTGAAGCTAGGATCAAGGCTATAGTAGAGGATAAGGCCAGGGCCAAGGCTAAGGTTGAAGCTAGGGCTGTAGCTGAGGCTAGGACCAGAGCCAGGGCTGAGTATGGAGCCAGGACTGAGGCTGTGGCCAGAGCCTGGGCTGAGGCCAGAGCCAGGGCTGAGGCTGAGTATGAGGCTAAGGCTAAAGCTGAGGCTGAGGCCAGAATTGTGGCCTATGAGAAGGCTGAGGCTGAGGTTAGGGCTGAGCCCATATTCATTGCTGCAGCTGAATTCCAGGCCTTAACCACTGCTCTACATCATCTTGCAACAGATTGCCTCAGGCTATCAATGCACTTCTTCCACCCCATCCAACAATGTGCACAACAAGTATACCATACTGCCATCCCTCTCTCACCAACATCATCACATCTCCAAAAATGCTTCCTCCAAAATGTTGTGGACAACCAGCTATCCCTTGTCACTACCTTCTCAGGAGCTCCTGACACCTGGGGGTTGCTCCTAAGGACAATTGATATCAGACCAAAACAGCTCACATGCATTACCACCTCTGTTCAGGGCATCATTGCTGCATGTGGAGATCTTGTGAATATCTATGATCCAGTCACCTTTGTTCTTCACCAATCTCTATCTGCCCCAGAAGCAGTCACAAAGATCCAAGTCTCTCCAGATGGGACCATTTTGTTTCTTGCACATTCTCTTTCTGTAACAATGTGGGATGTACAGACAGGTGGACTTATCCATACCTTCACTGTGGAGTCTGAGATCAGCGATATAGCAGCTTCCACAACAGGGGAACACATTGCATGTGGCTGCTCTGATGGCTCCATTGCATTCTGGGATATCCATACCAGAGAGGGCAGGGGCAAACATCTTGGGAGTGGTCAACCAGTTGTAACTGTCTGTTGGGTATCACCCCTAGAACTTGCAGTTGCTATTGATATGGATGTGTATCTTCACAGCATTGCCACTAATAAAGTCTTAAATGCATATCATCAATGGGGCCAAGTGTGGGGAATGGTCTGTGTGGTGAATAGGATTATGAATAAGGAAGGGCTTCTGGTGGGAATTTCACGGTCAGGTCCAGAGGTGGGCCAGTACCAGTACTCTTTCCAGATTAGCAAGCACACAGGAGGCTCATTGACATTATTGGGATCACAGCCACTGATGAATTGTGGGCAACTTTCTCAACCCATGCTTGTGGGGGAGGAGGTTTTGTGCATGATCCAACCAACTGGAGTACAGTCATTCAACTTTACCATACCCCCAAATCATATCAACAACCTTCCACTGTTGAATGCAGCTACGTCCGTGGCTGTGACATTGAACAGAAATCTTGTTGCACAGACCAAAGATTCTATCCAAATCTTCTCCCTTGATGTGTTGACAAGTCGTGGGACTTACAATCATAATGTCACACGCGTGTCTCGTGTTTACCCCCTGGGCAAGGACTATATCATCTGTGTCCAACCAACCAGAAGTCTCACCCTCCTCGAATTGGAGACTTTGCGGATACTCCATCCAAAAGATGACACCTCCCCATCCAGTTCTTTGTTCGCATATCAATCCCCCTCTGTTCGCTCGCCATTTGATCGTGGGCCAGTCATGGAGGCGTGGTGGTCGGGTACTCCCCTTCCTGGATGGATACAGCCAGCTAACGAAGCTGAGCTGTTGAGTGGGCTGTCACCAAAGTGCGCCCGTATCGTCACGGTCTATGGCTCACCACGGCGGGGGCTTCGCGTGAGAAACGCGAAAGACGGAATCATACTCGCGAGCCTACCTCTAGATGACGATCTGGCAGCTGGGGAGGTTTACGATCTCACCTTCACCGCGGAGACCAGGTTCCACCTCAAGATAGACGGACCGGGGCGCCACGTCCAAATTCCTTACGACATCGCCGCATCGCCATCGGGGGGATATTGGTACACGATAACCAAGGGTGAACCGGTCCCTTTGCCAGAGCCCCGGAAGGCACCACCGTACACTCTCGACGAGAACTTCGAATGGGTCGTCGACGCAAAGTCTAGGAAGATCTGTTGGATCCCGCCGGGGAACGTACGGAGGGGCAGCGGTGGTCATTTTTGGGCTGGTCTGTCGCTTGTCATGGTCGGGGATGATGGAGTTGCGAGGAAGTTGTCGTTCAAAGAACCGGACTGCTGAGGTGTGCAAAATGTGTAGGTAGAATCACGTTGTTGTCGTGTGTCGTTGTGGGTGGTACGTTTCCGAGCGAGACCTTTATGTTTGTTTCTTCCTCGTTACGTTTCTTTCTCTCTCGTTATGCCTGTCTCTTGTTATGCTTGTCTCTCATTATGATCTTCCCCGTACCGAACGATCCTGTCCTTGGCGACATCTGTAACTGGTTTTGACGAATCATCATCTTTCTCCTTGCTTGGGGTTCCACCTCCTCGTTCCGTGAGAGTAACTACATCCAACACATACCGAACGTGATCAGACGTACACCGATCTAGAGGTATTGCAGAGTAACCAGTACTCGCCACACAGGAAAGAGATGATCAGGGCCACCCCTGACCAGACTTGGTAGGAAGCGAAGAAGGCGAAAGCAAGGAGCGCGATGGAGGATATCAGCACGAACTCTGGAGCCGATAGCGACACGGCAGGCAGAAAAATCAGCCGTCGAAGGTATCATGGGGTTGGCCCTTGTGTGTGAAAGGGGTCAG
>Ga0307517_10007445_pt1 | contig 15942 bp, 14 predicted proteins | sample 23_EM_MG_FD_194515 | JGI IMG/M metagenome (GOLD analysis project Ga0307517, IMG submission 194515) | Populus trichocarpa ectomycorrhiza microbial communities from riparian zone in the Pacific Northwest, United States - 23_EM | ecosystem: Host-associated > Plants > Roots > Unclassified | place... | reverse complement strand
ATTAAAATATTATGTGTTTATATATATATATATATATATATATATATATATATATATATATATATATTGGAGAGACTAGGCCGTATGCATGAAAACAAAATATTTTTTTTATGTCTTGATGAAAACCGGGTATTTTAATATTGGATTTGTATCTTTCCGGTATAAAAACACAAACCAATATTACGCAATTGTGATAAAAATACAAACCAATATTACGCAATTCGTCCCTACTGCCGCCCTATCGCTGTGCGTGGGGAGCGACGCCAACCGGCCCTGCCACGGCGTCGGGCTAGGCAGCCAACGAGCGTGGGTTTGCAGAGCACGTCCTTGCTGATTTTTCATCATGAGGGGGCGTGCGTGAGGCTTTGGGTTTTAGGCAGAAGCATGCGAAGAGAGAGAGGCAGGAAGAATTAAAGAGAAAAAAACAAAAGTTTCATTCTTCCCCTGCTGCACGTCCAGGGGAAGAAGAAAGAGGAACAATGTCGCTCAAAACGACACTATTTTGCTCTTTTTTTTTAAAAAGCATAAAACGACGTCGTTTTGGACAAAACGCGCCGTTTCATTTAAATATGGCGCCAACATGTCAACTTCCAAATCAGTCCTTAAAAATCACCGCCCTTATAGTTGGCCGCCTTTTTCACTTTGGTCCTTGGTCTCGGATTTCCTCAATTAAGTCCCTAATTGGCCATTAAACTTCGATATTTATGCAATTAAGCCCCTGATTTGACCAAATCAACTCTTAAAAATTATAATTTGCCCCCAGAACTTTAATTGCTTCCAATTAAAGCCCAAATTGACTTAAAAATCAATTTTTCTTGCAATCAAACCCTCTAAAAATTCAATTAAACCTTCAATAAAATCCAATTTTGGGCTTTTCTCCTCAAATTTAAATTTTCTTTTCCAACAGGGCTCTCATCATTCAAGAATATACTGTCAAAATTTCAATCTTTGTATTTTTAACCTCCTTAATCAATTTTTCTGACCATTTTCTAAGCGTCCCCGCCTCCTCTTATATTTTTTTTTCTAATTTCTTCCGGCTATATATTTATCTATTATTATTATTTATTTTTATTTTATTTTATTTTATTTTTATTTTTGTGTAGGGACCCAAAAATGGGTTACAACAGATGCCCCCTCTTTATAATACTTACGGAGTAGGGGTTTTGCGCAGTAAGTTTTATAAAGATAAACCAAAATGGAACTTTCGAAACTGATCTTGTCGAAGCATTGATCGATCTGAAACTTTGTCTTTACGACAATCCTCCTCAGCCCAAAAACTATGATCAAATCAAAACTTAGTCATCTCGAGATCCCAATCTAGCGATCCTCTGAATTCTAACTTCGGTTTGATTAACATGGAATTCCATCCGAGATCCCTTTTGGCGATCTCTTTTAACTAAAAAATCTATATTTATAGTTTGGCCAACCTGAAATCCCATCTGGCGATTTCCCTTAGCCAAAGCTAATATCGGTGTTACGATTGTGTTAACCTAAGATCCCTTCTGGCGACCTCCTTTAACCAAAACCAAAACTATATTTGTAGCTCAATCAACCTGGAATCCGATCTGGCGATTCCCTTTAACCAAAGCTGAAATATGAGATCCCTTCTGGCGACCTCCTTGGACCAAAGCTGAAATATGAGATTCCTTCTGGCAACCTCTTTTAACCAAAGCTGATATCGGTATTGCGATTGGGTTAACCTGAGATCCCTTCTGGCGATCTCCTTTAACCAAAACCAAAAAATCTATTTTTGCAGCTCGGTCAACCTGGAATCCCATCTGGCGATTCCCTTTAACCAAAGCTGATATCGATGTCGTTCTTCCTGATGGCAGGGTTTGAACCTTTCATTTTCTTTTGAAGATTTCCTAATAGGTTCTTCTCACTTTATTGTTGTTCCAAAATCAAAACTGTGATTCTTTGCTATCATCAACTCAATGATTCTTTCTTCATCCATAATCTTGTTGGAGTACATTAAGGATTCCTCCTGTAACGATTCAAAAAACATTCATGCAATGATTTATGATTAGATGCCATGCATGCATTCTTACCTGGTTTTGAAACATAGGTCCCATCATCTTCTTCTATTTCATGAAACTCTCTCTTGACATGAGCTTGCTTTTGAAGTCGTATGCTGGATTCATTTTTCGTACTACCTCTTTTTACCTATCATATCGTTGAGAAGAAGTCTTCGACTTTTTACAAATAGCTTTTTTCAAAATATAGGACTTGTCATTGCCTTCTTTGTCATGCTTTTGTCACATGCTTTAACTTATCTTTTTCAAATCTACGGGCTCTCATCCCGTTTTAAAATCACGTAAAACTTTTCATTAAATATCTTTTATTGCCCCCAGTATGAGGGTGTGGTCCTAGTCCGGGCTTTTATAAAGAAGAAATTCATTCCAGCTCAAAAGGGGACCACCAACGATAAACTCTTTAGAGAGTGAAGGGATAATGAATTTTTTTCTCATTTCAAAATGCATATTGTTAGGATTGATAAACTTCGTTCTTATCTTGAAAGAAATTTACAGGTGATTATAGAGTGACCACCTAATCATTTATCTATGCAATTCATTATGCTATCTAAGGGTAGGGTTGTATTTCCTTCTTTTTTTTACCGTTTTATGATACCTTCCTTGTAACCACTCAACCTTGTTTAAAAAACGCATAATCTCATCATTTATTTAAAGAAAAGGTGGGCTCAAAGACAAACACAAAATCTAGCTAACATCATGAGCCTTAGTTGTCAATTAGAGAAAATACAAGCAATGACAAAAGCATGCTAAGGCAAACAAAGTTGGTGTACATTTTAAAAACTACAGGAGCTTCTTGGGTCACCCCGTTCTGAAACTTCTCACTCTGAGCCAACTTGCGCACAAGGTCTTAGCGGAGGCTTATTCAAATGTGTGGATAGTCAGTCGTGGCAGTGCTTCATCCTCCTTCCCCACATGTGTTTTCTTGTCATCTCCTTCGATCTCACCTTCTTCCTTATTGACAATTCTTGACCAAGGTTTTCCAACCCTTTATCCATTATTATTTGCGTCATGACCAAGCAATGGATTTGAATTGATGTTGGGTGTGTCTTCAAATGACACTCATCCTATCTTGATGAACTCCAACAACCTTTTCTTGAAATCGTAGTACGTTTCAAGACCATGCCCGGGAATACCAGTATGGTACTCGCAAGTCAGCTCGGGCTTGTACCAGATGGGGAATGGTGGTTGTAGTGGTAATGTGGGGATAGGAGTTATTTGTCCAATGCTCAGTAGTTTGGCATACATGTCCTTCAAAGGCATGGGTAATTGCGGTAGTTGTTCTGAAATGTATCTTGTGTTTGGTCTTTGGTGGTTGTTTGACTGGTTATTTGCTGGATTAGAGGAAAAAGGTTTGTTAAAGTTTATGTGGGCAACATGAGAGGTAGGTATTTATGGGTTATGTGAATCCACTATCTTGCCCTTAGACCCACCTTCGAAGTTGTTAACGTGACCTTCCATTTTTCTTCCAATAAAACCCTTCGTCTACGATTGCTCAACTATGCGTCCAGCTTTAATCCCTTGCTCTATTCTTTCCGCTATGCGTACATCATCATATAAATGCTGAGATGAGCTACCCATTAAATGCTCATAATATGGTGCCTTGAAGGTATTGGTAAACAAAGTCACCATCTCTGTTTCTATTAAAGGGGGTTGGACATGCATTGTCTCATCCCTCCACCTTTGCACATATGCCCTTACTGACACTTGGCTTCTTTTCTCCATTGACATTATACTTGTTCGATCCGGAGCAATTTCCAGGTTAAACTTGTACTGCTTAAGGAACGCCTTCACCAAATATCTCCAGCTCCTGATTCTAACACTGTCTAACCTCAAGTACCAACTCAAAGCAAATCTTTTATTTTTGTCTGGGCTAGAATCAGCCTGGCCCAGAAAATAAAAAAACGCATCACCGCTGGGCTAGAATCAGACTGGCCCAGCAACAAAACTGGCGGGGGGGATTATTTTCCCCCCACCCTCCTGCATGCAGAGCGAATATCGTTCTGCATGCAGGAGGGAACACGACCACCGAAAGCAACAACAAAGAGGGGGAAGAAGGGGTACCTGACGCAGATGAGGCGGTGCTGCTGGTCGGACTGCTTCGCTGGTGGTGCTGTGGTGGAGGCCGGTGACGGTGTCGTGGCTCACGGATGTCAGCTCCAAGTAGCGGCGCTGTTGTTTCAAGCGGCGGAGAGAGAGTCTTCCTCTTCCCCTCTCCTCTAGTTTTTTGTTTTTTTCTTTCTCTGTTTCGTTTACCAGCGGTCGTCCCCTTGTCCTCTCGGTTTTGTTTTGTTTTTGTTTTTAAATTTCCCTCCCGGTTTCAAGCTTCCCCTTAATCTTTCCTTTCTCTCTCTATTTCATTCCTCTCTTTTCGATCACTTTTTTTTCGGTTCGTCCTCTCGGTTCGTTCCCCTTCTTCTCCTGTATTTTCGTTTTTCTCTGTGTTTTTTCTTTCCCCCCCTCTGTTGAGTGCGGTATTTATAGGGCAAAGGGGAGCGGGGGCGTCCCTACTGCCGCCCTATCGTTGTGCGTGGGGAGCGAAGCCAACCTGCCCTGCCACGGCGTCGGGCTAGGCAGCCAACGGGCGTGGGTTTGCAGAGCACGTCCTTGCTGATTTTTCATCATGAGGGGGCGTGCGTGGGGCTTTGGGTTTTAGGCAGAAGCATGCGAGGAGAGAGAGGCAGGAAGAATTAAAGAGAAAAAAACAAAAGTTTCATTCTTCCCCTGCTGCACGTCCAGGGGAAGAAGAAAGAGGAACAGTGTCGCTCAAAACGACACTGTTTTGCTCCTTTTTTTTTTGAAAAGCATGAAACGGCGTCGTTTTGGACAAAACGCGCCGTTTCATTTAAATATGGCGCCAACATGTCAACTTCCAAATCAGTCCTTAATTTATCTTTTGTTCATTTCAATTACATCCCTGTCAACTTCAATCGCCGCCCTTATAGTTGGCCGCTTTTTTCACTTTGGTCCTTGGTCTCGGATTGTCTCAATTAAGTCCCTAATTGGCCATTAAACTTTAATATTTATGCAATTAAGCTCCTGATTTGACCAAATCAACTCTTAAAAATTATAATTTGCCCCCAGAATTTTAATTGTTTCCAATTAAAGCTCAAATTGACTTAAAAATCAATTTTTCTTGCAATCAAACCCTCTATAAATTCAATTAAACCTTCAATAAAAATCCAATTAAGTCCATAAACATCCAATTTTGGGCTTTTCTCCTAAAATTTAAATTTTCTTTTCCAACAGGGCTCTCATCATTCAAGAATATACTGTCAAAATTTCAATCTTTGTATTTTTAACTTTCTTAATCAATTTTTCTGACCATTTTCTGAGCGTCCCCGCCTCCTATTATATATTTTTTCTAAGTTCTTCCGGCTATATATTTATCTATTATTATTATTTATTGTTATTTTATTTTTATTTTTGTGTAGGGACCCAAAAATGGGTTACAACAGTGATCAGCCTGTATCCAAGAGTCAATTGTAGAACAAAAAAAGAAGGTTATTTTTGGTTTTTAGCACATTTGTTTTAAAATAGGAAAAATAACACCATTGAAAAAAAAATGTGAAATAACACAGTATGTACATATCACGATTGAAAAACATGACTTTTATAACTTGTCACTATTCACATCCAATAAAAAATATTAAATGGGAAGGGGAGAGGAGAGAGGAGAGATAAAAATAAAGAAAAAGACTCAGAAGACATGTTAAAGCTCCGATTACGACACCACTAGTATCTTCAAATAGATCTCAACAAGAAAAATTCAAAGACACCAAGAAATGTGACTAACGGTAACCTGAGTGAGCCACACGCAACGCCAAAAAACAAATGGGTCACCCTCCATATTTGGACAACAAATGTGGTTCACTTGGAATATTGTTGGTCATTTTTTTTGTGTTGTTAAATTCATCTTATTGAGATTTTTTAATAATACTAATAATGTTGTAATTAGAGTTTCAATGTGTTTTCAAAGTTTTTTTTTATATCTCTCATTTTACCTCTCTCTTATCCATTTAATGTTTTTTAATTGGATATCGCTATTCTATAAAAATCATGTTTTTCAATCAATATATATAAATTATGCTATTTCTTCTTTTTTTTCTTTTAAGTTATTTCTTCAATATTTTTAATTAACCTTGCTGTTTTAAAAAAAATATATTCAAAGAAAAAAAAAAAGCAACATTGATTACAATGGGATATTAATCAATCACATATTTGACTTGACCCTATCCCAATGTTCCGTTCTGACATCGTACTGTCAAAAAGTACTTTGGATCTACAACAATAATTCCACTGCCAGAACCATAATCACCAATCCAAACCAATTACTGTAAAAAAAAAACATTTGATTTTAGGGTTTTATATTTTTTTTTCAAACTCCCAATTTCTGATCCCTATCTGGGTCCAAACTGTTAATGATCACCATCAAATAAAGCTGCACTACCTATGATCTACACTGCTACCATTACAGTACTGCGAGTAGCTTAGGTCGGTCCTAGTAAAAACAAATTGATGAAGGACCACTCCATTAGGCTCCCGAAGGTTCAAAACCCCTTGTAAAACCCTGCAGTCACAATTTTCAAAAACATCTCAAAAACGCAGACTGCAGCTAGTGATACAGTGACAAGACTCAGAATTTCACAGTTGCTTTTAATCCCCCGAATTTTGTGGGTGATAATTGACCTCAAAAATCACATCAAATCACAAACAATATATACACATTTTTGCTTTTTAGCTTCGGTTAAAAACAGCCCCATTAACATATAAGATCCAATGAAAGTTACGTGAAGTTACTACAGACCCTGGACTACTGATGATGGATAAGATGCGCAAATGGCGCAGCTTAAGCTAGAGGGAAAAATAAAAGTACAAGCAGAGAGAGCACAGAATTGTTGATGTAAGCAAGAGGTGTAGTGTAGTGTCGTAGGGTTAAGCGAAGAGAGAGAGTGCGGAAGAGAGAAAATTGGCAAGCGGCGGAGAAAGCTTGGGATAGAGGACCACCTGCTTTTAACGGACAAAAATTAAAGCTTGCGGGAGTTTCTTTACCAACTCTCACCTTAGGCGTTTGTAGAATGTGTGCGTGTTGTAGAATTCATACAAGAAGTGTATTTAGTCGTTTCTAATTTCATATTAAGAATCATAATTATCACAAACTAAATCTAAATAATCTTCTAAATATGCTCACTTGCTCCTTGTCAGTTTTCTAAGCTTGATTTTATAACTATATAGTTTTGTTTCTTATTATTATTGCTCTGAACTTAAAGGGGTCAATCTAATGATTAAGAATATATGTTTTCTGTCATGAATTCTGAGTTCAAACAAACCGATACTCAAAAAGATTCATTGAAATTCTGTAAATACACTAGGCTAGGCGCTGATGCGAGGAGGTCCATGCATCTTAACGATGCGTGCTTATAGGATGTGGTTATCGGAGCGGGAAATGGCAGTGCATGGGTGCCCGTGGGAGGTGGGCATATTTTGATGGCGATGAACAGAAAGAAAGAAAGAAAAGATGCTGGTCCCCCGATGCAATAGAGAAGAGATGGGTGGAATACTTTAATAGAGCAATTAATTAGAGGGATTAAATGGGGAAGCATTTGGACCACCTCGTCTCCTTCTCTCTTGCCATAATTTGGGAACCATTTTTCGCACTGCTAACGCCACAACTCCACCCTATCAGGTGCATCTATTCTTTTAATAGCATTACGATTGTTTTTTAAAGTGTTTTTTATTTAAAAAAATATTAAATAATATTTTTTATTTTTAAAAAATTATTTTTTACATCAACACATCAAAATAATTTAAAAACACTAAAAAATATCAATTTAAAATAAAATAAATAAATAAAATTTAAATTTTTTTAAAATATTTTTAAAATATAAAAACAAATATATCCTTGATCTTAAACGACCTCTTCTTCGTTGGAGTTTTTTATTTTTTTTTTAACCATGTTGAAAATGAACCAATTTTATCACCCAAGGTTTAGCCCCACCAATAAGAGATATATAGGACCAAAGACTCTCGCATACACATGTCTCACTGAAACCCATCTGAAAAAGCCTGGACATATCTCCTACTTAGGAATGATTTCTTGGGATTCGTCAGAACTACGAAGATATCTTACATATATTATGAAATTAAAGAAGCACATTTTTTATATTTATGATGGGGTTGCAATACTGTTTTTAATTACTCATCTACCTATTAATTATCGCAGGATATTGTATATATCATGATGGTACGTATGATTATGGGTATTTCTAGGAGATTTTTTGGAAGAAGAAACTATTTTGTCTATGATTGGATCTAGCTAGTAATAACTTAACCAACCATCAATGACATCTAGTCATGGTTGAAATTTGCTTGCATTAAAGGTCTTCAATGATATACTTGCACTGCTTTGAAAGTCATAGAACCATTTCACGAAATTCAATAACTTTTTTGGAATTAAAGAAGTTAAATCTAAAGCCATTCCAAAAGAGTTATACGCCTATGATTAAGGGCAGGACTAGCACATAATGGAGGGATATAGTATTTTTTTTTTTTTTCTCTATTTTTTAAGGGGAATAAAGGGAGTGAGTGAGTGGGTAATTAAAGTAAGCAAAACAGCAAGTCATGTGGCGGCTTGTATTTAGTGTACCTTGCAAAGGACGATTATTACTTTCTGTTGCTCCTGGTTTCTGTGTCATTAGTACTTTGTGAAGCAGAGGAGTTCTCTTTCTCTTTATATATATATATATATATATATATATATATATATATATATTAAAATAATGCTTTAAGGATGTGTTTTTCTTGGTTACGGTCATATTTTATTTTGCTGGTGTGAAATAATTGATGAGATTATATGGCTAGAAGTCTATTTTGGATGTATTTATATCTTGCTGCATTGACCCACTTGAGCTATAGCTGAGAGAGAGAGAGAGAGAGAGAGAGGGGCATATATCAAATGATGATCATGGCTAGAGGATCATCATCACTTCTATCTGATCTTCTAATTCAGAGAAGTTATACTTGATCCTTTTCTTCTTCTTCTTTGGATTGCTTTTCATTTCATGGCATACCATGTTGGCTTATTAAGAGAAGCAGACTAAAAAAAAGGAGGGCTCTTTACCTCTCTCTGGGCTCCGTTCTTCTTCTTCTTCTTCTTCTTCTTCTTCTCCACCAACCTCTTCTACTAAGCAGCAAAAACCCTCTACTCTTTCTTCCTTGAACTAGGTAAAGTCTACCCTTAAATTAGCAACAAGAAGTTAGTCTTCTTTTTGCTTGTTTTCTTTCTTTTTTTTCTTTCTTTGATTTAGCTGGATATCAAAAGTGGTCATTTCATTGAATTGAATTTTGCTTTATGATATTTGTAACAGAGCTTTAATGATGTGAATTCTGTGAGTTCTTTTATTAGAGTGAATCTTGATCATGAAATTGTTGTTGCAGAGTCAACATCAGCTTAAAGAAAAGGTAGAGAAGCAAGAGCAACACAAGGAAGGGATATTTCTTGGTGTTACATGGCTAGAGAACTGTGTGAAGATAAGTCAAGGAGCATGGTATCATCAGGGAGTTTTTGTTATACAGATGTTTCATCTAGTAACCCAACAATCCAGACCCATCTTGTGAATCAGATCCAAGGCTTTGAATCCAATCCAGAGATGTTCAACTTGACTACAGGCATGGAGATGATAGGGTTTTCAAAGAATCTACAACAGCAAAAAAGTGACAGTAACTCAGCTATGTGGAAAGGATTCTTCAACAAACCACCAAACAACAACAACCCTGGTGGTCCTTCTTCTTCAAAGGCAATCAATGACTCAACAAGTGGTGTTTTTTATCAACATGAGTTCAGTAAACCTGATTTCTCAACTGGGATTTCTGATTCAAGTAATGAGAATCTAATGGTTGGACCTGATCACTCAGCTCCTTGGCAAGAAAACAGGTTGCTTGTTGATGATTCTTCTTTGAGGTGTGTGTTTCCATGTGAAGGAAATGAGAGGCCAAGTCAAGGTCTTTCACTGTCTCTGTGCTCAAGTAATCCGTCTACTATTGGGTTACAGCCTTTTGAACTAAGGCACACATCTACTCATCAGAATCAAGATAATCCACAAGAAATGAGGTTCTTCGGGAAATCTCCAGCAAATATTCAGCAACAGATGATGCAAGCTGCAAATTTACATCATCAAGGGCAGTTTCAGCTTAGGAACTCAAAGTACATGGGTCCTACACAGGACCTATTGAATGAGTTCTGTAGTCTTGGGACAAAGCAAGGTGATGCACTAAAGCAAAAGCTCCACAAGCCTAAACAGTGGGATGATGATCAGAACGGAAGTTCTTCAAGAAAGCAATCTCTTCAGTCTCTTGAATTCATTGAATTGCAGAAGAGAAAGACAAAGCTGCTTTCAATGCTGGAAGAGGTATATGTGTTTCATGAAGTCCTTGTTTTAAAGTCCATAAAGGGCCCATCTTTTTCGTTATTCTTTTCAAACACGAACATATTTCTTGGACCTTAATTACTGAAAAGAAAGATTGAGACTATTACTCTTGTGGTTGATTTGTTGTGGTTCTAAACTCAGTTCTGGAACTAGTTTTTAGCGACTTGGGGGCTCTTCTTTAATGCCCACATCATGACAATTCAAGCTTTTCGTAACTTTCAGAAACCTCTATTCCTTTATTTATTTATTTTTCTTTTCATGGCATATTTGTTTTCATCTTATTACTCTCCTTTTGGATGTATCAATCCTGCTGTAACTCATGTTTTCAATGGCTAAGAAACTTCAACTCTATTTTCACACCTATCTCTGTCATTTTTTCCTTTTTTTTCTATTTTTTAGGTGGATAGAAGATACAGGCACTACTGTGATCAAATGAAAGATGTGGTATCATCCTTTGAAGCTGTGGCAGGTACTGGAGCAGCCTCAGTCTATTCAGCTTTAGCATCGAAGGCCATGTCAAGGCACTTCAGATGTTTAAGAGATGGAATTGTGGCTCAAATTCATGCTACAAAGAAAGGTATGGGAGATAAAGATACCATTGCACCAGGTACCACAAGAGGTGAAACTCCAAGGCTAAAGATTCTTGATCAAAATTTAAGGCAACAAAGGGCTTTTCAACATATGAGCATGATGGAGAGTCACCCGTGGAGACCTCAAAGAGGCCTACCTGAAAGATCTGTGTCGGTTCTTCGAGCTTGGTTGTTTGAGCATTTTCTCCACCCGTAAATATCTCTCTCATTCTCTCTCTGGGCTTCCACAAGATTTAGTCTTTATAATATAACTGCACTACAAAGTAGATTTAATGAAAGAATCAAAGTATTCTCCAAACAAAAGCATAAATACAACACATGTTAAGAGTTATGTTCTAGTCCCAGTAACAGCTTTCATAATTTAAGTCTTAACAAGGGTCTCAATCATTTTGCTTGCAAAAACAAAAGCAATTGCCTTGTTAGTTTCTACCCACTTCCATTGAGATTCTTTGTTTCCTTTTTGTCATATTATTTTCAATCATTTAGTTGCCATTCTATGTGCATATTTTTCATTTTTGTGTGGATTAATTTGATTCTATCGCATAGGACCCATATCACTGGCACACGCAAGAGGACTTAGCTAATATGCATAAATATATATATATATAGTTCCAGCCTCACATCAAGCACTAACGATCATGCTTCTCATGGTAAACCCTTTTTGATCAGGTACCCAAGTGATGTTGATAAACATATCTTAGCCCGCCAAACTGGTCTCTCAAGAAGCCAGGCACGTCTACATCTCTCCGTAGATTATTTTAATCTTCAATGAATTAATTTATATTATCAATGGGGCATGTCTTCTTAGGATCCACAGTAATAATCGAATGATTACAAAATGTGATTAATTATATATGTGTAGTGTTAATTTATACGATGCCTCTTTGTTTTTACATGTCTTTCAACAGGTATCCAATTGGTTTATCAATGCAAGAGTGAGGCTATGGAAACCTATGGTGGAAGAGATGTACTTAGAAGAAACAAAGGAGCAAGACAACAACATGGCCTCCTCGGATGGGGTTACTGATCTGGATGAGAATAGTAATGGCCGGCCTAATCAAAACCCTTCTTCAACAGATCAAAAACCGACACCGGACCAACTCGTTCGAATTGACTCCGAATGCCTCTCTTCCATTATCTCTAACCCAGATAAAAATGACACCAACAAAAGCATTAAGACATTTCAGAGCCACCATTTACAGCACCAACAACAGAACTTTGGAAACTTTGGTGCTATGGAATTGGACTTCTCATCTTACAATCATCATACGGCGGCAGGGGTTTCTTATGCTAATGAGAGTGTTAATAACCAGAACTTCAATGGTGGTGGAGTGTCATTGACATTAGGGTTGCAACAGCATGGGGGGAGTGGAGTGAGCTTAGCATTCTCTCCTGGCTCTCAAAGTTCTCTATTTTACCCTAGAGACCATATTGAAGATTGCCAACAAGTTCAGTACTCACTTCTAGATGGTGAAGGACAGAATTTGCCTTATAGGAATCTGATGGGAGCTCAGTTGCTGCATGACCTGGCTGGATAAAATAAAAAAGCTTGATTCATCGGACACTCGGTGGGGGGTGCCGCGCGTATAGCCGGAGTTCCAGCCAAAGGATGGTGATGGTTGATAAGTAGTTTAGGCATAGATAAATACTCCATACATATTTATATACATAATGCTACACTAGTTTGGTTTAAAATGCTATGGATCGATGTCCATAGCTTAGAATCTTTGTTTTATTTTTTTTATTTTTTTCCATTGGAAATTAAGAACTCGTTTATTTTCTGCTAATTTGAAATCGCAAGTGATTGGTGAAAGTTAGTGCCGCTATTTCTTACCTCTTTTGGTTCGGAATCTGTTTTTCAAAAAGAAAAGAAATTAATTATCATGTTTTATGGGTTGCAGGTACATGTCCCTCTCCCTCTCCCTCTGTCTTCGTGATCGCCGAGGCTGAGTGATTGAATCATTTGTGGCTCTTGTTTAAGTCGGTGGTTTGATCTTTTTTATTTATTTTTTTAAATGGTTCATTGATAGCTAGATTTTTATTTGCTTTTTGGGTTTTCCATGAAGACAAAACTAAGTTAGCAACACAATTTGGTTGGGCCTTGGTTTTGGAGATTAAGACAATTGCTGCAAAAGGTGGTCCCTAATTCATCTTCATGAATAGGATCTTTCATGCCCATACGAATTGCTTGCTTTATGATTTGTCAACTTTGGCATGGTTTATGCTCTCCTGCTTTTGCTGGTGGAAAGGTGCCCCTTTTTTTTACCTGCCTTTCCAACATGGTATGTGATGGATATATATATATATATGCTCTTCTTCAAGCAGAAGATGCAGCTCTTCCAGATTTTATTTCCTTTCTCGCCTTAAAATTATTCCCAAGATTTAAGATGTGAAAAATGCGTGCCTAACCTAGCTAGCTGGCTGCTCGTCTCTTGAGGGTGACGTCCCTGAGCGAGGATAATCTTAATTTCTCTGAAAATATATCATCCTTGGAGAATCTCGATTATATATTAGATTTATGGATCATATCATGAGCGGAATCCATTCGATCATTCAGTACTATGGGTGAAGATCTCTCAAGAACAAAAATATTTAAATAAATTAGCATTGCTCACTAGCTAGCTCATATTAATGTAATAGCCTAGTATATTTGAGTTTTCTTTTTGTTTACTTTATCTGCGTTTTTTGGCAACGTTTCTAGAAACTAATGAGGGCATAAAGAGAGGAATTCCCTTCATTCAAGTAAAAACAGAATTTGTTCTAAAATAGAGTATCTATATGCTCTTATGCTGATAAGGGAATTTTGTGAATATTTTATATAAAACTTAAAATTCTTCGTACCAAAAATATTCATGCAATTAATATACTTCCAGTTGTGTGTTTTTCTAATGGTATGCTTCTACTACCTAGTTTACCACGCAGTGCCTTTTGTTAGGCCTGGCTAGTTAAAGAACTTTTTTGGAGTTGCGGTGCAATTTGTATTTTTTTTTTTGTCAAAATTTGATATATTTTTCTTAAATTAATTTTTTTTTAGTGTTGTTTTATTTTTTTTTATTTTCTGATCTAAAAAATAATTTTTTAAAAAAATATTATTTAGATGTATTTTTAAGCAAAAAAATATTTTAAAAAGCAATATTTACCACCCTTTCAAATATTCTTTAAAAAAACAGATGACATGATTGGTATATATGCTTAGAAATAGAGGAAAGTATGGTTTTTCATGTACTAGAGTTTTTTTATTTTTTGTTCCATGATGTCCATTCATGATAAAATGATTTTATTTTTTTATTTTAGAATATCTTCTTGAAATAAATATCTTGATAACAAACAATCAAACCAATGTTATGCACGAGGTTAATTCGATAAAGTAAATTATTAAAGTGAAATTATCTTTGACTAACGTCTTTAATTTTATTATAAAAAATATAATCTCTTTTATTATTTTAATGGAGATATTTTGGTTTATTAGCAATTGATAATAACACGAAATATGAATTGGTTTTTTCAATTAAATATATAAAGAATCAATATTTTAAAATATAAATATACAGATAATTATTTTATTATTAAATTATTTATTACTTATGATGAATATAATTAATAAAAAAAGACATTGTAGGATACAACATGATGTGTCTAAAAGAATTTACTTGTCAGGTATATAGCAATTCAAGTACATGGAGGGGGCCAGAGGATGCATCCTCTATCTTCACGAATTTGTCCTAATTTCTACACTCATATTCGTTGGAGGACACTACTAAAAAAAAAAAAAAAGGCGTAAATCGCAATTAAGAGTTATTAATTTCTTAAGATTGTCGGGTAGAAAGTAATTTCTTCGATTTTTTAATTGTAACAATAGACATGATTTTTTTACTTTTACAAAACAATCTAAACAAGTAATTTTTTTATTATTATCAACGTGGATGTCCGGATTAGCTTGCGTATACTTTGACTAATCTCACGAGACCTGAAGTTAACGACCATGTAAGCTTCAAGTGGCCATCATATTAGCAACCACATGACTCGAACTTGAGATCATAGGAAGAGCAAACCTCTTTAATGTCAAACTCTTATTACTGAACCACCTACTAGATGGTTAAACAAATAACTTTTGCTTTCTTCAAAACTTGGGCAAGTAATAATTTTATACATCTTTAACTTCATATATACAAATGCAATATTAGGGATAATATCTTACATGTTATATATAAAAGGTCAGTCCCATCCCAAAGGAGTGTTTTATTAATTGATTTAATATTATGATTTTATCATTTATTATATATGTCCACATAATATTTCACAATGTCATTCATTTAGACTATTATATATAAATAACCTTTATTTCTTGTAATATATATGCATGTTTCTTGTAACAGATGACAATATTTCATTGAATTTTATAACAGTTGAGACCTGAGGATGAGTTTTTGTACGCATGCAGCTCACACATCCGTCAACTATTTATTTTTTTAAGATATGATCTCTTCATCTATTTTTGTTTTCTAGACGAGGGTACCTAAGGCACGTGTGATCACCAACGTACACGTGTCAATAAGATTCATACCAAACAAAATGTTATTTGATTAGAGAGGGATTAGCTAGGCTGAAGTACTCCTACTCTTGTCATTCGAATAAACTAAGAATAAAAATCCAGGTGAAAGTAAGCAAGCTGCTATGGCCATGAAACCTCTCTCAGAAAACAGCAGCTTCTTACAAGAGCTGAATAACCCAAGATAGAAGGAAAATGCAAGTGGCAGAGGTTGACTGACGGCATCCAATAGGAAATATTCTTTAATTGTTCTTAATTAGGTTTCCTAATACATTAGTTTTATTTGACTTGTTCATCCTAACAACACTACGTACGTACTAGCTTGTTGAAACGTTAAATCGTTTTTC
>Ga0307517_10007444_pt1 | contig 15942 bp, 8 predicted proteins | sample 23_EM_MG_FD_194515 | JGI IMG/M metagenome (GOLD analysis project Ga0307517, IMG submission 194515) | Populus trichocarpa ectomycorrhiza microbial communities from riparian zone in the Pacific Northwest, United States - 23_EM | ecosystem: Host-associated > Plants > Roots > Unclassified | place... | reverse complement strand
ACAAAGAAGAGTGAGAAAAAGTGAGTAATACTTATAATTTAATTTTTAAAATAAATATTTAAATTGAGACTGCTAAAAATATAGAATATAACACTTAATATAGAAGGAGGGAGTATAAATTAATCAACAATGAATGACTAAGATTTATATTAATAATGCATATGTAGCAACCGGTAAGCAGGCAACCAGAAAGGATTACAATTTTCTTTTCTTTTTTCTTTACATTCTTTCCTTTTCTTTCATCCATTCAAGCATAGCTATAAAATTTTATTGGCTTTACGGAATCTGGCTGTTCCAGGAATTAGACTAATTCAAGTTAAAATAAAAAAAAACTTGGTTGAATTGTTTATAAACCTCAATTAATTTTGATCAATTCTCTCAAAACCTGATCTCAACTTATCAATATTTTTGTTTAAATAATATTATTTTATTTAAAAAAAAATTAAATTTTACTCGAGATAATCATCTAGTATCAAAAACTTTATTAATGATTGGGTTATACATGCTTCATAGAAGCCAAATAACTTGGATTTTGGTTATAGGATGAAAGTAAATATTGCTAGTTTTTTAAGATCTTATTTAATAGCTTAAAGTTTTAAATTGAATTGATTTTTTAATGTCAAAAAACTATCTTAATCAAATAATTTATATTATTTTTTAATAAATATAAATAGCTTAAAACTAGAGTCAGAAACAATCAAGTGAAACGTTCAAATTAATAATAAAAAAAAAGTGAAATGAAATCCACCGCCATTGGATGCCATTCATTTCAAGAGTTGAAGTTTCAAGCAATGACCAGTGACCGTTTCCTAATTATCAAGAAAAAGAAACTGAACCATAAATATATGATTGAACATTGGACAGCAAGATGCTAATGGAATAATAATTTGTCATCTCGAGGCTGGCAGCCACAAAACATCATGTCTATTATAGCAAGAAAGTGATGCTTCTCTTACTATATTTAAGATTTGTCTTCCAACCCATCATTAGTCTCGTGAATTTGAACATACAAAGTAATGAATACAAATAAAATCCAATGCTTATATCTTAATTAATTAACTCTTAAGTACTCCCACTCTTACGGATGCTGGAAATAGCATCGTTTTCCATGCCACAAAACTATTGCAATGTTTTACATGAACTCCTTTGCTTTTTTGCGACGAAGGAGCTGCACTCCGAAGGTGAGTGAATATTTCTTCTGTCAAATACGCGTAATTAATCATGGAGGACGCTAGCTAGTTGGTAGTTGAAGCTTGCATATTTTAACACGGGGTTTCCATGATGATTTCTAGTGGAATTTATCCTAATTAATTTTGTTTTTTATTTATCTGTAAACCCATATTGATTTTTAGTGGATTTTATCCTAAGTGGCATGTTTTTTATATAAAAAAATCTGTAAGACGTAAGCTACATGGATGTGATAATCGACACATCCAAGTTGTTTTTTTTTTAGTAATATTATAAACCTTGAGGTCTTACACATGAGATCAGTTGTGCTGCCCATTGTCTGCTAATTATCAAGAACATTATACAGATTAATACATATAAAACTACAATGACATATGATATGGCCCTTAATTTTAATAATTAATGGTAGGGGATGTACTTAATTTGTCTAACCTAATATATTTGTTGAAATCTGCTGCTTAGTAGGGACAAACACGATTTTTTTCAAATTATTTTAGGAGCAGTTAGGGTGCTAAACAACTCAGCTTGTTGCATTGTAGAATATATATATAAAAAATAAAAAATACATAAATATATTACTCTTAATTTCTTGTACGTATTCCAATCACCTGGTAGTTTGCTTGTCCTCATACGTTCTTGTTTGTAGGTGGAAAACCATCAATGTTAATATCATAATAAAAATAATGATGATTGCATATTCGTAAAGAAATCAAAAGATCCCACAACCTTGATTAGGAAGTAATTAAGAGATTAACAACGTTACACATCTCTCTAAAATTATGGGCAGCTACCAAACTTCTACTTTTTGTAAAAACATGTGTGTATTGATTAAATTATGATCATAGAAAGGCTGTCATTAGTGACTGAAAATAAAACTATATTATATGAATTGTCAATGAGCAAATTCAGGAACCCATAGACCACAGGATATGACACCTTCAAGTTGAACTTAGTTGACCCAAACTTATTAGAAGGAAAAAAAAAATTGCTTATTGTCTCGTGAATTTGTTAAAAGTTTGACAACAAATAATTGCATAGATTTTTTTTTATTTTAAGAATAACTCTTTAGTACTTGATTTAAAGTGACAATTAAGTTTTATAATAAAAAATAATAATAAAGCGATAACAAAGCTTTTCTATCCAAAATTATATATACTTAGTATTAATTATATGATTAAAATAGATATTTATAAAATTGAGTATCAACCTATTATTTAAGACAATTATCTTTAGAAAGCAAACAAAAATCAATAATGCAATTCATTTTTCAATCAATGCAATATTAAATTATGAAATTAAAAAAAATAAATTTAAAACAATTAAAAGATCAAAAACTAAAAAATATATCTTATCGGTGGGTAAACTCGTCAAATCTGTGAATTGGGTAAGTCGGACTAGTATGTCAAACTTGTGAACTGAGTTATGGATTCCATTAAGATTATAATTTTTTTTTCAAAACTATTTTTTATTTAACCATGTGATAACAAAAATAGATGATTGCAAAGTCAAACACCAACTCATTACCGAGATGTTTTTTTTATATAACTATAACCTCATTAAAGGCAAAACAAAACCAATTATGAAATTGAATTTTCAATTAACCCAGTATCTAAGGATGAAAAAAAAACTAATTTTAAAAAGTTAAACTTGCCAGATCCATGAACCAAGTCAATCAACCAAATTTGTTAACAAGTCCATGGACTTTATAAAATTTAATAATATAACTTTTTTCTAAAACTATTTTTTTAAATTATATGAGATAAAAAAATAAATAATAAAAAAGTCAAGTTCAATTAAAAAAAAAACACCCCACCAAGCTTGTAAACCAGAACAACATGAATTACTCTTGCGAACCTACAAACCATGCTAACATTATAAAAAGGTAAAATAAAAATAAAAAAAATTATAAAGTTAAATTATCAACGATCTCAATATTAAAATATGAAATTGACAAAAACAATTTAAAAAAACATAACAAAAATTAAAAAAGAAAAAGAAAAAAGAAAGAAAACACAACATTGTGGATTATTATTATCATTCACAGTGCAATATCTATGGGCGAACAATGGTTTCTTCACATCATTTAATTTTTGTTACTTTATAAAGCTTAATAACATGAATTTTCTCTAAAACTATTTTTTTAACTATACGAGAAAAAATAAATTACAAAAAAAGTCAAGTTCAATTAAAAAAAATAACTAAAGATAACCCACCAGACTCATAAACCACTTCGACTTGAGTTACTTTGGCAAACCTGTAAACTATGCTAACCTCATACAAAGGCAAAATAAAAAGAAGCAAATTATAAAGCTAAATTCTTAACTGTCTTAATTTTTAAATATGAAATCGATAAAAAAAAATTTGAAAAAAAAATTACAACAAAAATTCAAAAAAAAATTCAAAAAAAAGTAAAACACTATAAATTACTATTGCAATCCATAGTGGAATGAGTGTTGGATGAACAGTGGTTTCCCTCACATCCTTTAATTTTTGTTACTTCATAAAGTTTAATAGCATGGTTTCTCTCTAAAATTATTTTTTAATAATACGAGAAAAAAATAAACTATAAAAAAATCAAATTCAGTAAAAAAACTCACTAAATACTTAAATTATGGCAACCTGAGTTACCTTAACAAAAATGCAAATCACACTAACTAGCCTCTTAGAAAAACAAAATAAAAAGAAAAAAAATAAAAAGCTAAATTTTCAACCATCTTAATATTAAAAAATAAAATCGACAAAAATAATTTTAAAAAAAACCACAACAAAACAAATAAAAAAAAACCATGTGTTTAGAAAAAGAAAAGAAAAAATAATATAGATAAACATGGTACCAATTCATAGTGTTTTATGAAAAAAGTTTTAGTGTTTTCCATGTATTTTTTAGCTTTTCTTATAATATTCATCAGATATAAAAAATTATAACATGTTGTTTGGAATATTGTGAATTGAATTGAATTTTAAAATTGAATTCACATATTTAAATTAGTTTTTGTATTTAAATTTTTTTATAGTATTAATTTGAATTTTTTAAAAAATATAAATTATAAAAGAATTGACGTCAACAAATCAGATTTGAAACCTTCTGATTTGTTAAGATGATTCTAAAGAAAAAATAATATTAAAAAATACCGCTCTTTCTTTTATTCAAAAACCATACAAAGTAACTATCTCATCACCCTGTCTTTCGTGTCTTTGACTCCACTTTCTTTAACCACTACTTTCTTGTAAACAAAAGCTTTAGTTTTTTTTTTGTACTTATTTTGAATTTGAAATTTTTTATTGGTGATATCTTTGAAATTATTAAAACTATAAATTATTTTTATTTTTAAAATTATTAATATTTTTAAAATTATATTAGTCATTAACTTGTTTATTTAATAATGTGATTTGTATTATTTTGATATCTATTTTATATAAGTTTGATTTGAGAAAAACTCAATAATTTTTATTCAATATTTCTAATTTTTTCTCTCAATATTCCAATGAAATGATTTTGAAATAATCCATAGAACACAGGATATGACACCTTAAATTGGAACTTAGTTGACCCAATGGAAACTAAATAGAAGGAAAAAAAGAGAGCATGTTTTTTGGTAATTGTTTTTTAAAATTGACTTTTTCTAAAGTCTTGTCTCGTGAATTTGTTAAAACTTTGACAACAAATAATTGACTGGAAAGTTTTTTTATTCTTCTAGAATAACTCTTCAATATCTGATTTAAAGTGATAACTAAGTTTTACTATGATAATAATAATATTTTTATTATTATTTAATTAATTTTTATTTGACAACCCATTCATGTTTTTAGTTTATTTAATTATTTTTTTATGTTCTCTAAATGCATTCAATCAATATATACATTTTTTTCTATTCAAAATCGAACTGATATATCAAATAAAAGGGAGAAAATCTCAATAAATAAATTATAAGCCATAAGTTTGCTTATTTTTTTAATATTTCAAGTTAGAGTTTTAAAATTAATATTTATTTTTCTTAACAAATTTGATGGTTTTGGTACCGGTTGAAAATACATTCCTCGTTGGTCTGTACTTTTTAAAAAACACGTGCGGGTGAAGTGGCTTTCATGCAGCTGTTTCAGTTTTGACTGTCTGTTAGGTTTAACTGTTTGACCAACAAAAACCAATCATGAACGTTAGATGTTTTGATCGGACGGCTAGAAACAGATAACGTGTAGAGGGTAAGCTTGGCCGCACGTGACCATGTATTACTTTTACAGCTGTAAAGGCTGTAATGATGGACTCTTGTCCTAAAACCAACCACAACCAGACAGACAAGTGGTCGCAACTGTCGCTGTAAACAGTTGAAAGAGTCACGGTAAAAAAAATAGTCCACTCCACAATGGTGAAAACTGAAAAGTACTCGACTTGGCAAAAAAGTAATGATTCCCAAACACATCCTTCAAACAGAATTTTGAAAAATTTAAAGTGATTTTTGTCTTACGCTCTTTTTTTTTTTTTAACATTTTGGTAGCTTTACGAGAATATATTCAAATTAAAATTATTAATGATTTTAATGGTATGGGAATATAAGAATTATTAAAAAACATTTAAAAAATTCAGCTAAAAAAATCTCTTTAAAGTAATTTCCTGAGTGAGCTTTTTATTTTGACTTTTATAAAAATCTAAAAAATATTGATTTAATTTTTTAAAATAAAAAGTATTTTTAAAAACACAAGCGAAGACTAAGTTTTCTTTGTTGGAAAATTTATAAGATTACTTCCTATACTTTTCAACTTTTAAATATACTATGTATCTAAATACCAATGATTAAAAAGTTTACATACCAATCAAGATAATTTTTTTAATAATATTAATAAAATATTCTCTATATCAATTCGATCCATTTAAATAAAAAAAATCTAATATAACAACAAAACATTGTTCATACTTAAGCTTCAAAATCTAGTGTATATTTAGTAACAACATGCAGAATGCTTTTTTGTAAAAATGATACAGAAGCCAACGGGGAGAGCAAAAGACAGGCAGCCTTGGAATAAATTCTCTCATCCACCACGCTCTTACCACTCTCCTCTCTCTCTCTCTCCACCATGAAATCAAACTTTCTTGAAACAGTTAAGAACCCATAAATCCAATTCCATTGTAGTTTAAGCCACTCCCATTTAATTCCAAGGAATTCAATTCAATTGAATACCCTAAAAAAAACATTTCTTTTCCAAGAAAAAAATGGTTTCCCTTGAAGATTCCCACTCCCAACACTCCACTTCCAGTCGCTTCCCCTTAACCTCTTCTCCTTCCTCCTCCAAAATCATCCACCGACACGTCGGCCGTTCCATGCGCACTGTCCGTTCTACTCTCTTTCAGACCGACTCATCCTTCAGCAACTCAGCTGCTTCCACTCCCTTTGTGTCTGAAAACTTGACTGAGTCTGTCATCGACATGCGACTCGGCGAACTCGCGGCAACCTTAAGCATACATAGTAATAATATTAGTAATATTAAGAATAAGACGTCGTCTTCGTCGGCATCGCCAGCTAAATCTGCTGAGGAGTTTCTTGATATTTCAGAAGCTTTTTCTGATTTCTCAGGCTGTAGTTCTGATATTTCTGGAGAACTGCAACGTCTTGCATGCTTGCCGTCGTCTCCGCTGCATCGTGATGGAGAGTTGGAGAGGAAGAACCCATCAACGGAAATTGTAGCCGAGCCCTGTCATGGGTTTTTACAGAGAGAATCCTTTTCTACGGAAATCATTGAAAGTATTTCTCCCGAAGATCTTCAGCCGACGGTGAAGATCTGTGTTGATGGGTTGCAGTCCCCTTCGATTCTTGTCAGAAGATCTGCTGCGGAGAAGTTGAGGTTTTTGGCAAAGAATAGAGCGGATAACCGGGCGTTGATTGGTGAGTCGGGGGCGATTTCTGCTTTGATCCCTCTGCTTAAGCAAAGTGATCCGTGGGCGCAAGAACATGCGGTGACAGCCTTGTTGAATTTATCATTGTACGAGGAGAATAAGAAGAAGATTACGAAATCGGGTGCTATTAAGTCTCTTGTTTATGTGCTTAAAACTGGGACTGAAAATGCTAAGCAAAATGCGGCCTGTGCGTTGCTTAGTTTGGCGTTGATTGAAGTGAATAAGAGCTCGATTGGAGCTTGTGGAGCGATACCACCATTGGTATCGCTTCTAATTAATGGTTCTAATAGAGGAAAGAAAGATGCGTTGACGACATTGTATAAGATTTGTTCAATAAAGCAGAATAAAGAGAGGGCTGTCATTGCTGGGGCAGTTAAGCCATTAGTGGGGATGGTGGTGGAGGCGGGGGCAGGGATGATGGCTGAGAAAGCAATGGTGGTGTTGAGTAGTTTGGCTGCAATTCAAGAAGGGAGAGATGCTATTGTTGAAGAAGGCGGGATTGCTGCACTTGTTGAGGCTATTGAAGATGGTTCTGTTAAAGGGAAAGAGTTTGCTGTTGTTACTTTGTTGCAATTGTGTAGTGATAGTGTTAGAAATCGTGGGTTGCTTGTTAGAGAAGGAGCGATTCCTCCTCTTGTTGCACTTTCCCAGAATGGGAGCATTCGCTCTAAGAACAAGGTAAATTTTTTCTTAATTCTGATGGATCGAGTATTAATTTCACAGCTTTTCAAGTTGATTTTTAAGCCCAATGGTCATTTGTTTGTGTTATTAATGTTGTGATGGGAGTGGTGTTGATGGTAGTGGTGGTGTTGGTGCAGGCTGAGAGGCTACTTGGGTACTTAAGAGAGCCAAGGCAAGAGGCTGCTTCATCTTCAAGCCCTTGAAGAAGTGGTGGATTTTGAATGTTTACTATTCTTGGATAGGTAATTACTAGTACTGATTAGAATGAGTGGTTGGTTGTCATTGGTTTGTGTGTATATAGGCAGTGTTTTTTTTATGGTTTTGTACAGTGTGTTTGAGAAATCTGAGGGATTGATTAGCGAATGGGAAATTAGGGTAAGCTAGGGAGTAATAATTGTAGACTGACTTGTTTTAGATGTATGAGTTTGACTTAAACTAGGTTTTGGAAGTTGGGGGTCTGTAATTCTGATGGGTTTTCCAGAGGAGGAATACTTGCTTGCTTTGTGGGGTTTGGTTGGTTGATGATGAAAATTAGGGTCTTGTTCCTTGTGTTTTGCTTGGAAGACCCAAGTTCTGTTTACTGATTGTCCTGTTTAAACTAGTGAAGATAAATGCTACTACTTGGAGCATGTTTTTGTTGCATCTTGTAGCTTGAATTCTATGTATGCTATTGATTTCTGTTTTTGCTAATAAGCAATTTAGATTGAGTTAGATCTTATGCTTAAGATTGTGACAGATTCTATGTTCTTGATCTCTCCTTGTGACGCCTAGTTCTTGTCTCCTTTAGACATGCCTGGAAAAGGTCTGAAAATGAAAGACTGGTTAAATCTGATATCTGGGAGATGCAATCTTTGCAATCTTTTACTTTCTATGGTCATGTCGATTTCTGTCTAAGAAAGATCAGGCAAGAAATCTTTGAAATCTTGTAATGATGATAAGGACTCCTGGACATTCACTCAGACAAGAATTATCCCGAGTGCTGTGATTTTGTTGCCCTGGCAATCTGTTAATTCCTTCCTCCATAGATTACCACTAAAACTCTCTGCTACCTAAGGGAAGGCTGTGGCGTCATCATTTATTTGATGGAATTGGATGTAAAGGTTGAGAGAGAGGTATTATTTATTTGATGGAAGCACATGAACATGCATGGTAGGTCCCTATGCTTTGCTCGTCTTTGGTGTAAAATCGTTTTTTCTGCTGTGTGCTTTCCATCACCACCTGTCTTTCTGTTCTACTTGCTATGATCTCTACTGAGAAAGTCCACCACCTACTGCAACCCCACCATGGATTTCCTTACAGCATATAAGATATGATATCTTTATTATCTTTCCTTGTCGATGTTCATTGTGCATTAGCTGGCAGAGCAGGTATGTCTTGGACCAAAAGACCAAATTCAGGCAGTTCACTGACATGATTTATGTTTTCAATCTTCAAAACGAACAACTTGCAACTTATCATGGATATTAGGCCAACTAACCGTCCTCTCACCAGCAACAGTCCCTTACTGTAGAAGGATGTTTCCCTTGATGCAAATGCTACAACCTTTCTCTGCATCACCATCCATGGTGAATTTCGGCTGTCATGCTGCAACAAAACCTTTGGTAATGAATAATTTCGATGCAAACAGTGCCATCAAACAAGGATTGCTTTTCTCATGGCTGGACTTGGATCAATGTGTCATTGATGGAGATTATTTTAATGTTCCAGACAATTTGATGTCAGAGTGGTTAAACATTTCTGTGTATTTTGTCTAACTCATTAATGTGGTGGATGATTTTTGGAAGAAATGGATACTCTTATCCAATCAGTTTCTGCCGCCATCACAAACTTCCTAGTCAAAGCAAACTACAGGTTTTTGATGTAGGCAAAAAAAAGGCCTAAATTATATATATATATATATTGAAAAGACAGAAACGTTGATTGGTTAAAGAAATAGACACAAAAAAGCTATCTTCGGATAATTTAAGAATGAAATTTTTGTACTTTTAAAAATAAGAAAGAATACTGATTGGAGAAGAGTATCCAATCTTAACAAAAGGAACCCATCCTAAACTCAGAGGTTTTTTTTTTTTTTGGATCTATCTGTCTATCAAGACCCTTCAGGCCACTTGGGCCGAGGTGTTTCATTGTCAAGGTTGGCCCTATATCAAGATGGTCTAAAAAGATCTCATATTAAATGAGTCAATTCAAGCTATCATTTTTCTTACAAAATAAATCATAAAAATAAAATACTGATTTTATAAAATATAGCTCAAGCAAAGCTCTAAATTCAGGTCAAATTTTATAACCATAGTATTACGTAAATTATTTACAATTCAGATTATATGATTATATATGTATAAAAATTCTTTTCTCTTTTCGAAAGTTCGAGTATGTTCCTTGTTAAGAAAAAAAAAAAAAAACCCGCTTAAACATTTCATGTCCTGCCATTTTTCTGAAAGCTAGTCCAAGTTCATTGAAGTGTAAGATAGTTCTGCAAGTCAAGTGTCGGTTCCTTTTTTTGCTTCTACGCGGTTGGTTGCAAGCAGATATGAAACATTGCAAAGCATGAAGAGCATTTACTATTAACAAAGAGATAACACCGCAATTGTTGATCAAGTAGGATTTTTAATTACAGTTACGTTACATGGCTAGTAGTTCTCCATTGGAAACAAGAGGTTTGCCAATGGTGGAAATTGTTCATTACAGTAAACACTTGATCTGGGTGCTTGTAAGTGATTCCTCAATAGGCAACGTAGTTATGTGGATTCAACTTGGTCCTTGGATTTTTCTTTCTTTCCTCCAAATAAGCGTGGTCTGTAGCCATCCTCTAGCAACTTCTCCACCTCCTCAAATTGCAGGCCTTTAGTTTCAGGGACTAGGAAGTAGATGAATACGAGGCTAATGGTGGAAATTCCGGCGAATACGAAGAATGTGCCACCGGCACCAAGAGCTTCCGTGAGACTTAAGTAAGACTCGCTCACGATCAGATTTGAACACCAATTGGCCACAGCAGCAATGCCTCCACCAACACCTCTATATCTCAGCGGATAGATTTCTGAGTTCACAATCCATGGTACGGTTCCCATTCCAGGTGAATAGGAAATGATGTATAGTCCAAGGAGTATAACAGCAAGAAATCCGAACTTGCTTGGGCAACCCTTCTCGAAAAACACACGATTTTCAGCACGGCATTCACCCCTTACAACCTTGGATGAATCCAGGCAGGCTCCAGGATGGAACTGATAGTGTAAAAAATAAATATCAATACCAGTTTGATAACATGGAAACTTCAAAGTCTATAATGTAATCAAATTAACAGTAACATTTCACTTAATGTGGCAAGGAATCATGTAAGAAAATTATGCAATTTATTGCTGAAGGGCTGATAAAGGTGAATGAACTTACTTCGCTGGCTGCATTAGCACAGAAAGCACAATCTGCTTTCAAGCAAGTCATACAGCTCCACCTTGGTGCATCTGGGGCTGTCAGGTATGCTGAGCAAGTAGAGTTTGAGCCAAAGTGAGCTGACTCAATTCCACTGATTTTCGGAGCATGGCTCGAAGCTTCCATAAATACAACTGATAAGATCACGAGGAAGAAAATGATTCCAATCATTGAAACAAGCATCAGCCTTCTCCTTCCATATCTGTCGACAAAACACATGCTAACAATGGAGCCAACAGCATTCAGGCCAGAAGTGATGAGAGAGAGTGCCAATGCCACAGAGTTCGAAGCAAATCCAGCAAACTGCACTATGGTCGGGGCATAGTACATGACTGTATTTATACCCACAAATTGCTGAGCAACTTGGACAGTGATACCGGCATAAAGTCCCCTGCGAACTACACGGTTTTTCAACGCACCCTTCACTTTAGCTATCATGCCCTCTCCAAGGGCAGCTTCATCAGCCTTCTCAGCGTCAACGGATAGTTTCAAGGCATTCAACTCATCTTCAACCTCATGTGCAGGATAGATTTTCTCCAAGATTGCCCTCGCCTCATCTACCCTATCCTGAACAAAACGTAAACAAATAGATAAACGGTTACGAGCACATAATATTCGCCATCTTAAGGAAGATTAAACTACATTGCAGTAGCAAAAATGTGTTTTTAAATAGGGAGAATCCATCAAAGATAATATGCAGACCAGATATCTACAGCCTAATTACTCTGAGATATCACAAAGATCCACAGGGTCATGACTAGTCTTCGAGGACAGCATAAATTTTGCGAGATAGCAAATATCTGTTTTATGTCTTAGAATAGATATATCTATGTGGGAAATTTCTCTAAGGAGCATGATCAGAACCTTTCTGTAGAGCCATCGGGGCGACTCCGGAAGTGAAAGCATCAACACAAACTGAACCAAAGCTGGGATTCCAGCAACTCCGAGCATCCATCGCCAGGTTCCAGGAGCCTGAAACATGATTTTGCAACCTTAAAAATCCTGTTAACTTGGAGAGGTTTGGGAACAAGTAGTGATTGCCAGTACACATACCTTGGTGAAAGCAAGATTGATTAGATAAGACAAAAACTGCCCTCCGGTAATCAGCAATCCATTTGTGCTAACGAGTGCTCCTCGAATTCTTGCAGGTGAAGCTTCTGAAATGTAAAGAGGAGCGGTCATGGATGCCATTCCCACTCCCAAGCCAACCAGAATCCTTCCGATAATAATAACCCAGGGATTTGGAGCTACAGCCATGACAATTGCGCCGAAGAAGAATATGATATCAGCACCTAAAATTGCCACTCTCCTGCCCCACCTGTCATTCATATATCCACCAAATGCAGCACCAATAATAGCTCCAGCGACAGCCATACTCACGATGGTTTCCTGCACGATACAAAACAACCTTATCAAAGCATGAGCATAGGCAATATACAACTATCTCTTGACCCTCTCTCTCAAGAAACTCAACATAGTATATCATATCCTAACTCGCCTGCATCCATGTATTTTTGTCAACATCTTCGAAGTCATCACGAATATAAAGCAATGCGCCAGAAATAACTCCTAAAAATTTCCATAAGAAACAATTAATTATGAACTTTCCCCAAATCAATAACACATACCTTAGATCACAAATTAAAGCAAACTTATTACGGTAACGTTATGAGACAGATACAGAGATAGTAGAGACAAGGGGGACATGCCCCTTGTCGTTCCTTTTTTTGAAAGGAAGGAAATTCACTCAAAAACTGTCTCTGTCTTCGTCCCTCTAACCAAACAATTTTTATCCCTTCTGTGTATGTCTCCTGAACACTAACCAAATGCAACATAAGAGACAAAATAAGCTTATAACATCTATCCCGGAATAACTTAATGTAACCTGTATCATAACCAAAAAGAAGCCCTCCAATGCCAGCTGAAAATGCAAGCCTCATAATATATGGAGTCTTCCATACAGTCTTCCAGCATTCTGTAAACTCTGTCTTGTCAGCTGTGGTAACTCCTCCTTCCACCATTTTTGCAGACGGAAATAGATTTCAACAAAGTTAACAGATGAATTGAGTGACAATCTGCAAATACACAACCATGAAGATGATCAGAACCTTAAAAACCTTGACAACTATTATTTCAGCATAAAACCTTGAACTGATCAAATTAAGAGTCTTGATCACTTTCTATAGTGACAAAAAAAAAAAAAAAACCCGAGTATTGATCTTATTATTGTGATACCAATCATTGAAAGGTTACACCAATCGTTGAAAATACTAAAATATTTAACCTTTCAAGTACTTATTCATTGATTCAACACTCTTTACTTTTGCATGCGAAGGGTTACTTCCTGTTTTCTCTAATGGATATGTTCAAAGTACTTGTACTGAACATATACAGTACTTTTTTGATACGGCATTTAAGAAGATAAAATTTATTAAAATTTGGTGAAAATGATTTGGATTTCTCGATTTTAGATTGCAAGTAATTAAGGATTCGTATCAGAAATCTGACACAACAGTGAAATTCTTGGCAGGTTGAAATTAATCATCTTGGAAACACAATCTCTATTTTAAATGGATAAATCCAAAAAATAAAATTAAAAAAATATTCATGAATTGGATAAACCAAACAAAAACCAAACACAATATTTCTTATCTAAAAATAAGAGAAATGCTGCATGTACTTCTTTTCCTAGCCCAACAAAACCATTTCCATAGAAAACATAAAAATAAACAAAGCACAAGAAATAGCCTATAAGACTGAACATTTAGTTCAAAAGAAATTAAAGTAAATTTCAATACCAGAAATGATCTTACATAAGGGCTTCTTTTTGTTGGCTCTATAAGTTATTTGTCCCTACAGACTGTTTGTTCTTCAATCTAAAGGCAGTGGCTGCATCAAGAACATGCTGTTCTTTGCATACAGACCATTGAAGATGAACCTGTCTCCTGTTTATTTTCCGGCACCTTGTGAGATGGGATAACAAGAGCTAATTGCCTTTTTATGTCTGCCTTTTTTCCATCTTTAGAAGGGTTTTACTTATTTTGAGCCCATGCTTATCTCTTATCCCAGGATTTTTGTAGCCTTTAAATTCGGAAACTGATATTAGATAGGGTGTACTTAGTTGCAATCAAACCGAGTCCACAGGTCCTCCAGGCTGTGCCATTTTTCTTCCCATATCTATCTACGACAAGTATACTAATGATGGATCCGAGAGCATCGAGGCCAGGAGTAACCAGAGAAAGGGCTAAGGTCACTGATTTTAAAGCAAATCCAGCAAACTAAACTATAGTCGGGGAATAGTACATGAATATATTGATGCCTTGCTGAGCAACTTGAACTATAATGCCTGCATAGAGTCCCCCGCAGACAACCCTAGTCCACCCTCTTTCAGTTTTTCCCTTTAGATAACAAATAAGAATAATTGACCCTCAATTTTGCAACTGCTACTTAAGGATCCAATCAAGGAGATAAAAAATTCAAGTATCAATATGAAAAAAATTATAGTAAAACTCTTTTCTCATTATAAGAGTCAACATTAGTAATATTGAATATTAGATATAATTATATAACTTAATTAAGACATCGAACCTGTTTAAAATTCAAGTCGCAGGTTAAATGAATCAACTCAAACTATAATTTTAAAAAATCTTATTGTTTTAGTAAAAAATAAAAAATCAATTTAAAGTAAAACTTGGCTAAATTTACTATTGTCAATTTAAACCAAGTTTTGATCAGTTGATAGAGCATTAATTGAATTCACCCTTCAAGTCAAATTTTATAACTATTGTCTTACATAAGTTATTTTCAACTCAGTTATATATGTATAAAAAACTTGTTTATCATTTCAAAAGTTTGAGTATATTATTTGTAACAAGGAAAAAAAGAAACCGCTTAAACATTTCTACACTTGCTGACCCAAGTTTGCACTTCCCGAGGTAGGATTTTCATGGCCGCAATCTGAAAGCTAGTCCAGGTTCATTGAAGTGAAAGGTAGTTCTATAATTTGCAAAGCATGAAGAACATTTACTATTAACAAAAAATTAAGATCACAAATATTGTTGATCAAGTAGGATTTTTAATTACAGTTAAATGGCTATGTAACATTCAATAAAGCTAATAGTTCTCTATTGGAAACAAGAGGCTTGCCTAGCTTTATTCATTATTGTAAACACTTGATCTGGGTGCTTGTAAGTGATTCGAAATATGAAACCTAGGCTGTTAGAACAATTCTTTTACGCAGATTCAACTTGGTGCTTGGATTTTTCTTTCTTTCCTCCAAATAACGTGGTCTGTAGCCATCCTCTAGCAGCTTCTCCACCTCCTCAAATTGCAGGCCTTGGGTTTCAGGGACTAAAAAGTAGATGGATACGAGGCCAATGGTAGAAATTCCAGCGAATACGAGGAATGTGCCACCGGCAACAAGAGCTTCCGTGAGACTTATGTATGACTCGCTCACGATCAGATTTGAACACCAATTGGACACAGCAGCAATGCCTCCACCAACACCTCTATATCTCAACGGATAGATTTCTGAGTTCACAATCCATGGTACGGTTCCCATTCCAGGTGAATAGGAAATGATGTATAGTCCAAGTAGTATAACAGCAAGAAATCCGAATTTGCTGGGGCAACACTTCTCGAAAAACACACGATTTTCAGCACGGCATTCACCCCTTACAACCTTGGATGAATCCAGGCAGGCTCCAGGATGGAACTGATAGTGTAAAAAATAAATATCAATACCAGTTTGATAACATGGA
>Ga0307517_10007443_pt1 | contig 15944 bp, 15 predicted proteins | sample 23_EM_MG_FD_194515 | JGI IMG/M metagenome (GOLD analysis project Ga0307517, IMG submission 194515) | Populus trichocarpa ectomycorrhiza microbial communities from riparian zone in the Pacific Northwest, United States - 23_EM | ecosystem: Host-associated > Plants > Roots > Unclassified | place... | reverse complement strand
GAATTCGGCCCGAGGGTCTCGATCGCTGCCAATCCGTTTTTGATGCCAAGTATAGGCGACGGCAGTTCACTCCGAGGACGAAGGCCATTAACTTCCCACCACTGCCCCTTCGCAGTGCCTTTGTTCTCTTCCGCCCATTCATTGTCCCGCGCGTGAGAGCGGCTAAATCGCAACCGCTGCTGCCCCATAGGGTCACGTCAATCCATCTCTGCCACGTTTGATTCATTCCTGATGGGTCCCAGGGTGGTCCCTCACTTTGTCTCGCGCCGGCGCGTGACTGGAAAGATGTTAGTTTGCGGAGGTCTCCATCTCTCATATGACGAATCTGTGGCTCCTGCGCCTCTCCACACAGTCGCCCATTCTTCCTACTTTCCTGTCTCTACCTGTCTCCACGATCCCGCTGGTCGATTCTGAGAACCCTTGCGACGATGACGACACGGACACCGCGACATGACTCTTCGGCGGTACTGACGAGCATAGTCTCGTTTCCAGTTCACACACAACCTACTGGGTCCGGACCAACTATCTCTCATCCGAGCACAACTATGTCCTCAGCAACACTCCAACCTGCTCCGGTAACACCCGGCGATAATCTTGGACCCCTCAACGGCGACAAATCTGTCATCAGCCAGCATCGTAGGAAATGGGACTGGATCTCACGGTACCCGGTTGCTGCAACATTATCCATCGTCATACTCCTTGTCTTGATCTTGATCATAGTCATGATCGTGACACTCAACGGCGATGTCCAACCGCTGTATGGGCAGATCCCGTATAACAAAACAGGGGTGAGTCCCCCCAGTGCTGCCGATGGGGCGAGTTTTTCGCATAGAGTCTGTTACTAACGCTGCCCGTGAGTGAAGATAGCGGTCACCGGCCACAATTATCTGTTGGACCTGGATAAACGCACGTTGTCGATTCAGTGGGAGATCACTGGTTGCGGAGAACACAGATTGTCTACGTACCAGCCCTCCGAGCATTTCGGGGGTTCGGAGACGTGTGGACCGTTTGACAGAGCGGTAGACATTTATCTGAACGAGTGAGTCCAGGTTTCCAGAGAGAACGTCGCGAATCACTTACTCATGAAGAGACCTCAGCGTGACTACACCAGCTTTCTCCTACGATCCGGACTACCTCCCCGTGAGCCCCACGGAAGGTCCGTTATAGTGAGCTTCATTGTAGGACACGAAGAACATCAAACATGCTGACTCCCCTGCCTTTACACGCAGCGTGCACACCGTGATAAACTTCGAGATGGAACACAAAATGGGAGTATATTCTGCATCAATTTACTTCCCGACTTCAGGGAGACGTCACTTGTTCGACCAACAGCTGACGGCACCATTCGACGATTACATCCTGAACGCCTTTGTCTTCGTGATTGATAAAGCGACAAACGAGTCGGTGCACATCACTCGGTTCGCAGCCGCAGATCCACTCAACAATTTCGTTACGTTTTCGCGCGATACTGAAACAACGAATAAATTCACGTACGAAACAGGGAACGGGACGGTTACTGTGGATGTTGAGTCACGCGCCTTGTTGGTTACGATCAGCCGCTCAGTCCTCGCACGGTCGTTCACGATGTGCATGCTGCTTGTGAACTGGGCATTGACTGTGGGGACTGTGTATATCACACTCGTGCTGCTGATCAGAAGGGAGAAAATGAGCGAGGCAGTGCTCGCTCTCCCGATTACAGTGGTGTTGACCATCCCTGCAATTCGAAATCTTTTCGTTGGTTCACCTCCATTCGGTATCCTTTTAGGTACGATAACATAAAACGCCTTCGTCCCCTTCTTTTGCCGGCTCACTCTTCCCTTCTTAGACGTTGCTGGATTCTTCATGCAAATTATACTTGTTGCGTTATGCTCCCTGGTGCTTTTGTTTGTTGTCGTCAAGCCATCTGGGCCGCACCAACCGTTTTCGGGGGGTTCTGGGAAGCTGGGAAGTGGCAACCCGTAGTAGTTCCTCCCTTCTGGTGGACTTTCGAAAGGTCAATTCATGTAATTTAATATCCAGTACTATACCCGGTCGAATACGGAGCGTTGCTTGTTGCAGGAATGTTATCGGCATGATGACGTCTGGACATCGGGCGAGTCACATCTTTACCAAAGGACTGCGGTGTCGGGTCAGATACCCGATGGGGCTGACGGTCCGACAGAAGGTGGCAAGGACATTTGTTTGCCTATCGGGGTTGGGGATCATGATTTCAACACTGGTCAGCGCCGTAAAGTCCGTCGGGGTGGGATCGGTGATACGACGACCATCTTGGTACTCACAAGCGCCCCCGGGCTCCGTTCCCGCATCAGCACTTGTCCACTATCGCGTGTTTTCCTGATATCTAGCCGCAGAATGGTCAAGAACCGTGAGCACAGCAGGGATTTCGGCATGGACAGGGCCCCCAAGGATGACCTTGTTGTTCAACGTTTTCTTGACATACCCCCGCATCGCGAACAGTGTCGTGGAAGGAGGGTTTTAGAGAGAGGAGGGCCAAGTTTTGGGCTGATTTCGGATTCGAGAGGTCACGGAAACAACCTCCTCAATTCTTCCCGGCGACAACGAAGATCGAAGAGGTCGTCACCGGTCACCCACCGCCACCCTTCACCCGCACGAACAGGAGTTTCAAGGGCGTGGCTTCGCGTCGGAAAATGGATGTCAGGTGGGCGATTCTACACAACATCCAGATACTTGGTTCATATTCATGGTATTGAATGGAAGCACGGGGTTCTCATCGACAAGAAGTGGGGTCCTCGTTGTTACTGGCTCCGCCCGCCGGGGTTCGATCGGCTCCTCGTAATCTTCACCACCATGTTTCCCCTTCATCTTGCCGTCTGATGGTCTTCCGCGTCAAGGTTTACAGCGTTTCCCGAAAACTTTGTCCCACTCAATAGTTTTTTTTTTTCCTTACGATCGATCGGCGAGGAAGCGAAAGTGATACTAAGCGGCCGCTTGACTTGAGCCGAGGCAATGCCATTGACACCTCCCTGTCTTGTCTGACACGCGACTCGCTCCGCCCCCTACTCATTATTCTGTCCCCCGCGCTCGTTATTCTATCCCGCCCAACTCATTTACCACATACCTTGCTTGATTTGTTCACTATCCCTGGTTCGAGTCGCTCCCCAAACTTTGCTCCACTTGGAGCAGAGCTATTTCATGTGTAGTTTAGGATGAGTGGTTCATTCTGCTGCCGAGACGTCGCAACAAGTTTTGCCGTCGGCTAACCACACGCCAATCGATCATAAGGGGAAAAAGAAATCTTGAGAGGAACAAAGCTTTTGGGAAACGCTGTAACGTTAATCTCCCCATCATCAATTGATTCTTCGCCTCAGTCTTACCCGTCGCCCGAGGTGGTATGACAACGCATCAAATGTTCACCGATCCTGATGTTCTCGCGTTAGGGGTGACATCGACGCGGGGAACCTATCAGGCTTTTGTACATGAGAAGCGGTAAAACACAACGGATGTATACTCTGATCTGGAGTTTACGTTTTACATTCGCAGGCGAGGAGCCAGTTGTGAAGGCGCCATGGCTTAATGTTTAACGGCGACCGTGTTTCTCAGACGTCGAATGCGATCTCGCGGCACTGCGAGACGGATTGCACCCGCGCGATCCTGTGGGTTCTAGTCGCAGGGAAACAAGCAATATTCACTAACCATTGTTGACCCAGTCCACCCCCGGCCCAGGCCAGCCGGAAGAGGGTTCTCGTCTGCATGAAGAATTACGGGGTCAACCGAAATCCACTGTTTCTGTTTCTGCCCTTGGGCCTTGGGTATAAATTGTTCGGAACGATAGGGTTTACCGTTTGCCCTGTCCTCTAACGAAGTATCGACTGCGAGACTCTCGTTCCCTCCTTGCCACTGTTCACATAGCTTGACATGGACCGCCTCCCTTGCTCGTACGCGGAAAGCATACTCGCAGGCACAGCCGAAGTAGAGGGCGGTTGGATTCGCAGCGCCACAGCGGGGGGCAACGGAAAAGAAACAGTCCTTTCCGTGGTAGAAGTGTTGGACGAGGTGTGTGGTATCCTTCCAGCTTTGCACAAGGCATTGAGATAACTGCAGGCATCGACTTCCCTCTCCTCTCCCCCTGCTTTGCAGAAAGAGTGCTTGATCGCCCTTCCGGGCTTTTGTGCTACCTATGGCATGCTGCCTTCTGGATGCTTGCCCACCGGTCACCTCGTCATCGATCACCAATCCACCATTTGTGTTGGCGGTGTGGACGTACGACGTGGTACTCTTGATGGGGCCATGGTAACCGTGAAGTCGCTCCCACTTAGTTCGTTGGGATCCTCAGACACCTCCCAAGAGGTGACTTTAAATTTCGAACCCTATCTTGTCTCACATGTTCACGCCGTCGCCAGAACGCTTATAGAGAAGTTATCACTTGGAAGAACTTGAACCACCCGAACATATTACCCCTCCTGGGTGTCGACACATCGGTTTCGCCGTTCTCTACCATCTCGGCATGGATGGAGTATGGGAGTTTGAGAGAGTACCTTGCGCGTTTCCCGAACGCTCCAAGGTCTAAATTGGTAAGATGGTTTTTGATATAAAGTTTAAACCAGCTCACTGGGTACCCAGTTATTCGATGCTTCCCGGGGCTTGGAATACATGCATAGCCTAGACTGCATTCACGGTGACTTGAAGAGCGTACGGCCATCACCCCTGCTCACCTTTGCCGGTCCCTAATACTCCCCCTAGTTCAACGTTCTTGTGAATGACGACCACTCCGCCGTCCTCACAAATTTCAGATTGGCATCCTTCGTCCGAGCGTCGGAAATGAACACTGGCGCCCCTATTTCGGAGTGCGATCCGTCGTCAGTTCGTTGGCTCGCGCCGGAACTACTCTTTCCAGAGGAGTTCGGCTTGGAAAGTGCACGCCGCACGAAGGAGACAGACATCTACGCTTTCGCAATGGTGATGTATGAGGTAGGTCCTTTCTTCCAACCACCTTTTTAATTCTTCAATCGAACATAACCCTAACATTTTCGATTACGTATTCCACAACAGACATTCTCCGGATTGTTCCCTTTCCAAGGCCTTCGGAACGAAGCTTTGATTCTTCCGGTAAGATCAGGCGATCGCCCATGCCGGCCTGAGGGTGGTTCGGGTTTCGGGCTCACGGACGAAATATGGAAGATGATCGAGGCGTGTTGGGAGTGTCGAGATCGCCGTTGGAAGATTTCACGTATCGTTTCGACGCTCGGGCACCACTCTGCGGTCGCCGTCGCAGCGACCGGCTGAGCCCGTCAGCTCGCATAGATTTTCCCGGCAAACATGGTAGTCAATTAGCGCTTCGTTTTGTAAATAAATGATGCCACAATACTAGGCACAGAGACTCCAATTCTTGGATGGGTTGTGGTTTGTTCGTAAACTCAGGGCTGTAACATAGTCGGATTAACAATGCCCATGTTTGTTATTGCTCACGGTGTCAAGCAAGGAGTGCCTTCCTACAACCTTTACGGGTCCTGCATGCCCAGGCATGGACCAACCAGGATGGTTCGGGGAAATCCCTCGGCCTACCCGAGTGGTGCACGGATCGAACAGAACAGCAAATATTCAGCAGCACTGACAACAACATCCGGCACTCCGTCCAAAATTTTGGTCACCGCCAAGCACGACCGTCCTAGCCACCAGCAGCAGGGAGGGGTGGGTCCCGTGAAATAGGCGCTCTTTGAACGCAACGAACGTCAGGCTGAGGTTTCTGGCTGGTGAGCGGGAGGAGCTCAATGTGTCACCCCACGCTCATCCACTCCCCTTTATATACTGCTGCGTAGAGTGGTGATCTCAAGGGCCACGTGGGGCGTCCGGCCTTGGCACTGTTTCAGGGCGGGAAAACGGATTAAAGGTTTCCTTCGGGGAGGATCCCCTTCACCGAGGCGTGGAGTTGCAACTTAATCGAGATTCTTGGGGGTTCTGAGAGTATGACTCAAGCGGTTCACTCACTTAAATTGAGATTGGATGAGAGTCCGTCCGGATGCACAATGCATTCATCGCGACCCTCAATGACGAGGGCTACCCATTGCTAGCATCGCGGCAGACCTCGGTGCCGGTTATGGGGAACACGAGATAGGACAGTATGTATCAGGGTTTGATTAGGAAGATGTGTTCCGTCGGGATTCCACTTGGGTTGGAGGAACGTGCGGGATGAAAGATTATTCAGTACGTTTGACGATTCCGAAGTAAGATATTGAGGATGAACCGTTCCGAATGATGAGCCTCAAACGTGATCATCCCTGGACAGCGTTCACGAGATGACGCCGACGCCGAGAGCGCATCGTGGCTGATGGCAGAGCGGGGGGTACCTGACGGTAATCTTTTGCAGGTAATTAACTGTGGAGAACAGGACGAGACAAAGGGGGCGGAAACAGATGGAACAGGGACCAGACACAGCCCGTCGGTGCGAATAGGCTCTGGTGCTGATGGATCTGCAATTTCGAAGTAGCAGGTGGCTGTGAGTGATGAGACCGCCGTTTCCACGTGACTTCGGGATACCCTCAATCATTTTGCCCACTATGACTGTCAATAGCTCGGGCCGTCAGAGCATCGACATCTTCAATCGTGAAACACCAACGGTTTCGAAACGTCGACGCTATGCAAGTTTCGGTCTCCCTGTGGTCCCCGTTTAATCTCAACCCGCTTCGCTATACCGTCAGAGGGTATCATTGGTTAGTTATGACCAGGAGCTCCCACTCCCCCGGTCGAGTTTCGAGTTGAGTTGGTGGCAGCCCCATCGAGCGTAGAAACCATCCAATATGCTGATTGGGAGGGTGTGCACGGCCCAAGAGAAACGCATTGGGGTTACATATCTTCTGTCCCACCCTCCCGTGTCGGTCGTCAGGTTGAGTAAGTCTCTGCACAGGCTTTGGCCTCGTGCCCGGTTTTCTGTAGGCCATTCAAGACGGTGGGCCGAAACATGTGGTGCGTCGGCGTGACCAAAAAGTGTGTTAGATGGCCGTCCACTGAATATGTTTCGGCTTTAGGAGACAATATGGGCAAGTTTGCTGATGGGCGCCGATGTTCCATTGACGACAGGCGCTATCAACACATTCTAGCTGATCATTGTGAAGTCCCTGTAATGATCATCACAGATTTGATCCTCTTGGTTGTTGGGAGGCTCATTTATAACACGGCGATTTACTCAATTCCGTCGCCACTCTCCTTACGAGTTTTTTGTGTCATCTCTTCTCTGTTTTGCTAACGAAGGCTTGCGACGAACCTCTAGAAAACCAACTCTTGCGACGACTCTCGGATTTCCTTCCTCTTTCTCCTTCTCTTGCGACGCTCTATTAACTAAGTTATTATTTCTAAATCTTTCCCCAAACCCCTACCCTCCACCCTAACGACAGCCCACGACCCGACGACTCCGCTCATAACCAAAAATGTCCGCTGAAATCCCCCTCGCTATCATCGGTATTGGATGCAAGTTCCCCGGAAATTCCGACACCAAGGACTTGTACTATGAATTCCTTCGGAATAAGGTGCGTTCGTGAGACTGGCACCACTGAGATAACCGCCTAATCCTCCCCCAGGGTGATGGTATGATCCCGCCCCCGCCTGAGCGGTGGAACCACGCAGAATGGCATGGTAATAATCATATTATCTTTTGTGACCTCATTTTAAGACACGATTCCAGGTTCAAAGACCGAGCCCGGAAAATATGCGGCTACTCTTGGTGGTTTTGTTTCAAACATTGACCTGTTCGATCCTTTGGAGTTCGGTATCAGCCAGAAGGAAGCCCAATACCTCGATCCATCACTCCGTATGACACTTGAGGCAGCCCATCAGGTGCGCAGCCTCCCGATCGTTCGTTCAGCGGTGATCTGATATTCTGCTCTAGGCTTTGGTCGACTCTGGTATTGACTATCGTGGCTCCAACACTGGTGTTTACCTTGGTCAACTCCTCACCTCCACCGCCGAGTTGCAAGACGACCGTTACGAAATCGACAACCATAATGGTGTCGGAAAATGCATCGCCATCCGTGCCAACCGAATCTCCTTCACTTTTGATTTGAAGGGACCCTCCTTCGTTCTCGATACCGGTATGTGTATCAGCTCTCTGCATTTCGTCTTCTGATAATTTCTCATGCGTAATGTAGCTTGTTCTGCTTCCGGTTATGCCATGCATTTGGCCGCTTCCGCAATTCGTCTCGGCGAGATCGACCAAGCACTCGTTCTTGGCGCGAGTACCATGGTCAACCCCCTTCACACCGTTTCCTTCTCCAAACTCGGTGTCTTGTCCCCTACTGGTTCTTCCAAATCCTTCGATGCCGCCGCCGATGGTTACGCCCGCGCTGAAGGTTTCGCCGCTGTTCTCATCAAACGTTTGGATCTCGCTTTGAGAGATGGCGACCACATCTACTCGTTAGTCACTGGCAGTGCCATCAACGCAAACGGAAAGGGAAAGTCCCTTACGATGCCTGAGGGTGAAGCTCAAGGAATGACGATCCGCGCCGCCTACGCCCGTGCTCAGCGGAACCCCGCCGACGCCTTCTTTGCCGAACTCCACGCCACTGGTACCCTGGTCGGTGATCCTATTGAGGTTAATGGCGCCGGAAAAGTCTTTTCCAAGGGCCGTGATCCGAAGAAGACACTCAGGGTCGGCTCCGTCAAGGGTAACTTTGGTCACTCAGAAGGATGCTCCTTCATGGCCAGTTTAATCAAGGTCTCCCTGATGCTTCACAACAAGGAAATCATCCCCAATATCCGCTTCAATAAGCCCAACCCCAAGATTGATTTCGTTGGTGGAATGATGAGGGTTCAGACTGAACTCGAGAAGATCACTCCCGAGTTGGCTGCTCCCGATGGCAAGTTCGTTGCATCGATCTCTACTTACGGTGTTGGTGGCGCCAATGCTCACGTCGTCCTCGAATCCTTTGAGACCGCCGCGGAAGTCGAAGTTACCGCCGCTCTCATTCGTGAGCCCAAGACCAATACCACTCCTCTCTACTTGTTCGCCATCGGTACTCTCACCGAGGGCTCGCTCGGACGCTTGCAGAACGCTCTCACTTCTCACTTCAAGGACCTGAATGAACCTAGGTCCCTTCGTTCTCTCTCCCGTGAGCTCACTCGTCAGGCCCGTGCTTCTCCATACCGTTCCTTCGCTGTCGGTCCCGCATTTACCCCCGACCTCAAATGGTCGAAGATCACTCTCGTTTCTGCGAAGCCCAAGTTGTGCTTTGTCTTCGCCGGACAAGGTCCCCAGCACATTTACATGGGTCGCCAGCTTTCTGAAGCTTTCCCCACCTTCCTCGGTGCCATCAAGGCAAACGACGAGATTTTGGTCAAAAAGTATGGTCAACCTTCTTTCGTCGAGCGCTCCGGTCTTTTCATCCCTGGAAAGCAAGCCACCCTCGCCGCCAACGGCGTTTGGCCTGTCGCTGATGTCGTCATTTCCCTCGTCTTCATCCAAATCGCCCTTACCGACCTTCTCAAGAGTCTCGGGATCAAGTACGATTACGTCATTGGTCACTCGATTGGTGAGATCGCCATGGGCTATGCTTCCGGCCACTACGATCGCGAGACTGCTGTAGGTATTGCCGTCGGTCGCGCTGCTGCCATGACGCAAGCTGAGGGTAATGGTGGAATGGTGGCATTGGGTGTCGGTGTCCAGAAGGCGAAACTGATGATCAAGAGGGTCTTCGCCCGTGCCGGAGTCGACAGTGGCCTTTGGATCGCCGGCATCAACTCTCCCAAGGCTGTTACCATCGCCGGCCAACACGAACTCGTCGACCTCATGGTTGAAGTTGCTGCTGACCCTGCCGACAAGGTCTTCGCCGCCAAGCTTCGTGTCACCTGTGCGTTCCACACCCCTTTCATGGAGGCTCAAGAGAACCTCTTCAAGGACTTCGTCAAAGGGGCTCTCACCGCCACCCGCGAGCCTGTTGCTAAGGTCATGTCCACCGTCGACGGTAAATGGCTCGAGCGTGATCTGGACGTCCAATACTGCTGGGACAACATCCGTCAACCCGTGCTCTTTGGAACCGCTCTCAACAAGATTGTTCAGGAACTCGGGGCTGAGAACGTGTCCTTCTTGGAAATAGCTCCCCACCCCGTCTTGAAGTCTTATATCGAGGAAATCGGCGGCAACCCTATCTCCCTCATCCGTCGCCCCAACCCCAAGGTTCCCGCCCAGAACACTGGCGAGCACTTCCAGTTCCTCGAGGGTATCGGAAACTTGTTGATGACTGGGTACAAGCACATCGATCTTAACAAGCTCGCTGGTCGCATTGACGGGGTTGTCGACTTCGTCAAGGTTCCCCTCCCTGCCTACCCCTACTCGAAGACCTCTTGCTGGGCTGAAGACGGTGCTGCTGCCTCTCTCAGGCTTCGCGAACGCCCCCGTCCTTTGGCCCAAGACCACTTCCGCATTAGCGTTGACACCCATCCCGACCTTACTGGACACGTCGTCCTGGGCGCTGTCTTGTATCCTGGAGCTGGGTATGTGGATGTCCCTTCAAACGGCGAAACACAAACTCATCTAATCTTGTCTGCAGATACACTGAGGCTATCCTCGAGAATGGCGCTTTCGTCGTTGAGGGCATGAAGGTTCTCAAGCCGTTCGTCCTCAACGGACACGACTCAGTTCCCGGCCACGCCGGCATCATCATCAACGGTAACCAATGGGAATTCCGCGGTTCTACCAATAGCAAGTACGCCAATGGAAAGGCCCTCCTCGAGACTGTCTACGCCAGCGGTTACTTCAAGCGCGAGAACCCTGACTACGATCCAGAGAACCTACCTTCCCTCGACGTCAAGTCCCTTCTCGATTCTTCCCTTGTGAGCATGACCGGGGATGAGTTTTATGACAACATCCCATCTAGCTATGGCTATGTCGATCACTTCCGCAACTACACCAAGGAACTCCACGCCGTTCCCTACCCCGAGTGCTGGGCTGGAAAGGCTTACATCGCTCGTCTCGAGATCCCCGAAGGCACTCCCGATGTCTATGGTTCTGGTTACTGCATCCACCCTGGTATCCTCGATTCCATTACTCAAATCGGTCTTTGTATGTTCATGAATATGACTAACAAGACCTTCGACTTCAACGGCACTTTCCTCCCCGTTTCGATGAAGAGGCTTACTCGTTGGGACTCCGTCGATTCCCTCTCGATGGAGGAGCATTTGAAGAAGGGTGTCTACGTTTTGTACAAGCCCAAGGTTTGGGGTGCCAAGGGGCCATTCGTCTCCGACTACGTTATCTCAGATGCCTCTGGGAGAGTTTTCCTCACAATCGACGAGTTCGAGATAGCCCTCGCTCCTGAACCCGAGCCAGTCCCTATCACCGATTACTCCATGCAACAGCGTATTGTCACAACCTGGCAACCCAAGGCTTTCGTCACCCCCAATTACACCCTTCCACCGGTTGGCGCTCACGGCTGCCATAGCTACTTGGCCGAAGTTCTCGAAAGCCTCCTCGTTAATGCAAGGACTCAGACCAACCGTTTCGTTTCTCGGGTTCTCGACCTCGACCCCACCGATTCCATTGCCCGCGCCATCGATGCCAAACTGTCAAGTCTCCTGGCTACCCACCGATTCGCTGTCGATTACTTTGCTGCTGGCGTTGATGGAGAGTCGGCCGACGCCAAGGTTAACGCCCTCCGCTACCCACACGGTCGCTCGACTATCATCAATACTACTACATTCTCGTCGCAGGGCGTCTCTATCCGCACTGCTAGTGTCGATGTGATCCTCGCCAACCTTGACATTGCCAAGACTCCCGTTAACCTCGACCTCCTCCCTAACCTCCTTGCACCATCTGGTGCTGTTATCTTCCTCGTCCACGGTCCGTTATCTCGGTTTTCTCCTCACTCGATTCCGCTCACGAGACGTTTGTTTAGCCGGCACCCCCTCTGAGGAAGAAGGGTTCTCCTCCCTCACCCTCCAGGAGTTCGCCTCCAAGCTTGAGGCACTCTCTGCCCAGGAAATCCGAATCCAACAGCTTCCTGCTGGCCAGATCGTCATCGTCGCCAGAAACTTCACTCCTGCCTCCGTCCTTCCCGAGGAACTGACTACTAAAATCGACATCCACCACTTCCTCCACGGGAACGAGGGCGAGCTTGTCGAAAAGGTCAAGGCCATGCCCATTGGGGGAGAATTGTGGATCGTTGGGAACGACGATGCTGCTGGGATTGGTGCTTTGGGTGTTGCCGCCGGTCTCATTGCCGAGGAGGCACAGTTCACCGTTCACTCCGTCCTATTCGAAGACACCACCTTGTCCGTGGAGGAACGCGAAGGATGGGTCCACACTATCCGTCAGAATCCTAAGATCCTCGAAGACCACCTCAAGGTTACCGACGCCGGTGAAGTTTTGATTCGCCGTGCCGTCCAGGGATCCCCAAGCACCAGGCCCGTGGATATCAAGACGGTTGGATATTCGAAGAACACTCATGCTCATCGTTCAGTCGCTGCCGCATACCCTCCACCCGTTGGTCCTGGAGAAGTTGAGGTTGCTGTCGAGGCATTTGGTCTCACTGATCTTGAGGCCGAGACTCCTCTGACTGCTTTCATTGGAACCGCTGACGGAAAGAAGGTCCTCGGGTACTCTTACCAGAAGCTCGTTGACACTGTCGTTGCCGACAAGGCTAGCATTACCCCTCTCACAGACTCTGTTTCCGTTGGAGATGCTGTCTCTTTGCCGGCCTCAGTCCTCCCCGCTTGGGTTGGTCTCGTCGAGCTCGGAAGAATCGATAAGAATTCGGTCATCTTGATTCACGACGCTCTCTCTCGTAAGTTTACTGTTTAATTCCAAATGTCCGAGTTCATGATGTATTGTCGCAGGCGTTGGGCGTGCTGCTGTCCAGATTGCCCGAACGTTCGGTGGCCCCACCTTCTACACCGTATCTTCCAAGGCTGAGGTCAAAGTTCTATCTGCCGAGTTTGGCATCGACGATGGGCTGATTGCTCTGAATGCCTCCGCTACCACTGCTCTCGCCTCCGCAAGGGCTTGGCTCAAGGCTTCTAGTCTTGAATCCTTCGACGTCGTCTTCAACACAAGCGGACACTCTGACCTTGCTATCGTCGAGGACGTTCTCTCCGCGTTCGACTTCTATGTCCACTACAAGGACTCCGCTGAACCAGTAAAACTTCCTGCTGATGCTTCTTCCGCTCGTATCGTCGATATCATCTCTTTGGTCAAGAAGTACCCGTCCAGGCTGTCTTCCTTCCTTGGCGCGATCCTCACGGCCCACTCCACCACGCCCTTCAAACTTTCCCCTGTCACCATCTCGTTCTCCGACCTCGTTCGTCCCATTGAGAATATTACCTCCGGGCAAGTTTTGGTTGTCAACACTACTCGCCCAGAAAACGTTCGCATCGACCCAGCTGCTCAACTTTTTGATCCCCGCAAGGTCTACCTGCTGATCGGCGGATGCAGTGAGTTTGGTATCGGAATCACTGTCTGGATGTTCAACCACGGAGCTCGCCACATTTACCTCACCTCTCGTCGTGGTCGGAAGGCTCTGTCCCCAGTCGACAAGTTGTATCTTCGTGACATCAACAACAAGGGTGGTGACGCGAAGGCTTTGTCGGTTGATGCTTTGAGCAAGGAGGACATGGCCAGGTTCCTCAAGGAATCTGAGGCCGTCGGACCCCTGGGTGGTATCATGTTGATGACTGTCGTTCTGAGGGATTCCTCCTTCGCCAACCTTACCCAGCAACACTTCGACGACGTATACCAGTCCAAAGTCGCTGCGTTGAACGTCATCCTTGATCTTGTCGACTTGGCCAAGATCGACTTCAACCTCCTCTTCTCGACTATCGGAACCGTCTTCGGTAACGCCGGTCAAGCTCCATATCTCGCTGCTCAACTGTACGTTTTTTGAGGGGGTCTTTTCTGTACTTTCGTCACTAAATTCGTATTTCAACAGCTACCTCGACAAGATCGCCGAGAAGTTACCGAACACCATCTCGATGTCTTTCCCTCCCATCACCGATTCGGGTATCTTCAAGCGTCTCGTCCAGTCGACCAAGGGTGGCGCGAACACCGGCAAGCTCAGCAAGGTCGGAATGACGACTCCCCAAGTTTGCGAGTTCATCGGAGACTCTATTATCCGTATGATTCCCCACTACTTACCCCTCCTCAACCACAAAGACTGTCCGGAGGTCTTCGATACTTGCGACCCTCTCTTGTTCTGGCACTTGCTCCCTCCCCAGCTTTTGGCTGCAGATGGCGCTTCCAAGGACGAGGGTGGAGAGTCTCCAGCGACCTTGTTGTCCGGTCTCCTCGGCCTCGCCGTGGACCAGATTTCGGACAACGCTCTGATCACCTCCTATGGTCTCGATTCCTTGGCCGGTACGTGATTTATTATCGCTTTCCGTCCGCAATTCTGATGGCATTCGGGCATTCGTGTAGCTACCCGTTTCAGCTCCCAACTCAAGGGCACCTTCGGCATCAACGTCAGCCAGATCGAGCTTCTGGGTTCCATGACGATCGGTATCCTCGACGATATCGTCGCCAAGTCCCGCGGCAGCGACGCTAGTGCTACCTCGTCCACCGCTCTTGATGACGGTTCTGGCAAGTACGGAGAACCCCTTGTGCCTATCCTTAACGACCGTTTGGCCTACGACGAGCCCTACACCACCGATGCATCACCCCACCAATATCGTATCTGGCTGGCTCAGCGCGAGCACGAAAACTCCAGGAGGAGGAACGTTGCTATCGTAGATGCCGCTATGAAGCGCTTCGGTGCTACTCAGTGGGATACTCACGAGGGCTACTTCGTTAGCATCAACTCGAAGATCCCCATCGATCTCGAGAGGATGACCAAAGCCTTCGAGGAGACCGTCAACCGTCACGGTTCCTTCAGGACCACTTTCCACTGGGACGAGGGGAAGGGTAAACTCATGCAGACCATCCACCCCTCGGTTAACGTCCACAACTCCTCTATCGTCGATCTCAGCGAGGAGCCCAACCCCTACAAGAAGGCGTACGACATGTCGGTTGCTAATAACATGAACCCCAATTTCAGTCTCGACAAACTCCCGCTCATCTCCTCCGTCATGTACAGGTTGGGTGGCGAAGCTTACGCCTTCAACATCATCGTTCATCACATCATGACCGATGAGACATCTCTCGGTGTCTTCTTCTACGAGCTGTTCCAGCTCTACGTCCATGGGATCGACAGTCTTCCGCCAGTCCAGCTCCACTACTCTGATTTCAGTGACTGGTTGGTCCGCACCGCCGATCGTCGGGCCGAGCTTCGCGATGAGCAGATCAAGTACTGGAGTCAGAAGTTGCAAGGCGTCCAACCACTCGTCTTGACCCTCTCCAAGCCTTCCGAGGTTGAGCAGAGCTCAGTCACCCAGATCGAGGGTCACATCCATTCCAAGGCGCTCAAGAGGTACAATGACTACGTTGCCACCACCTCCGCCACGCCCTTCGCCGCCTTCTTCGCAGTCTACAACTTGCTCCTCTACAAGTATTCTGCCCAGAACTCCTTCGTCGTTGGTACTGCCGTCACTCAGCGTTCGATGGCTCAGCTTCAGGAAGTCATTGGCTTCTTCGCCAACATGCTCCCGATCCGCACCACCATCGAGGACGATATGACTTTTGCTGAATACTTGGAGCTCTTCCGTTACGAGCTCGTTACCGACCTTTCGAACGACGATGTAACCTACGAGGACATTGTCTCCCAGACGAAATCCTCCTCTCAGGACCGCTCCTACTTCAAGCATCTGTTTGCTCCCGGCGGTCTCAATATGCGCATCGTCAACCAACTCAACACTTCCGATATATCTGCCACTTCCATCCTCTCCCTCCCCAACGGCGAAGAGAAGTACGAATTCTTGCTCACCGTCCACTACAAGACCGGCGAGGTCATCCTTCGGTTCGATAACTACTTGTATACCGAGGAGACCGCTCGTCAGTTCTTGGATGCCTATCTTGGTCTTGTTGATACCCTCGGAAAGGACCCGCATGTCAAGATTGGTGACGTTTCTGCTGT
>Ga0307517_10007442_pt1 | contig 15945 bp, 8 predicted proteins | sample 23_EM_MG_FD_194515 | JGI IMG/M metagenome (GOLD analysis project Ga0307517, IMG submission 194515) | Populus trichocarpa ectomycorrhiza microbial communities from riparian zone in the Pacific Northwest, United States - 23_EM | ecosystem: Host-associated > Plants > Roots > Unclassified | place... | reverse complement strand
GTGTTCATATGAAGGTTATGTTGAGCTTCATGTTTCTTCATGGTCTAAACGGCTCTTGTTCCATGAGATTAGTCAGGAGGTTTTTCTACCTAAAATAAACACCATGTCAGTGCTCTTATGTCTTTTTGGTGATCAGCTATTGGTTCCTTTAATGTTGCTTCTTAAGCAGAAATAGAGAAAGCATTGTATTTTTAGTTTTGTTATGCTTATTCTGTGGTTTTTATTGTTATAGAGAAAGCATTGTTTTCATCAATCAAGTCCTAAAGGTGCCAGCTTGGACCCGTCAAAAACTGGAAAAGCAGGTATAACTCACTCTACTCCCCCAGCTAGTAGTAGATGAAGAGATCTGTTCTCTTCTAACCGAAGCATCTCCACATGTCCGAAACTCATGCATTTTTCAAACTTTAATGTTATTTAGTCATGTCCTCTTTTGGCTGAAGACTTAGACCATTCTTGTGATGACTGGAAATTATATGTCGTTGGTTATGTGTCTAGGAAATTTCATGGTTATAGGGCCTTGAATAACATCATTGGGAACACCTGGAAACGTGAAGCCACCCTTATCATACATGAATCGGGCTGGTTAGTATATAAATTTCAAAATGAAGAAGACAAGTTCTCTGTCTTGTGTGGAGGCCTTATTTAGTATATGGCAGGCCTCTCATCTTACGCTCCATGGCTGAATATTTTGATTTCGCATGCTCTGAAATGACACAAGTCCCTATTTAGGTTAAGTTCCCAAATCTGCCTTTGAAATGCTGGACACTGAGGTGTTTATCTAAGCTTGCAAGTGTCCTTGGTAAGCCAATACAGTGTGATAAGCTAACATCTACTAAGGAGAGATTGTCCTATGCACTGCAGCAATCCCACCACATTTCTCAACCATTTTGTTACGAAGAGAGAAGACAGACTTCCAAAGTGGAGAAGCTGTCTTCTTAGCGTCCAAGGACTAGATAGAGGTATGAGGAATATAGTAATGATCTACCCATCGAATCCAAAGAGAATACGATTTCAAATGTATGTTCTAGAGCTGCTTGGCAAAAAAACTGTCATTTCAAGCTTTGATAACAAGGACCGTCAGGCCCCCTTCATCTTTTGGTAAACACACCTGCTTCCAAGCAACTAGAGCATATTTGCTTCTAAGCACACCCCCAGTCCATAGAAAATTTCAACACAGACAAGTAATCTTGCTAATAACCACGACTGGAAATGAAAAAAATACTAATCCAAAACTGCACCATACCCTATAGGACAAATTTAATTAACTCAAGCTGACCAGCATAGGAGAGATGCTTACCCATCCAACTCTGAATAATTGATTCTAACTTGTGTATAAAAGGATAGAATTGGCTGGCTAGAAGCCTGTGAGGGCTGAGAGGAACACCTAGATATTTGAAGGGAAAACTCCCTTCAGTGAACTTTGAGAAACGGAGAATGGCCTGCTTCATTTCCCCCGAAACTCCAGCAAAGAATATAGAAGATTTGGCTGCGTTAATTGCAAGGTCAAATGTCTCCCCAAAACACTTAGCTGTTAGAGAATAATACTAACACAAGCCATGCCACAACGGTAGAGCAAGAGGATGTCATTAGCGAAACCAAGATGACTGATTCCGAAAGCTTGGCATTTGGGATGAAAGTGGAAGCCAAGTTGTTGAGTATTTATTTTCAGCAACCTAGAGAAGTACTCCATGCTAATGATGAAGAGATAGGGTGATAATGGATCTCCTTGCCAAACACCACATTGACCTTTGAAGTAGCCAAAGAGACTGCCATTTACACAGACAGAAAATGAGGTGGTCTCAACATATTTCATAATAAGATGGACAAACCTGGCTGGGAACCCCAAGAGTTGAAGAAGATCATGGAGAAAGGGCTATTGGACCGAATCAAATGCCTTTTTGAAATCTATCTTGATGGTGCAACGAGGGGAGACACGTTGCCACCCATATTGCCTCAAGAACTCTTGCATGAGATTAATATCATCTGGCATGTACCTCCCTCCAAGAAAAGCGTTCTGAAAAGGGTTGATAATATCATTAAGCACATGAGCCAGACGCCCTGCTAGAATCTTGGAAATCACTTTGTAAGTGACATTACAACAAGAAATGGGTATGTAGTCTGCTGCCGAGTTTGCATTTGCTGCTTTTGGAACAAGGGATGGTAGAGTGAATAATTTGCTTGAGAATCTCTCCTGAGGCAAAGAAATCTTGAATGGCTGAACAAAATTCTCCACCAATAATATTCCAAGCTTTTTTGAAGAAGGCAGAGGTATACCCATCCAGGCCTGGGTTTTGTCATCACCCATACTGAAGAGAGCTTGCTTGATATCATCAACAGTTACAGGAGCAAGCTGAAAACCATGAGAATCAGTATTAATGCAAGGACCACAATGAACCACCGCAGCACTTGGTGGGAGAGTAGGCTTGGGAGTCCCTAGGAGCTCTTTATAGTATGTGACAAATTCTCTATCAACCTCTTCAACCGATGTGGTGGGCAGACCATCACTACGAAGAATAGCAGGAATATGGTTTCTCCTGTGTCGCTGGCTCATCAAAGAGTGAAAAAACCTGGTTCCCTTGTCACATTTCAACTTCTGGCCAAAAAACATTTTCTCAGCTAATTTTAAATTTACAAGATTCAGCCTCTGTTGCTTATCAAGCATTAAAAGATGACCATTGTCCCTATTGTCTTGCAGAAGAAGCTGAGTATCATCTAAGTCCTTTTCTGCTCTAGCTACCCTATCTTGATTTCTCAAGAATGGGTATAAAACTCCCTATCTTCTCTCCTTATGGTTCCTACAGATTTTTGGTCAGGAGAGAGTATTTATACTCTATATTTTCCCTTATTTGCATTTAGGCCCCCCTTTTCCTTTAAGTGTATTATTCTCTTCAATTAAATCCGGGTGTATTTACCCTCAACAGTACTGGGTTTATTATAATGTCTCGAATTATTTCGCCCGGAAATTTATATTAAAAAATTTCTGAATTTCTGTTTTTATTTAACCATTTGCATGAATTTCTTCACTTTTATTTATTTATTTATTTTTGGGGTTTACACCCAAAGCTTGGCATTTGGGATGAAAGTGGAAGCCAAGTTGTTGAGTATTTATTTTCAGCAGCCTAGAGAAGTATTCCATGCCAATGATGAAGAGATAAGGTGATAATGGATCTCCTTGCAGAACACCACACTCATTTGAAGTAGCCAAAGAGACTACCATTTACACAGACAGAAAATGAGGTGGTATCAACACATTTCATAATAAGATGGACAAACCTGGCTAGGAACCCAAAAAGCTGAAGAAGATCACGGAGAAAGGGCCATTGGACCGAATCAAATGCCTTTCTGAAATCTATCTAGATGGTGCAACGAGGGGAGACACGCTTCCGCCCATATTGCCTCAAGACCTCTTGCATGAGATTAATATTATCTGGTATGTACCTCCCTTTAAGAAAAGCATTCTGAGAAGGGATGATAATATCATTAAGCAAATGAGCTAGCCGCCCTGCTAGAATCTTGGAAATCACTTTGTAAGTGACATTACAACAAGAAATGGGTTTGTAGTCTGCTGCCGAGTTTGTATTTACTGATTTTGGAACAAGGGATGGTAGAGTGATTAATTTGCTTGAGAATCTCTCCTGAGGCAAAGAAATCTTGAATGGCTGAACAAAATTCTCCACCAACAATATTCCAAGCTTTTTTTAAGAAGGTAGGGGTATACCTGTTCGGGCTTGGGGCTTTGTCATCACCCATATTGAAGAGAGCTTGCTTGATATCATCAACAATTATACGAGCAAGCAGAAAACCATGAGAATCAGTATTAATGCAAGGACCACAATGAACCACCGCAACACTTGGTGGGAGAGTAGGCTTGGGAGTCCCTAGGAGCTCTTTATAGTATGTGACAAATTCTCTACTAACCTCTTCAATGGATGTGGTGGGCAGACTGTCACTACGAAGAATAGCAGGAATATGGTTTCTCCTGTGTCGCTGGCTCATTAAAGAGTGAAAAAACCTGGTTCCTTTGTCACATTTCAACTTCTGGCCAAAAAACATTTTCTCAGCTGATTTTAAATTTACAAGATTCAGCCTCTTCTGCTTATCAAGCATTAAAAGATGACCATTGTCCCTATCATTTTGCAGAAGAAGCTGAGTATCATCCAAGTCCTTTTTTTACTCTAGCTACCCTATCTCAGATGTGGCTGAAGTGAAGATTGTTTAAAGTCTTCAGGGCCCCCTTTAGCAGCTTGAGTTTTTTTGCAAAGAATATACATATGAGACCCATAAATATCCATGGTCCAATGCCATGAGATGACCTCTAAGAACTGGGGATGAGCAGCCTATATATTGAAGAATTTAAAATTTTGTTTGCCATGGAGCTCCTGCAATCCAAGCTGGACAGAGGCTGGAGAATGGTCCGAGAAAGCTCCTGGAGTACCAAAGTGAACATGGGCCATTTGCTGCAAGGTGAACCAATGGGTGTTTACCATAACCCTATCAATTTTAGTCCATACTGTGCCATTTGTCCATGTAAAATGACAACCCATAGAGTTTAAGTCAGCTATCCCAAGGTCTGCACAACACTCCCTGAAATATGAAATTTCATAGTTGGAAACTAGATCACCGTTATACTTATCATCATGAGAGAGATAGAATTGAAATCGCTAAGAAGAATCCATGGCGAGTTTGTGCCCCATCTCCTTAAATCCTCTCACAAAGCTCTCCTGACAATAATAGTGTTGAAACCGTATATAAAGGTGGCTGTAAAACTATATTGGTGCACCAAGCTTGTAATGTGAACATGAATCCCCTAAGTAGAGAAGTGCAATATCTCAACCTTCATTGTGACAGGAATTTACAAAACAACTATACCAACCTTCATTGTGACAGGATTTTACAAAACAACTATACGAGCATTTATTGCAGCTTCAGCATTACTTACAAACTACCAAAACTTCAAGCAAAATTTATGCATGCATACAACTTTTGTCAACGTCAACTTAGTCTCTAGGAGACCACAAACAACAATTTTCTTAACCTTCATGAGGCCAACAGCCTCATGTTGTTTGAGAAGACTATTAAGCCCTCTCACATGCCAGCAGTAGACTATCATTGATGAGGAAGGGTGGGAGATACCCCACCACTGCCAGATGATCTGTTGGTATTCCTTTGAACCGAGCTCCAGGTGAGCATACTCGATACTGGTCTTTGGAGAGCCTTGTTGCCGTTTATGTTTACTGTGATTGCAGGTGCTTTCCCCTTAGTAGAGACATACTGTTGTGGAGGCTGATTACTTTCCAACAGGCAAGGTCTTTGATGAGTGCTGCTTATTACCATTGCCATTTTTCCTCTTCCTTACAGTTTCCCACCCTTCTGAACCAGCAGTTGTAGCTTGGTTACATTACTGCGGTGCTGTAGGGACAATGAGAGCATCAACCTTAGGAGCATTAGCAAGAGGAGCATCAAGAGGGGAGGCTTCAACCATAGGAGCATCAGTAGGCTGAGCATCAACAGGGGAATCATCAACAGGGGGGCTGAGACGAGTAAAGACACTGTCTTTGACATTATTCATGGTAGCAGCATTTGCTGAACCTGCCTTCTCTACTAGTCTAGCATCTACCTTGTCTTTAGAACATGCTCCAGTGGTATGACCAAGCACTTTGCAGAATTTTGGCAGAGTCTCATAGATTACCCTTTGGATGAGAGGGTTTCTATTGGGTATAACAACATTAATGGAGGACCGAAGATTTGCAAGAAGATCCACTTCCACAAGCACTTGAGCATAAGACAGTCTCTCCTTAGTAGATGTTAGCTTATCACACTGTATTGGCTTACCAAGAACACTTGCAAGCTTAGATAAACACCTCAGTGTCCAGCATTTCAAAGGCAAATTTGGGAACTTAACCTAAACAAGGACTTGTGTCATTTCAGAGCATGAGAAATCAAAATATTCAGTCATGGAGCATAAGATGATAGGCCTGCCATATACTAAATAAGGGCCTTCACATAAGACAGAGAACTTGTCTTCATTTTGAAATTTATATACTAACCAGCCCGATTCATGTATGGTAAGGGTGGCTTCACATTTCCAGGTGTTCCCAATGATGTTATTCAAGGCTCTATAACCAGGAAATTTCCTAGACACATAACCAACGACACATAATTTCCAGGCATCACAAGAATGGTCTAAGTCTTCAGCCAAAAGAGGACATGACTGGATAACATTAAAGTTTGAAAAATGCATGAGTTTCGGGCATGTGGAGATGCTTCGGTTAGAAGAGAACAGATCTCTCCATCTACTACTAGCTGGGGGAGTAGAGTGAGATATACATGCTTTTCCAGTTTTAAACGGGTCCAAGCTGGCACCTTTAGGACTTGCCGGTGTGGCTGGAGTCGGAGAAGATGGTGAAGACTTCTCATATTCTTCATCAGAGAAGGTGAAATTTAACTGCTCTTCTTTAAGCTCTTCTTCATCAGAATAATCCTCATTAAGAAACTCATTCAGAGATGTAGATCTGTTAGCCACCGGTGACCTATCCGCCTTTCTGACGGTGCTAGGGCCTGCACCGCTAGTTGGGATGACAGTAGGGGGAGGGGATAAATCTGTGTTTGGTATATGGGAAATAGAACCAGAAAGAGTATTAAGAGCCGACTTTAGCCCTAAAACCAACAAACCTCCTTGGTTTGTGTGAGATGGAACAGGAACATGTAACAAACCTTGTGGACGTACAACAACTGCAAGTTTCCGTTTGTTTTTAGCCATTTGGAAATGGGCGGGAAGAAAAGAAAATGAGGTAGAAGGAAGTGGGGCAACTTTTCACTTGTTTTTCTTGCTAAGTGCATATATATTAAAACTAGTTAAGCAATTTAGGGAGGTGAATTGGTGTTTGGAAGTTGTTTTGAAAAAAGATATTCAAAGCCAAGGTTAAAGGAAAAAGAGAGGAGAAGAGAATTTGAATATCTTGCATCCATCCTTTGAATTCTTATCCAAGTAAGTTAAAGAATACATTCAAAGTGATTAATTGTTATTATTGTGTGTTTTGATGAAGAAATTAAATTGCCATGATTATGTGAAATTAGGATATTAATCTTTAAAATGATGCAAATTATGATTTAACCATGTTAGAAAGTATGAATTATGATTGGTTAAGTGTTTAATTGAAAAATGAAAGAAACAAAACCTTTTCCCTTTAAACAATTGGTTTCGGCCAGAAGAAAAAATTGGGGAATTGGAGAATTTGATGAAATTGTTTAGATATTGTGTCATAAGTTATAGATGTTAATAGAAAGAATGAATAAGAATTTTGCAAAACATTTCTCACCCTTTTTCTTTATAAAGGTTTTGGCCATGGTACAAAATAAAAAAGAGAAAAGAAAAGGGAGGAAAGGTTTCAATTTGGATTTTTATTATCATAATAGAGTGGTCTTAAATGAATCAAGTATTTGTTGGAGAATTAAGAGATTAATAATGGTGAAGGATCGAAAAGGGAGAATTTTATTCCCCTTGATTAAAATAATAATAATTTTATCAAGCCTATTTAAGGGCATCAGATATAATTAAGTCAAGAAATGTGTATATATCATTAAGCTGTACCGGTTCAAAATGAAACCGATGAGAAAGAGGTTGACCTTTAAGTTGAAAACAATGTGGAATGTATGACAAAAAAAAATGGATGAAATGAGATTTTATCATTGATTATAAATGATAAATGACATGCTGAATTTTGTTGGTACAAAAGAGGTCGCAGGACCAGATCAACAACATGGGACCACTTCACGCTCACAAACACCAGTTTGGTGTTAAACACCTCGTAATAAGTTATTTGTTCATTTAAGATTTTATATTGAATTCCCTTTAAATTATAATTTATGTAAAAATTGTGAAATAAAAGAAAAAAAATAACGTCATGTTGAATGGACGAGTTGAAAGATTATTTCCTGGTTAATAGAAATAATATCATGTGCAAGTCAAAAGATTATTTTTTGGTTAATGGAAATAATGACATGTTAAGTGGGCGAGTCAAAAGATTATTTCCTGGTTAATATAAATAATGTCTTGTTGAATGGATGTATTTGAAGATTTTCTTTCTTTCCCGAATATCAGAAGTAATATACTGAAGAATAGATGACTTGAGAAAGCTATATTCTGGTTAATAGAGAAGTTGCTAAATACATATTGGCAAAATAATATTTAAATTGATTTAATGTGTCCATGATAAGTACTTCATTTAATGAGTCAATAAAAATATTATTTAGTATGATTTAAATGATTCTTATTTCATTCATTATCATAAAAGTGTAAGTTTTATGTTTTTACCTATATTTTACATAAATATGTTGTTAGGGTACATCACAACCTCGAGCTGGAAAATAGGTGTTTAAGTGGAAGTCTTTTTCTTAAATTCAATTCATGTGATTGGAAGCAACAATATTTTGTTATTATATTACCTATGTGATAAAGAATCTAAATGTTTAAATTATTTTTTGTCGGGGATGTAATTAAGGATAATATTCTTGTTATATTAGCATATAGTTTTGTTATGTGCCCAATTGAAGGATGTTCATAATTTAAGTTTTTATCGTTTTCTTAGAATTATTTAATTATGCAAGTTATGTAAACCTTAGATTATTTATTTGTTTTGTTTTTATTGATTGCATCTTTATGACGGACAATACATGCCTATCATTTTGTGATGTGTTAATTGAGAAAGAGGTTTAAAATGATTGAACCATAATTATGATATGAATTGTGTCAGGAATGAAGATGTCGATAACTTAGTATGATCCCGTTATATTGGAAATTCTGCTGAATTTTTAGTAAAAAAAAATTTACACCAAATAAAAAATAACACTTATATATAAATATGTTTCTAGGTCGTGACAATTTTATGACATTGAAAAACAACAATGTGCATTTAATTATATGAATTTACTTGTCATTGTTTTGTAAACATAAATTGAATGAGAAATAGAATAGGGTTCCTGAATTAATGTGTTTATAATGGTTTGAAACCTTGTTAATACAAGGGAGGCTGCTAGAGTCCCTACCAGAAAATTAGCAAATACAAATAGAAACACCGATGAAATTTTTTTATCGGTATATTACGATGACCTTTACCGTTAAAATTTTCTATCCTTGTATTTATTGGTAAATACCGACATAAAAATTCCCTTGGTATATACCAAGGGAATTGCAGTAGGAAAATAAGGAATGGAAAAAAAACCAAACAACATGATGACATGTAACTTTTATAGACAACATTACCGACATAATTAACCTGATGGTAAAGTATGTTCATAAATATGCCAAGAGAAAATTTTCCTTGGTATATACCGAGGGAATTACGGAGGGTATTATAATGAGATTAAAAAATGACAAATCATACAGTAACGTGATATTTTTACTAACAGAATGATCGACGAAGTTACTGACGGAATAATTCTTTTTGTCATGCTATCAGTAATATTTAATTTATGACCTAACGATCGATCCTCCTCTCCCCTTTCCTCATTTTTCTTCTTTCTTATGCATTTTTTTCTACAATCCAAATCTCAACACAATTCAACCTCCTACAACAAATCTGGCCACCACAACACTCCATTTGTCAGCATCTGTATTCTAATTCAAATTTAATTAAGGATTCTCTACTTTAAGTAAGAAAATCTACCATTTTTTATTTGAACTCAATTTTAAAATGTTAATTTTTTTTTATATTTTTGTAGTATATGTATTTGTTTGGGTGTTTACTTGTTTTATAGTTTTTTTCTTATACAAATTTGTTGTCTGGATTTATGATTTGTACATGTTAGGGTTTGTTTTAGATTTTGTAAAATTATTTTTGTTCGTAAATTAATGAAACTTATGTTGAATTTTTTACTTGGGTGTTTTGTGATGAAATAAATAAAAGCTTATTTAACAAGTTCGTTTTATATTTTGTCAATTTTATTGCCAAGTTGAATTTTTTGGTAAATGTGTAGAAATTTGAATTTATGTAGATAATCGATAATAAATTAAAAGTACTATTGAAATAGATTGAATAAGTTTGAGTTAAATCAATATTTTTATAAATTTATTTAGTTAATGTAAATAATACATGTTGTCATCATTATTTTATATAGGTTTGTTATAAGTAATGGATGGTCATTCATGGATGTATATAGATTCACCATAAGAGTTGCGGAAGATGAATTATTGTAATGAAATTCAAAGTTTTATTAATTACACAATATCTAATTTGAGAAATATTAGTGGAAATGGTATTAGATATCCATGCAAGAGGTGTAAAAATAAAATTTTTTTCGATCTATTTATTGTAACGATGCATCTTTTATAAAAAAAGATTCATAGAGAAATACTTATATTGGTATGCACACGGAGAACCATATGTTGCTCGTGATATCATGGTAAGAAGGATGGTTGTGTCAACTTCTAAGTCTAGCAACGTGCATGGAGTTGTAGATGACAATAGTAATCCTTATAGGAAATTTGTTATGGATGTGATGAGAATGAATCAGGGTCATACTGGTCAATGTCCAATCATATATGAAGAACCTAATGTAGATGCGGGCAAGTTTTTTGATCTTTTGAAAGATTTTGATGAACCATTGCACAAATGTTCACCATGAAGTCCGATCATGGGCTGAGTGAGGCCGATTATGACAGAATTGTCGAATGAGCAAGAAACATTTTATCTGAAATGAACAAACTAAAAAAGATCTTTTATGTTGCTAAGTCAATGATGAAACCACTAACGGAGGAATCATAGTAGATGCCCATCAAAATTAATTTAAAGGCTAGACTCCGTAATATCGATGATGTCTTTGTTTTCACCAAGCAATACCAACAAGTTTATTATACATACACTCTTTTCTTTATAAAGGATAGTTTAAGAGTTGATTGATTATCCATAGTGAAAATCAAATCTAGGGGTCATGACGAGGTTGTTCAGGATGAGAATGATGAATTCACTATGGGAGATGATATATTTCAACTTGGTGAATTAATTGATCCATATTGATTGCTCAGTCTAATAATATAGAAGAAAATTCAAATTTTTACATCATTGAGAATATATTTGTTGATGTTGATGCTGAAGAGTTGAATGATGTTTTGAGCTACAACAAACATACACAAGTCAATGAAGATGATAGCGATGAAATTAGCATAGAAGATTGCGATAGAGATAAGGACGAGTCAATTGACGAAGAAAAAAACAATTCTGATTAATTTGCACAACATGAATGTGTAATGCCATAAACTATAATGTAATGACAATGATGTTAATTTATTATTGAATGACAAGGAAATATTTATTTTATTATTGTGTTGTGTGCGCAGTTGTGAATTTAAGTATTTGCAGAATTGATAGATTGAGAATACAGATATAATTTGGCATCAGACACTATTTTATACCAATGAAAATACAAACATATTGTACATTACATATGAGTATACCAACATAATATGCCTGTCGGTATATTCCAATGATTATAGGAACTGTTTTCTTTTTCTCTAGCACTGTTCATGATGTTAATTACATACGGGTATACTAATGAAATGTGTTCGTCAGCATATTCCAGTGACTATAGGAATGTTCACTTCTTAATGTGTTGATAATTAATGTTATTTTGACTGTTCACTTTTTTCCCAATGACATCACTGATGTAATGAAAAGTCATCGATAATATTTAGAGGGCTTTCTGAAAATTTTTATGCAAGTTAAAAATCTTCACTTGACTTTACAGATGGAATCACCAATGAAAATATTAAAAATATCAATATTTAATTTTTCATTTATGATTCTGTTGGTAAAAAGCGCCCAGATACTAGAACTATTAAATCTCAATTTGACTTTACAACCAGAATAAGTGATAAAAATATTAAAAATAGTAATATTTAATATTATGTTGGTAATTTCATTGGTAAAACTAAATTAAAATACCAAAATCATAAAAGACAGGGCTTCATCTTCTTCTTTCTTCTTGTCTTTTCTTCTCGCACAGAGTCTTTTCTCTCTCTCTCTCTCTCTCTCTCTCTCTCTCTCTCTCTCATTCTCATTCTCAGCCGAAATCAAGCATTCTCTTTCTTCTCATCCGCAAGTATGTTGTCTTTCTTCATTTTTCTTCTCTTTTTTTTTTTGGGTTTATTAACAATCCCTTTTCGTTCTTTTGTTTTTTTTAATTATCAACTGAAATTAAGCACGCCATTAAGGTAATAATTTTTCATTCTTTTTTATTCCTTTTATATGTCTTTTTTGCATTATTTTTGTTCAATTTTGTGTTTTTAATAATTTTATGAATTAATAAATGTGTTGAATTTTAGTTGTTATTGAAATAATTTTTGCATTATTTTTTTGAATTTTAGTTTTTTTTCAAATTTGTTGTTCAATTTCAATTAAATGTATGTTTAATTTTAATTATTATTTTGTATTTATTCAATTTAGAATAAATTTTTTTTAAATTTAGGATTAAAAATATTACCACTTAGAAATAATTGTGTTGAATTTTAATTGTTATTGTAATAATGTTTGCATTATTTTGTTGAATTTTAGTTTTTTTTATTTTGAATTTTGTTGTTCTATTTCAATTAAATGTGTAGGATTAATTTTAATTATTATTTTGAATTTTTGTAAATTTAGGATTAAAAATATTATCACGTGGAAAATGAAAATTTTCTACGAAATTGAATTATGCTAAATTATGAGAAGAAATTGAATAAAATCAACTAGTTTGTAGCATATATGTTGTGTATTTGCAGGTTTAAAATTTGAATAAAATCAACTTCGGAGTTCACGGCGATGTTAGACCAATAAGTACAGTATCAGATGACCTATCTTAATGAAAAATATGAACGACTCACTGCTAATTATGAAGAACTCTGCTGATTAGAAATGTAGATAAGATTACATATGGATGGTATATATGCACCCTCTAATTGGCCCCATGATCCTAGTGACGACCAACCTTCTCCTCCTCTAGTGCCGCTTCTATTTTAGATTTATTATATTTGAACGTACAAATATTTAAGTTTATAATAAATATTTTATTTTTATATTATTTTAATTATTTTTCTACTTCTGTTCAATATATATATTAAAAAATATTTTTAAAATATTACTGACGAGATTACCGACGAAACAACTTCGTAGATATATTTCAGAGAGAGTTAGAAAATAATTATTGCAAATACCACTGCTACTGTTAACTCACCGATGAAATTATAGATGATTTTTTTGTCGATAATATGTTATATTTATCGATGGATATACCGATCAATAAATAAAAAGACCAATGACATCACATATGATTTTTCTATCGATGATATGTTAAATTTATCGATGGAGATACCGATGGAATGAAGTAGGTAATTTTTTTTTGGCACACCTTGTCCGTCTGTAAATCCATCGGTATATTTATTACCAACAAACTCACTGACAGACCATAAATTACCGATGAGAGTTTTTTCGGTGGACTATTTCTATCCGTGCCCGTTGAAAATATATGTATTGATGGACTATGAGTACAAATACCGATAAAAATTTCCGTTTGTAAAACTATAAAATCTAGTAGTGAGTTGAACAACAATTAGGAGCAGCAGGATGTACTTAGGCTTTGGGTAGGTGCTCGACACCTTTCACTTGTTTTAAAGTTTAAAAATTGTTATTAATACAATATTGATGTGGACATGTTACTTTTAAAATGCATGATAGAGAAATGTTATGAAAAGGAAAGAAGAAAAAAATATTTATTTGGCATCCGTGAGAGATGACTGGATTTATTGGCATCCGCGTTGGATGGTTGGTGTAAATCCCGAGAAAATCAAGGCTTGATTAAATTAAAGAAAATAAACTAAACTAAAAGGAAGTGGAGGCAAAACGAATACACTTAAAGAAAATGGGGCCTAAATGCAAATAAGAATAATTATAGAGCACAAATACTACTCTTCTTACCAAAAACAAATTTGCAACTATCGTGAAGAAAGAAGAGAGGGAGTTTTGGTATCTATTTTTACAGATCAAGAGAGAAACACCAAATTTCAAGAACTCATCCAAGATTAAGGGTTATAGGTAAAATAAACACTGGTGGGCAAGTGATTAACAAGAAAAATTGAACAAGAAGAGAAGAGGGGAGGGCCGGCTGTCATCTGAAAGAAAAGGAGGGATCGAGACCTTGATTCATACCGGGTAAGATATTCTAAACATGGTCTTATAAGTTGTTTTAAAGCCGATTATGAATTGATGCCTGGATGTTAAATTATAGATTTGAGTTTTATAACTCCAAATATAGTTAAAAATCTGAGGAGAGGTCAGATAGTAACAGTTAAAAAATGAGACAGTAACAGTTGGACAATAACAGTCCAAGTATTTGTTGATGAGAAATTTTGACTATTTTAGAGGCAGATTTGACATCTCCTTAATTATAGAACTTGTAGCCTCATATCTTAGCTTTCCAACGAGACTAATCTCGCTTGAATCGGAGTTCTATAACTCCAGATATAGTTAAAAATCTGAGGAGAGGTCAGACAGTAACAGTTCAAAAACAAGACAATAACAGTCCAAGTGTTTGTTGATGTGCAATTTTGACTATCTTAGAGGCAGAACTGGTGTAAACCCCGGGAAAAATAAATAAATAAATAAATAAAAGGGAAGAAAATCATGCATATGGTTAAATAAAAACAGGAATTCATAAATTTTTGAATATAAATTTCCGGGCGAAATAATTCGGGACATTATAATAAACCGGTACTATTGAGGGTTGGATTTAATAAAAGTGAATAATACACTTAAAGGAAAAGGGGAGCCTAAATGCAAATAAGGGAAAATATAGAGTATAAATACTCTCTTCTTACCAAAAAAAATTCTGTAGGAACCATAAGGAGAGAAAATAAGGAGTTTTATACCCATTCTTGGGAAATCAAGAGAGAAACACTAAAATTTCAAGAACCCATCCAAGATTAAGAGCTTATAGATGGGATAAACACTTGAGAGCAAAGGATTACCAAGAAATTGAACAAGAAGAAAAGAAAGGAGGGAGTTGAGAATCTTCAACTTGTTGAAGATCAAAATCTTAATTTTGTACCGGGTAAGGTGTTATAAACATGATCTTAAAAAAATTCATTTTTAATTCGATAAAGAATTGATGCCTTGATATTGAATCATAGGTTAGGGTTCTTAGACATAAATTGGGGAAAAAGTACTTATTGTTGAGATTAAGTAATTCATGTGTGTGGTATGTAGTTTATGAAAGTATTGTGTGAAGGGGAGGGGGAGACGAATCTGGAAAGACTTGTCTCCTGACTTTCGATGAGATTTCGGGTAGGAGGATGAGGGAATTAGAATCGTGTTCCTCATAGAAATTGTAGATTTGAATGTTAGCTAACCCAGGGAAACTGGTCTTGCTCAATTTGGAGATGTAGAACTCCAGTTATGGGTTATCAACTGAGACTAAGTCGTCACTGATTATGTAGAGCAGTAGGACTAATAAGTTAATGAGCAATTTTGACTATTTTAGAGGCAAAACTGGGTTCTCCTCTCTCAGAGAACTTGTAGCCTCGTGTCTTAGCTTTCTAACAAGATCAATCTCACTTAAAATGAAGTTTTAGAACTTTAGATATAGTTAAAAATCTGGTGAGTGTTTAGACAGTAACAGTTGAAAATTGGACAGTAATAGTTGAAAATTAGACAGTAACAGTTCAAAATTAGAAACCCTTGAAAATGGGACAGTAACAGTTGAAAATTAGACAATAACGGTTGGACAATAACAGTTGAAAATTAGACAGTAACAGTTCAAAATTAGACAGTAACGGTTGGACAGTAACAGTTGAAAATTGGTCAGTAACAGTTGAAAATTAGACAGTAACAGTTGAAAGTTAGACAATAACAGTAGACTTTCACATGAATACTATATATAAGGATATAAAAGAATTGAGTCATACGAACACTTGCATAT
>Ga0307517_10007440_pt1 | contig 15946 bp, 24 predicted proteins | sample 23_EM_MG_FD_194515 | JGI IMG/M metagenome (GOLD analysis project Ga0307517, IMG submission 194515) | Populus trichocarpa ectomycorrhiza microbial communities from riparian zone in the Pacific Northwest, United States - 23_EM | ecosystem: Host-associated > Plants > Roots > Unclassified | place... | reverse complement strand
GGGCTCCAATATGGCATATACTTAATACGGAAGTTCAGGTATCCAGCAAGAGTATTCCCTGGGGATACGCTATGTTATGCGACGGGAATGGCTTTCGCAGTAGTCGGAATCCAAGCCCACTTTTCAAAAACCCTTCTGTTATTCTTCCTACCACAAATATTCAACTTCATTCTGTCGTGTCCACAACTTTTTGGGCTCATTCCATGCCCTCGGCACAGGGTACCAAGGTTAGCCGGAACCATCTTGTGTGTGATTTGGACTAATCTTGCCATTGCATCCGTACTCCTAGAGTTGATAGGGACACCAATCTTCTGCATCCATCAACAGCGTCAGAGAAACGATTCCCTACACCACCATCAAGACTGTCTACACTGGTTCTCCGCACTTTAGCAGTGCTAGGGCTTACGGAGCTGACACTAGACCCGAACACTGGAGTGATCACGAACTCGACGAATCTCACAATCCTGAACTTCTTGTTGCTACGTCTCGGACCGATGAACGAGGAACGTCTTGTCCAGGTTCTGATGTGCTCCCAAGTAAGCGTGTTATTTTGGTCTGTCGGAATACTAATTGAGACGCCCCAAGGTAGCTGGAAGTCTTTTCGCATTCTTCGTCAGGTATGGCATGGCATGGCTTGTTTACGACGGAGATAGAAGATAAAGCTACTTTGTGATATTTTCATTCGGATAGGCCGAGGCCACGACCGGACACCATCCAGGCCCAGCCAATTTTCTGTGTAAAACAGGCTTAAAAGTGACTATCTGCAACCCAATAGAACAAAATTTTCATCAGTACAAGCGGAATACATTCCAAATTTATTGAGGAATTTCACATTCATGATCGCGTCGAGTCACGCGAAATGACCTGACAAATTCTGGGTACACACCCAAAAATCTTCGGTCGAAAAACCGCTGGAAAACCGCACTTCTCCGCCCCGACACTCTGACGATGCTTAAATAAAACTTGTTTAAGAGAGAAACATATCCTTGCAGTTAAAGCCCGCCATTTTGATTTCGATTTGCGGCGGGGTTTAAGCTTTAAGTATGAGGCGCCGAGAGAGATGGAGGGCCGACGGGTCTAACTCAGACAACGCCCGCTCTGTGAACCGCAATCACATGTTTCGACCTACGATCAAGTGCAAAAGCCCTTAGAAATGCGGAAGAACGACTCTTATATACGGACCACCACATCTCTCTTACACTTTATCCCTATTATTCACGATGGCCAGCGAGAAAGCCCGTTTTGCACAGGAGGTTGCTGAAGTCGAGAGGTGGTGGAAGGTATGTATTGACGTACATCTACAGAGCTTGTTCACCAATTTACTGTATCTCCCAGAGCCCGCGATTTGCCCGAGTTACACGCCCATATACCGCTGCTGACGTCGTCTCAAAAAGAGGCACTCTTCCCATCCAATACCCTTCCAACGTGCAGGGTAAAAAGCTCTTCGCCTTGCTCAGCGAGCATGCAAAGAAAGGCACACCCTCGCACACATACGGAGCGTAAGTGCCTTTCGGTGCATGTAATTTGGCGAGTTCTCAAGTATCCGCTGCAGCCTTGACCCCGTACAGGTGACGCAAATGGCCAAATACATCGAGACCGTCTACGTTTCCGGTTGGCAATCGTCGAGCACGGCTTCCAGCACAAATGAGCCTGGCCCGGATCTCGCTGGTAAGCCTAATGTGGCTGCGCATAATTAAGGTCTTCTGACACCCGAGAATAGATTACCCTTCCAATACTGTGCCTAACAAGGTCGAACAATTGTTCATGGCACAGCTTTTCCACGATAGGAAGCAGCGCGAGCTCCGATCCCGCCTCTCTGACGCCGAACTCGGCAAGACCCCAGTTATTGACTACCTTCGTCCAATTGTTGCCGACGCCGATACCGGACATGGCGGTTTGACGGCTGTCATGAAGCTCACCAAGATGTTCGTGGAGAAAGGTGCAGCTGGCATTCACATCGAAGACCAAGCACCTGGAACGAAGAAATGCGGCCATATGGCTGGAAAAGTGTTGGTCCCTATCCAAGAACACATCAACCGTCTAGTGGCAATTCGCTTGCAATATGACATCATGGGTGTCGAGAATTTGGCTGTTGCCCGAACGGATTCCGAAGCCGCCACCCTCATCACCTCCAACATCGATGACCGGGACCATGCCTTCATTCTCGGGTCCACTAATGCATCTCTGCCGCCCTTGAACACCGTTATGGTGGAGGCCGAGGCCGCTGGCAAAAACGGTGACCAACTTCAAGCGATCGAGGATGCGTGGACCGCAGCCGCCAACCTCCAACTCTTTTCCAAAACCCTCAGTGATGCCCTCAGCAAACAGGGGGTCAACAAAGCCGTTGTCGATAAATTCGTCGCCCGTGTTGCTGGGGTGTCCTACCCCAAGGCTGTTGTCATCGCGCAGAAGGAATTCGGCTTGAAGACGGTGCCTTTCTGGGACTGGGATGCCCCACGGACTCGTGAGGGATACTACCGCTACCAAGGTGGAACACAATGCGCCATCCACCGCGCCATCGCATTCGCCCCCTATGCCGACCTGTTGTGGATGGAGACTAAAAAGCCTATTCTGTCACAAGCGCAGGAGTTCTCTGCTGGTGTTCGCGGCGCACGCCCAGGCCATTGGTTGGCCTACAACCTGAGCCCGTCGTTCAACTGGGAGGCCGCTGGGCTTACTGATAAGGACATGAAAGATTACGTTTGGGAGTTGGGCAAGCTTGGATTCGTCTGGCAATTCATCACAGTTAGTGGATTCTATAAAGAAAGAAGAAAAAAATATTGGTCTGATTACCTTGGATTGTATAGCTCGCTGGTCTCCACTCGAACGCCTATATTTCCGACATCTTCGCTCAAAACTTCGCTAAGACTGGTATGCAAGCGTACGTGGAACTTGTGCAACGCCGAGAGCGTGAAGTCGGATGTGATGTTCTTACCCATCAAAAGGTTTGTTTAACAATGTCTTCCCAGCCTTATAACCCATGACGCTAATGGTTATCTGTAGTGGAGTGGGGCTGACTACGCTGACAACCTCATCAAGACGGTCACCGGTGGTGTCTCGTCAACATCTGCCATGGGTGCTGGTGTTACCGAGGCCCAGTTCACCTCGAAACTATAGGGAGTCGTGACCAGTTTTTAGCATTTAGAAACATGTAAAAGTATAGATATGCATATCATTGGCCATGAAAAAGCGACATGCTTTCGAGTTCTGAGATTGGTCATGAAAGGACTGATGATAGGCCTTCCGGCAAAGTCCGTTCATTGAACATCACTAGTACTTAGATCACTCTGTTTGAACCTGAACGCGATTCATCATGGACAATTCTTCAATGGACGCGAATGATCGCATTCGAGCTGCCGCTAATTTCCTCCTCCAATCACCTCCTGGGGAGATTAATGATGTGCTAAATGGTATGGTAAAGCCCTGAACTTTGCTTTCTTATAGAATCCCTGTTAACCATGACCGTCCAGATATTCGTAACATTATTTCGGACGATGATTTGCTGCAGGAAGGCATCCAACCTGCCCTGAGGGAGTATAACATTGAACAATTTACGGTTGTGGACGTTCCCGATACCAACCATCAAGTACGATTATTTTGACCTAGATTAGGCGCGTTCATTGACACGCTGATTACTAGTCCATTATCAGTGAAGCGGCTCGTGAAAGCGATTCGTCGGAGAGCGAGGAGAGATTCTTGGATCCACGGTCGAAGATTTCGTTCTTGTTCGACCATCTTACTCTGGTGCGTGGAAATTCCATTCAAGAGTTGGAGTGGACTTGCAGCTCCAGGTTCCATAGGAGGCATCCGATCCACTCCCTTTTGAACCCGACGGAAACCATGAACCCTATCGGTGCGAGCGGAAATTTGTTCACATATAACGATGTTAACAATAGCTCATGTTATCTTTTATTTAGTGCTGCGTTGGAAGCAGCAGCATTGAGCTACTTGAAAGCGCATTTCACAGATGGTGTAACATCTGTCTTCTCTCCAAAAGACGGCTCCAGCCAATACGTGATCCAAATTGTAGCGAACAAATATAATCCAACGAACTTTTGGTCGGTTTCATTCACTGGTTACAATTTCAACATTGATCTTCTTGTTAGGGCAGGACGCTGGCGATCAGAATATATCGTTGACTTGACATCTAATCGAGTGTCCGGAAAGATGCTCATTAATATCCACTATTACGAGCAAGGGAATGTAAGATTTCTTCAGCTACGGCAATGTGGATATGTATTGAACGAACGCAGGTCCAATTGGCCACATCTCATACTGTTTCATTCGACATCCCTCCTGCCGTTGTTTCCGCCTCACCGAACACCGCATCTTCCAAGATACTGGCCTTAATTGAAGGCGAAGAAGGAAAATACCAGATCTCGCTCAGCGACACGTACCAGGAGATGGGTGAAAAAACATTCAAGGGTTTACGGCGTGCGCTACCCCTCACGCGTCAAAAGTTGGACTGGGACAAGGTACGAACTCGAAGTTGCTTTTGGGATTGTCATTTTCTGTTGCTGACTCTCGGGCAAGGTGATGAGCTACAAGCTGGGGGCTGAACTATCAGGATCCAAGCCTGCATTCCCCAATTCATGAAGGAGAAATATAGATATATCGTTGACCATATACATACATTACAGTATCCCGGAGAACTTATTATGCATGTGATGTATTGAGCTAACATGGTGCTGTAAAATATTTCTGGGCCTCATTAGAGGCTATCGGGCCTACTGTGAATGACTTTGCATGTTAGCAATAATTTGTAAAGTTTGTTAGTCTAAGTAAGATGCATGTCGCGAAAGGGTCCGTGCACCGTAGCTAGCGCGACGGGCGCCGCAAAGATACAGTGGACAAAAGAATATTTCGTCAAATTTTATTTACCCACAACTCTTATACACTTACATCCCCCTTCTACGAACAAACGAAGGCCTGACTTGCCTTCGCAAGCGCCTAAGAGAGCAGGTTCAAACAGGTTCAAACCTTGGGCGTGATCCCCGAATTAGTGCTTACATCATCTTCACAACTCTTTCCTCCACACCTCACCACCGACAGGATGAGTATTCCTCCTCCACCAGGCTTTAGGCCGCCTCCGGGAATGGCAGCACCACCCACCAGCGGGGCATCTGGGTCGCGTTTGCCTCCTGAAGGTACTTTTTGATCTCATACTCACCAGACGTTTCTAACAACTCTTCTGACAAACTTTCTAGCCATCGCGCAAAAGTCACAGAAATGGGTTCAGATGCAGCGAAAAAGATACGGTGAGAAGCGCAAAGGTGGTTATGTTGATATGGGCAAACAGGTGCGTCTCGCGGCTCTGCTGTACAATTTATTATATTTTAACATTCGTTCAGGATCTACCTCCGGAGCACGTCAGAAAAATTATCAAAGACCACGGAGACATGAGCAACAGGAAGTTCAGAAACGACAAGCGCGTCCACCTTGGGGCCTTGAAATATGTTCCTCACGCCGTTATGAAGTTGTTGGAGAATATCCCTTACCCTTGGGAGCAAGTTCGGGAAGTCCCCGTTCTTTACCATATCACTGGTGCAATCACGTTCGTCAACGAAATCCCGCGCGTCATTGAGCCTGTCTATCACGCGCAGTGGAGTACGATGTGGTTGGCTATGCGGAGGGAGAAAAGGGATCGTAGGCACTTTAAACGCATGCGGTTCCCACCTTTCGACGACGAAGAACCCCCGTTGGACTATGGAGATAACGTTCTGGACGTCGATCCACTGGAGGCTATTCAGTTAGACCTTGACCAAGAGGAAGACGCCGCCATCATTGATTGGTTTTATGACCCCAAGCCCCTCATCGACACCCCTGCTGTTAATGGTTCATCCTACAAATTTTGGTCATTGTCACTTCCAGTCATGGCCAACTTGTATCGTCTTGGACGCACACTACTCTCAGATCAGGCCGACCGAAACTCTAGCTATCTTTTTGACAAAAATGCCTTCTTCACCGCCAAGGCGCTGAACATGGCCATTCCTGGCGGACCCAAGTTTGAGCCCCTCTACCGCGACATGGATACTTTCGACGAAGACTGGAATGAATTCAACGACATCAACAAGGTCATTATCCGCCAACAGATCAGGACCGAGTACAAAGTTGCATTTCCTCACTTGTATAACTCCCTACCGCGTTCCGTTCGCATATCCCCTTACCATTTCCCCAAGAATGTCTACATCCGTACTGATGATCCCGACCTTCCTGCCTTCTATTTCGACCCCCTTATTAATCCCATCTCTCTTCGGGGTCATGTGGCAAAGAACTTGCCACTTGTTTCCCATGAAGACAGCATCTTTGGACCTAACGACGCTGATGACGACGACTTCGAACTTCCTGCCACCGTAGAACCCTTCCTAGAAGACAGGGATCTTGAAAATGACTTGACCGCTGAAGGTATCGCCCTTTGGTGGGCACCTGAGCCCTATGGACGTCGTTCAGGTCGGATGAGGAGGGCACAAGATATTCCTCTCGTCAAAAACTGGTATCTTGAGCATTGCCCACCTGGCCAACCCGTCAAAGTTCGAGTCTCATACCAGAAGCTCCTCAAATGCTTCGTGCTTAATGAACTCCACACAAGACCAGAAAAAGCTATGACGAAGAAAAATCTTTTCCGTCAACTCAAGGCGACCAAGTTCTTCCAAACCACCAAGCTGGACTGGGTCGAAGCTGGTCTCCAGGTTTGTAGACAGGGTTACAACATGTTGAACCTGCTGATCCATCGCAAGGTGCTATTTCTCCTTTTATTCCTTTAGGTCTTAAGCTGATTCTCTTCTCAGAACTTAAATTACTTGCACTTGGACTACAACATGAACTTGAAGCCAGTCAAGTAAGTCTTTTTATACCTGTACCACTGCTACCAGTCCTCTGACCAGCCTTAGAACATTGACAACCAAAGAGCGCAAGAAGTCACGCTTCGGAAACGCTTTCCATCTATGCCGTGAAATCTTGAGGCTCACAAAACTCGTTGTTGACGCTCATGTTCAATTCCGTCTCGGAAACGTTGATGCATTCCAGCTCGCTGATGCACTTCAATACATTTTCGCACACATCGGGGCCTTGACAGGAATGTATCGCTACAAGTACAAGGTTAGTTCTTCAGATCTTCGTCGTTGTCGGCTTCCATTCTCACTGTTATTATGTAGCTCATGAGGCAAGTGCGCATGACCAAGGATTTGAAGCACTTGATCTACTATCGGTTCAACACAGGCCCTGTTGGAAAGGGTCCCGGATGTGGATTCTGGGCTCCAGGTTGGCGTGTGTGGTTGTTCTTCATGCGTGGAATTGTTCCTCTCCTCGAAAGATGGTTAGTTACAACCAATCATGTTGTGATTTCGCAGTGGTACTAACCAATACTCTAGGCTGGGAAATCTTCTGGCCCGCCAATTCGAAGGCAGAAATAGCAAGGGCGTTGCAAAGACCGTGACGAAGCAGCGTGTTGAATCTCATTATGACCTTGAACTTCGTGCTGCTGTCATGCATGATATCCTGGACATGATGCCCGAGTCCATCAAGCAAAATAAGTCGAAGACTATTTTGCAGCATCTGTCGGAGGCGTGGCGATGCTGGAAGGCCAACAGTGCGTGAAACATTTTGCCCCCGTCGTACAAAAGGAATACTCACCCCAATTCCAGTCCCATGGAAAGTACCCGGGATGCCTACTGCCATCGAAAACATCATCTTGCGATACATTAAAAGCAAGGCTGATTGGTGGTGTTCGTAAGTCCATCAATAGCAACTCCCATTCCATATCATATTGATTAATTCACGTAGCGTTGCTCACTACAACCGTGAGCGTATTCGCCGTGGTGCTACCGTCGACAAGGCAGTTGTTAAGAAAAATCTTGGCCGTCTTACTCGTTCGCGACCTTTTCTTTTCTCCTGGAAATCCTCGTTTCTTAATTCTGCTCATAGGTCTTTATCTCAAGGCAGAACAAGAGAGGCAACATGGCTATCTAAAGGATGGTCCTTACATCAGTGCTGAAGAAGCCGTGGCTATCTATACTGCGACAGTTCACTGGCTAGAGAGTAGGAAATTCGCTCCCATCCCCTTCCCGTAAGTCTTACTCCAAGTCTTTCCAACGAACTGTAATCCAATGACACGATCCTCAGTCCTCTGTCGTACAAGCATGACACTAAGCTTCTAGTCCTGGCATTGGAGAAACTGAAGGAAGCATACTCAGTCAAGGGTCGTCTCAATCAGTCACAGCGAGAAGAACTGGCGCTCATCGAGCAAGCGTATGATAATCCTCATGAATGTGCGTACACTTCTCTCCTTTCATTTGGTCATACTTTAATAGTATTTTAGGTCTCTCCCGCATCAAGCGTCTTCTGTTGACTCAGCGAGCATTCAAGGAGGCTGGCATTGAGTTTTTCGATACCTATGACAAGCTCATCCCCTGTTACGACATCGAACCAGTCGAGAAGATTACAGATGCTGTTAGTTATTTTTCTTTTCTGTTTCCATAACCTGTTTACTGACAATTTTTTATCCAGTATCTCGATCAATTCCTCTTCTTCGAGGCGGATAAACGAGGCCTGTTCCCAGCCTGGATTAAACCTGCGGTAATATATATTTTCCATTCTCAATGGATGGCCCTTTCTGAATTAATTCTAGGACACTGAACCTCCACCACTCCTTGTCTACAAAGTACGGTTCAAGTATAAGATCTACTGATGGTCTCAACTAATATCTATCCACAGTGGTGTCAAGGTATCAACAATTTGACTGACATTTGGGAAACCAGCGAAGGAGAGTGCAATGTCTTGATGGAAACCGTGCTCTCGAAGGTTTATGAGAAGATCGATCTGACTCTGCTCAATCGTCTGCTCCGACTCATCCTCGACCATAATTTGGCTGATTATATTACCGCAAAGAACAACACCAGTGAGTGCAGGAAACATCGAAAGAATGCCCTTAGTTTCTAATTGTCTCCTTTTCCTTCCTTTCTAGCGTTGACCTATAAGGGTATACCGTCATATCGTTTAATGATGTACGATTTCTGATCATCTTCCTGCAGATATGGCGCATACGAACGCATTTGGTATGATCCGTGGGCTACAATTCTCTGCCTTCGTCTTCCAATATTATGGTCTCGTGCTGGATCTTCTCATTCTTGGTTTACAACGTGCAAGTGAAATGGCCGGTCCCCCACAAATGCCTAACAATTTCCTCCAATACCGGGATTCGGCAACTGAGACCCGTCACCCAATTCGCTTATATTCTCGTTATGTCGATCGTCTTCACATCCTTTTCCGATTCACGGCAGATGAGGCACGAGACCTGATCCAACGCTATCTCTCTGCCAATCCCGATCCAACCAACAATAATGTCATTGGTTATAACAACAAACGTTGCTGGCCTCGGGACTGCCGTATGAGGTTGATCAAACACGACGTGAATTTGGGCCGTGCCGTCTTCTGGAATATCAAACAACGCTTACCGCGGTCATTGACAACTATTGAGTGGGAAGACACCTTCGTCAGCGTTTACTCCCAGAACAACCCTCAATTGCTCTTTTCTATGTGCGGTTTCGAAATTCGTATCCTTCCAAAGATTAGGACTATGTCCGGAGAGCAATTTTCACTGAAAGATGCCGTCTGGAATCTCACGAACGAGCAGACAAAGGAGAGAACTGCGCAGGCATTCCTGAGAGTTTCTGATGAAGGTAATTCAATTCTATCACTCCTCTCGAATTTCGGCTGAATGATATGCAGGTGTTCAACAATTCAACAATCGTATCAGACAGGTGCTGATGAGTTCTGGATCCACGACGTTCTCCAAGATCGTCAACAAATGGAATACCGCTCTCATCGGCCTTATGACCTACTATCGCGAAGCTGTCATCCACACCAATGAACTTCTTGATTCACTGGTTAAGGCGGAAAACAAAATTCAAACTCGCGTTAAAATTGGTCTGAATAGCAAAATGCCTTCTCGTTTCCCTCCTGTGGTGTTCTATACTCCGAAGGTAATTTTTAAAAAATAAATAAGTGATAGACTTCATCTAATTAAACATTCTAGGAATTGGGAGGTCTTGGAATGTTGTCCATGGGTCACGTTTTGATTCCTCAAAGTGATCTTCGATGGTCGAAACAAACTGATGTTGCCGGTCAGTAATTCAGCTTTATTCACCACAACCCTACCTTGCTAATTAGGGGACGATGACTAGTCACTCATTTCCGTGCGGGTATGACTCATGAGGAGGATCAACTCATTCCCAACCTTTATCGTTACCTCCAACCTTGGGAAGCCGAGTTCCTGGATTCGGCTCGTGTTTGGTCCGAGTACTCAATGAAGAGGAAGGAAGCCAATGCCCAAAATCGACGCCTCACCCTTGAGGATCTTGAAGACAGTTGGGACCGCGGTATTCCTCGAATTAATACCTTATTCCAGAAGGATCGACACACGTAAGTACCCTACAATTTTGATTGTTTGCCCTTACAACGCTGATCTGCTATAGTCTGGCTTATGACCGAGGATGGCGCGTCCGCACTGACTGGAAGCAATATCAACTCTTGAAACAGTAAGTATAATATGGCAGTTTGTTGATCTTGCCCCATCTGACAAACAAAATTAGCAATCCATTCTGGTGGACATCCCAGCGTCATGATGGGAAGTTGTGGCAATTGAACAACTACCGAGTGGATGTCATTGCTGCTTTGGGTGGTGTTGAGAGTATCTTGGAGCATACCCTGTTCAAGGGTACTTATTTCCCTACCTGGGAAGGTATGTTCTCTCTGAATTTCTTGTGAAACATAGCTAATTCATTGCGCCAGGCCTTTTCTGGGAGAAAGCCTCAGGCTTTGAGGAATCTATGCGATACAAGAAGTTGACAAATGCTCAACGTTCAGGTCTCAATCAAATCCCCAATCGTCGCTTTACGCTTTGGTGGAGTCCAACCATCAATCGCGCCAATGTTTACGTTGGTTTCCAAGTACAACTTGATTTGACTGGTATCTTTATGTATGCCATATTCTTTCCTTCCTCAAGTGGCTGCGTTCAACTATTATTTCCATAGGCACGGTAAAATTCCCACCTTGAAGATCAGTTTGATTCAAATCTTCCGAGCCCATTTGTGGCAGAAAAGTAAGTTTCAATTTTATAACTGCTCCATTGCAGCTCATAAATTATATTTTTCTAGTTCACGAAAGCGTTGTCATGGATTTGGTAAGTTCTCCCTACCCTTCCTGACCAACCTAATCTCCTAATGTCCTTGTCATTTTAGTGTCAAGTCTTCGATCAAGAGTTGGAGCCCTTACAAATCGAAACCGTGCAGAAAGAAACCATTCATCCTCGTAAGAGTTACAAAATGAATTCTTCTTGTGCAGACATTCTCCTCTTCTCGGCCTACAAGGTAGGTAAAACCCAATTGTTTGTAGCTTCTTGATTTAACCTTGCTTTTTTAGTGGAATATCTCGCGACCGTCGCTTGTGACTGATGTAAGACCCCAACTCTACTGATTCTAGAACCTATCCCTAACTGTTTTTATAATCAGGTGAAAGATGTTCTGGACGGAACTACCAGCAACAAGTACTGGATCGATGTTCAGCTAAGATGGGGTGATTTTGATACACACGACATTGAGCGTTATACCCGCGCAAAGTTCCTGGACTATGTGAGTTTGTCTATTATCTATCGAACAAAACTCAATGTGCACCAGGTCTCTGATTCGATGAGTATCTATCCCTCACCGACGGGTGTGATGATTGGCATGGATCTGGCCTTCAATTTGTGGTCGGCATACGGCAATTGGTTCCCTGGAATGAAACCTCTCATCCAACAGGCAATGGCAAAAATCATGAAGGCGAATCCTGCTTGCCATGTGCTACGGGAACGTATTCGTAAGGGCTTGCAATTATACTCCTCGGAGCCAACCGAACCATACCTCAACAGTCAGGTAATGGAATGTCAATCGCACTTGCCGGAAGTTGCTGACCGACTTCATCCTCTAGAACTATTCGGAATTGTTCTCTAACCAAATCATTTGTATGTTACAGTCTCTTTTTCTCCGACAGCTTCGTTTACACTTATTGCCTTCCACTCAGGGTTTGTGGATGACACCAATGTCTATCGTGTTACAATGTAAGGATTTTCTTCACTACCCTGGGCAATACAAGAATAGTCTAATATTTCCCCCCCAGCCACAAGACGTTTGAGGGAAATCTGACAACCAAACCCATCAGTAAGCGCCTTGGATGGATCACTCTTACACTTTTTTAACTTCAGCCTTCTTTCAGACGGCGCCATCTTTATTTTCAATCCTCGTTCCGGTCAACTGTTCCTTAAGGTCATCCACACCAGTGTCTGGGCTGGTCAAAAACGACTTGGTCAATTAGCTAAATGGAAAACCGCCGAAGAGGTGGCCGCCTTGGTTCGCTCCCTTCCCGTTGAGGAACAGCCGAAGCAAGTCATCGTGACCCGAAAGGGGATGTTAGGTTAGTGATTTAATCAGAAGTGTTGATGTTGTTTCTGATATCTTTACTCCCAGATCCACTTGAGGTCCATCTTCTCGATTTCCCCAACATTGTCATCAAAGGAAGTGAGCTCCAATTGCCCTTCCAAGCTTGCATGAAGATGGAGAAATTTGGAGACTTAATCCTGGTGCGTGCCGCGGTCTCCAACATATGAACGGCAAATGAAGTCCTTACCCAAATTCCAGAGGGCCACACAGCCGCAAATGGTTTTGTTCAGTCTTTATGGTTGGTTTCAACCATTCTTCCCCTGCAATTATTCTAATTTTTATAACAGATGACTGGTTGAAGTCTATCTCCAGTTACACCGCCTTCTCTCGATTGATCCTCCTTCTTCGTGGTTTGCATGTCAACAACGAGAAGGCTAAAATTATTTTACACCCTGATAAATCGACCATCACAGAGCCTCATTTCGTCTGGCCAACACTCAGCGATGAGGAGTGGATCAAGGTTGAAATCGCCATGAAGGAATTGATTCTTGCGGTACGTTATTTCGTGCCGATTATGGTGTCATCCGTATCTTACAAGAGATCAGGATTTCGGCAAACGCAACAGCGTCAACATTGCCTCGTTGACCGTTAGCGAGGTCCGAGATATCATTTTGGGTCAAGAAATTGCTGCACCCTCTGTACAAAGACAGCAAATGGCCGAATTGGAGAAGAGCACAGAGGCCCAGAGTCAAATCACTGCCGTCCAAACGTGTGTTGCGATTTTCCTCTTGAATCATTATACCAAATCCAAATTACTGATGCTCTCTGAACAGTCAAACTACCAACGTTCACGGAGACACAATTCAAACGGTCACTAGTACGCGTTATGGCACTTCTTATTCCCGCATTTTTAAAAAATATTTCCATAGCCACCAATTACGAACAGCAAGTTTTCAGTAGCAAATCTGATTGGCGTGTCCGGGCGATTTCCGCAACCCACCTTCCTCTTCGACTTCAACACATCTATGTATCGAACGATGATGTCAAAGATGATGCAGCATCATTTACATATGTCTTGCCCAAGAACGTTCTCCGCGCTTTCATTACTACTGCAGATCTAAGGACTCAGGTTGCGGCTTTCCTATATGGTGTATCGCCACCAGACAACAAGCAAGTCAAGGAAATTAAAGTAAAATTCTTACCTTGAAAGTAAGTGACCCATATTAATTGAAGTTTTTCTTTTAAATAGGCCATCGCATGGGTACCACAACGAGGCAGCAACAATAGTGTTGAACTTCCTTCCCAGCTACCCAAGGATGACTTCCTTTTGAAGGACCTTGAACCACTAGGATGGATCAAGACACAAGCACTCGAAATCCCTTATCTCTCCCCGACCGATGTTACCGCTCAAGCCAAATTGATGGCGGACCACCCTGAATGGGGCTCCGCCTCCATTTGCCTAACCGCGTCGTTTACACCAGGATCTGTGTCATTATCTGCGCATGCTTTAACTGTTCCTGGGTTTGAATGGGGCAGGAAGAACCACGATACGTCGATGAATCCCCCGGTACGTCTCTCTGTTTTCTTTTATTTAATCAATCTCACACCTACTTCAGGGATTCAACCCCAATATGTCTGAACGTGTCCAATTGCTTCTTTCAGATCGCATTCTAGCAATGACCCTTGTTCCAGAAGGGCGCGTTTGGAATTATGGAATCGGCCTCACCCAGCTCTGGTCACCCACCCTCAGTTATGCGATGATATTGGACACCCCTCTTCTGTTTTGGGCAGAAGAACACAGACCTGCTGCATTCTTGACCGTGAGCTTATCTGTTTGCATCTCCCTCATGCCATTCTAATTGTACCTTGTGTACTAGTTTGCAAACCTCGAGCAAGGCGAAGATAGTGCAGATGTTGAAAACAGTTTTGCTTGATTGCTTTTATTGCCTTGTTGTACATTAACACAATTGTAAAGTCCCATCCAATAAAGTAAGAATAATTATCTACATAGCCTACAGAAACACTCGTGCTCATAAGAGAGGTTCACGCTCATAAGCCAACTGATAAATCTGGGACATGTGCTTCCGCTCCTTGCCCCCAGGCATCGTTAAAACAGAAAGGCCTATATCGTGCATTGTGGCTTCGTGTGCAGCCGTATTGCCTAGGTCCCTGATCCTGGATTGGAGAGCGAAGAGTCGAATTGCGTCCTTTGACAATGGATGTGAACCACTGTGCAGTATTGTGTGGAGGTGGTTGATGGGCGCTGGTTCTGGACACGTCCATGGGTCTATTTGAGGATTTTCCCTGCTCAATTTGTCAAACGCTCTTTCCCGTGCATCATTTAGAAGGACACGGCGATTTATTGCATCGTTTATTTTCTTGAGCTGGAGCCGCAAAAATATTTAGACCCTGGAGAGGAGTTGATACCGAACTTACTTTTGTGATCTCATCACTGAGCTTTTGAAGGTCCTGAATAAAAAATTGGATTGTAAAATTACTTTGACGCATCATAATACTTACAGATTTATAGCGCTTAGCTTCTTCTTTTTTGTCCTAAATAAAGGGTCTCAATTAAGTGATTATTTCAAATTTTCAATGGTGTTATTACTTACCCGTGCAAGTTTCCCGTTTCCTTCCTTCAATTTCTCGATTTCTTTCTTGAGTTTCTCGATTTCTTTCTGGAGTTTCTCGATTTCTTCCTTGTGCTAGTGAGAGTGCTATCAGAATTTGGTCTTGGAAAGCCACTATAATATATCACCTGTGACTCCATCTCGTCCATCCGTTTCTGGAACCTTTTTTCCATCGCGTCAATCCTTTTGCCCACCTTGTCCGCATCTTTTTTCATCTTGTCCATCTCCTTCTTCATCGTCTTGTTCGCCTGGATCACCTCCTTCTTGTCTGCCACCATGTCATCTGGAACAGAAGGAAAGGATGAACAGAAAAAAAAGAATAGATGTGAGTGATTAAACTCACTGTTATCTTTCCGGAGAGTGTTATTCTCAATTGTGAGGGACATCATAGCCCGACTCTGGGCTTTGAGGGTGTCCCCTAAGTGATTGTGGGTATTAGGCGGACTTAAGACCACCGTTATGTCCTGAGACGGGAAAGCATCTCAGATCATGTCAGCTGACAGTGTGATAAACGTAAAGATATCTATACTACAAGAATCTACGATTCCCACGGACCATACCGGGATTCGAGCGGGATTTTCGCGGCGGCTGGCGCCCGTGGGCTGCTGGGGTCGGCTGTGGAAGTAGGGTCTCGCGACTGGTCAGCGCGTGCCACAGCGGGTTCGGGAGAGGCGCCGCTGTGGAGGGTGCCACGACGACGGTAACGTTTGGCGGGGAAGGGGCCGTGAGATATCAGTGGACAGTGTGATAAACGTAAAGATATTAGATAGACTCACTCCGCATAGCGCCTTCGGACACCTTCATGACTGCCAGTGTACTATTATCAGTGTCGGGCTTGAAGTTTGGGTCCTTCTTAGCCTCCATCTGTTGAATCAGGAGCCCAGCGGCAGAGTTGGCGGCCGC